>Ga0196901_1000389_pt1 | contig 23356 bp, 28 predicted proteins | sample CB_VirMetaG_FD_169099 | JGI IMG/M metagenome (GOLD analysis project Ga0196901, IMG submission 169099) | Freshwater to marine saline gradient viral communities from Chesapeake Bay - CB_1504_1 Viral MetaG (v3) (version 3) | ecosystem: Environmental > Aquatic > Marine > Coastal | place: USA... | reverse complement strand
ATTATTATTAGTACTTTAGTAAAAACAGTCTGGAAGCTGTATTAAAAAAACTTAACAGCCTTATTTTGGGGGCGGGGACTTCCAGACCCAAACCCAAATAAGGCTTTATTATTTTTATGACATACGATGAGTTTATTGCTAAGAAAAAGCACAGCTACGGAGAGTTTGGTTTTGAACCAAAATACATTCCTGATATTGCCTTTGACTTTCAAAAATACGTTATTGAAAAAGCAATACGTAAGGGCCGGGTTGCTTGTTTTTTAGATACTGGATTAGGAAAGACTTTAATTCAATTATCTATCGCTAATAATATTATACTCCAAACAAATAAACGAGTATTGATATTAACTCCTTTGGCGGTTGCGTTTCAGTTTTTACTTGAAGCTCAAAAGATAGGAATAGATGATATTGAATATTGCAAAGATGGAAGGTTTACAAAGAAAATAGTCATTTGTAATTATGAAAGGTTACACTATTTTAATTCAAAGGATTTTGAATGTGTAATCTTAGATGAAAGTTCAATATTGAAAAACTTTGATGGAAAAATAAAAGCGGAGGTAACTGCATTTATTAAAAAGATACCCTATCGTTTTTTATCTACTGCTACGCCATCCCCAAATGATTTTATTGAATTAGGTACGAGTTCTGAAGTATTGGGATATATGGGCTATATGGACATGTTAGGCAAATTCTTTAAGAATAATCAAAATAGCGTAGATAGTACTAACCGAAATATAGGAGAAAAGTTTTACCTTAAACCTCATGCCGAAAAAGATTTTTTTGCATGGGTTAATCAATGGTCTATAATGGCAAAGATGCCTGCCGATTTAGGATTTTCAAATGATGGGTATAATTTGCCGGAATTGACTATTCAAAAACATACGATTAAAAATCAATCGTTAATTGATATTAATGGTCAAATACAAATGTTTACTCCTATTGCTAAATCCATGACAGAGGTAAGGCACGAGCAAAAGCAAACTGAGTTAAAACGATGTGAATACGCGATTTCATTGACTGAAAATAAAACTTCGGTATATTGGTGCAATACAAATATTGAAAGCTCTTTATTAAAATCAATGGATAAGGAAGCGGTTGAAATTATCGGATCGCAATCTATTGATAGAAAAGAGGAGATTTTATTGGCTTTTGCAAATGGTGAAATTAAGCGACTTATAACAAAAGCAAAGATGACATCTATGGGCTTAAATTGGCAACATTGCAATCACTCTGTATTTTTTCCAACATGGAGCTATGAGCAATATTACCAGGCAATACGTAGATTTTGGAGATTTGGTCAAAAGAATCCCGTACATATTGACATGGTAATATCAGATGGTCAAACAAGGGTATTAGAAGCTATTGAGCAAAAAACACAAAAGGCAATTGAATTGCACAAAAATTTAACCGAAAATGTAAACGGTGTATTTATTAATAAAATTAAAGAATTTAACAAAGAAATATTAAAACCTAACTTTATATGAGCAACGTAAAAGATCAATTAATTACCGATAATTATGCAATTTATAATTCTGATTGTATGCTTGTTATGCCTACTATTGGAGATGAATCAATAGATTTATCAGTGTATAGTCCACCATTTGCGGGACTTTATAATTATTCAAGTTCTGAAAATGACTTTTCAAATTGTGAAAGCAAAGAACAGTTTTTAGATCAGTATGAATTTTTAATAAAAGAAATTGCAAGGGTTACTAAACCTGGCCGAATTTCAGCAGTTCACGTTACAGATGTATTTGATAATACTTGTAGACTTTGGGATTTTCCACATGAGGTAATTAAATTGCATGAGAAATACGGATTTGAATATAGGAATAGAATTACTATTTGGAAAGAACCTTTAAAGGTTAGAATGCGTACAATGGTTCAATCATTAATGCATAAGTTTATAGTAGAGGATAGTACAAAATGTTTTACAGCTATGCCTGATTATGTTTTAGTCTTTACTAAAAAAGGTGAGAACTTAGTACCAGTGGTTCATCCATTTGGAATAAATCATTATGCCGGAGAAACTCCAATACTTCCAAATATATTAAGAGCGTGGAATAATGCGAATCAGTCTAATTTAAACGAGGATCAACTTTGGAAAAAATTAAACTTGATTAACGAATCAGATAAAATTACTAAACTTAATCATTATATCTGGCAAAGGTACGCTTCGTCTGTTTGGGATGATATTAGAATTGATAATGTATTACCATTTAGGGATAGTAAAGAAGAGGACGATGAAAAGCACGTACACCCATTGCAATTAGATGTTATAGACCGTTTAATTGAATTATATTCTAATCCCGGTGAAATAGTATTAACTCCATTTATGGGTGTAGGTAGTGAGGTTTATAGTCCTGTATCAATGGGTAGAAAAGCAATAGGAATTGAATTAAAAGATAGTTACTATAAACAGGCTATTCAAAATATGAAAGTTGTAAATAGTAGGTTTAACGATGTAAAAGTTGAAACTCTTTTCTAATGCCCAAAAAACACATTAAAACGGATGGTCATGGTTCTGCCTTAAATAATCCTAAAATTGATGGTTATAAGGCAAAGCCTAAGCCGTGGGTTGAAATGGAATCAATCCGACAATACAGGCTTAAACGGGAGCGGTTATTTTGGCAAGAATACCCCGAGCAACGGTCAGAGATTGAGCAACGAGTTAAAGAATGGTTAGAAGAATGGAAAAGACAAGATAAGAAAGTATGAACAAACACGACCCAATGAATCAATATAAGTCTAAAACGACTTATAAAAAGAGAAATTATGAAGAGCAATCAATCCAGCTCCAATTTTGTAAATGGATTAAATTACAATATCCTGATATTAAATTCAGATCAGATATTCAAAGTGCCGGGAAACTCAGTCCACAAATGCAAAACATTAAGACTATAATAGACCCATTTAGGGCATGGCCTGACATTCAGGTATATCATAAATCTGGTAATTATTGCGGTCTCCAAATTGAGTTGAAGCGGCTGTATTCTGGTACATTTTTAAAGGATGGTTCTTTGTCCTCTGGTAAGCACGTTCAAGAGCAAAACGAGATGCATATATTTTTGCGTTCATTAGGATGGAAGGTTGAATTTTCAGAGGGTTTTGATGAAGCTAAAAGAGTATTTGAAAGTTATGTAAATAATGTTTAACTTAGCAAAAGCCTATCAGTAAGGCATTTTTTATGGATAAGAATTTGAAAACAATTAAAATACAGAATTTGGTAACTAAGCCAAATTATGCTATTGAAAGAGGGGTAACAATCCAAACAGTTTATAATTGGATTAAGGAAGGCCGAATAAAAACCATTGAATTTATGGGCGTTGAATTTTTAGATCGCTCAACATTTAATGATTAATTTTTTGGCTTTAAACATTTTAATAATTTTAAAATAATGGATATATCCTTATTTAATAGTTTACCAGAAAAAGGTAAAGCTCATATTTCAAGTGCAAAAATATCTTTATTAGACTTTTTGAATGCAGTCAAGTCAGGCAAGTATAAAACTCAAATTGAGCAAATCAGAACTGAGCACGATAAAGCCAAAAGGGATATTTTAAAAAAACAATTACCAGCGGTAACGGTTTCGGGAATATTTACAGAGCGAAAACAGGAATTAATAATTAAGCATTCAGGGTTTATCCAAATTGACATAGATCATTTTTCGGATAAATCCGCTTTGATAACTGATCAATATACCTATTCGTTATTTAAGTCCGCTTCGGGTGGAGGTTTAGCAGTAATTGTAAAGGTTAATTCCGAAAAACACAAAGAATCGTTTAATTGGTTGCGAAATTACTATTTTCAGCAATTTGGAATAGTCATTGATTCAGCTCCGCAAAATGTAGCTTCATTGAGGTTTGTCTCTTACGATCCTGAATTAATTATCAATGAACGGTCAAAGGTGGCCCGTACGCTAACCGAAAAGAAATACGTTAATAAATCCTTACCGATTATAATTGATGGTGATACGGTGGCTGAAATGGTGGCTGAATGTGTAAACTTAGGACATAACCTTGCACCTGATTACGAAAGTTATTTAAAGTTGGGGTTTGCTATTGCTCACGGATTTGATGAAAAAGGCAGAGATTATTTTCATTCGCTTTGTTCGGTATCTGAAAAGTATGACAGCAGGCACGCAGATAAGCAATATACAATCTGTTTAAAGGGCAATAAGAACGGAATTACAGCAGGCACGTTTTATTGGATGCTTAAGCAGGTTGGGATTCATGCACCTGAAAGCCAAAAGAAAGCGGTTCAGGTTGCAACATTAGGAAAGCGAGCAGGTGACAGCCCCGATGCTATTAAAAAGCAACTTACAGAGATTAACGGAATTGATGCCAACGAAGCCGGTAAATTAGTTGATGAGGTTTTTAAACGGGATGATATATCTATAAAAAGCACTTCCTCTGATCCTGATCAGTTAATTCAGGCCCTAACTGAATGGATGAAACAAAACCATCCAATGAAAGTAAACGGCATAACACGTATTATTGAGGAAAAGGGTAACGAAGTCAGGCGAGAGCGCATAAACTCAATTTACCTACGGGCAAGGATGTTTTTTAATACAAAGGATATTACAAAGGATTTAGTTGAAAGCTATATTTTCTCTGATTTTATTTTGGAATATAATCCGATAACTGAATACATTAATAAAAATCTGCATAGAAAATCAATAGGTAATATTACCGATTTAGCTAAATGTATCTGTTCAAATACGGAAATGAAAGAGGTATTTATACGGAAATGGATTATATCCTTGATCGCTGCCTATAAAGGCGCACCCGTACGGTCCGTATTGTCTTTAGTTGGTGGTCAAAATTCCGGAAAAACCGAGTGGTTTAGGAGGTTACTGCCTGATGAATTAAAGAAATATTATGCAGAATCCAAATTGGATGCAGGCAAAGATGATGATATTTTGATGTGCCAAAAGCTGATTGTAATGGATGACGAGATGGGCGGTAAATCAAAACAGGATGAGAAGCGATTTAAGGAATTAACATCTAAATCTATCTTTAGTTTGCGAGCCCCATACGCACGATCTAATGAGGATTTTAAGCGACTTGCGGTATTATGTGGTACTTCCAACGATCCTGAAATAATAAACGATCCTACGGGAAATACAAGGATATTACCGATTGAGGTTTTGAGCATAGATCATGAATTGTATAACTCCATTGATAAAGATGAATTATTTATGGAATCATACCGAGCCTTTATTAATGGTGAGGAATGGCAGTTAAATAAAGATGAATTAGCTTTATTGGATGGAGTTGGGCAAGACTTTCAATCAATTGCATTTGAACGGGAATTGATATTGAAGTTTTTTACAGCAGGGGAAAACGGTGGTTATTCTGAATGGATGACAGCTACAGAGATAAAAGATTTTATTGAAGGAAATACAAAACAAAAAATACATTCGATGCGTAAATTTGGAATGGAATTAGCTAAAGTTTTTGGAAAATCGAGGTCAAAATCAATAAACGGGGTAATTCTTAATAGGTATGAGCTTATTCGGTTAAACAGTCAAAGTACTGAAAATCAGGATGTTGATTTCTAATCTTAATAGCTTAATAGCTTAATAGGTAAAAGTGAGTTAGTTTGTTTGAACAACATGAAAGAAAATAAAACGGTAATATATTTATACAGAAACATTAAATATATATAATTATCCTATTAAGTTATTAAGATTATATAAATATGTACTTTAAGACTATGCCAGCAAAGAAAAATCTTAATAGGATAGCAAATTTTATCCTATTAACTATCCTATTAACCTATTAAGAATGAACAACGATAAAGACCTGTTAAAATGCTTCACTATGCTTGACAACCTAAAGCCCGGCGAGATACTTGAATTGAATAAAATACCAGAGGAAAGGCGGTCAATATTCATTGACTGTTGCAAACAATACATCGACTGTTATAATACAGCAGAATTTAACGAGAATTATACTAAACTTAAAAAGATAGAGAAATGTCAATAAATATATTAAGCCTATTTGATGGGATGTCATGCGGTCAAATCGCATTAGAACGTGCCGGAATTAAGGTCAATCAATACTTTGCATCAGAGATTGATAAATACGGTCAAATAGTTTCAAAGGCTAATTATCCGAATACTATTTATTTAGGAGATGTCAGGAATATAAACGCAAAGAATCTACCTAAAATTGATTTAATTATTGGCGGTTCACCATGTCAGTCGTTTAGCTTTGCCGGAAAACGTAAAGGCATGAGTACGAAGGATGAACAACAGATTTTAACATTAGATCATTATTTGCAGCTTAAATCAGAAGGATTTGAATTTGAAGGTCAATCTTATTTATTTTGGGAATATATGAGATTACTAAATGAATGTAAGCCTAAATACTTTTTATTAGAAAATGTTGAGATGGGTGAAAAGTGGGAACGTGTATTAAGTAAAGCAATTGGAGTAAATGGAATACATATTAATTCCGCTTTGGTATCAGCTCAGAATAGAAAACGTATTTATTGGACTAATATTGGTTTAATGCCTGGAGGATTATTTGGTGATTTAGTTAGTACGATTAAGCAACCAAAAGATAAAGGTATTTTATTGAGGGATGTTTTGGAGATAGAAGTGGATGAAAAGTATTATTTAAAACAATCATTAATTGATAAGCTAAAATTATATAATGAAAGACAAGTCAAAAACGGAACTGGTTTTTCTGATAAATTTAGAAATCCTGATATAATAGAAAAAATGGATTGCTTAAAAATAGGCGGTGGAATGAAAGATGATTTAATTGTCCACAACATGATGCCACGTTCAGGCAATACTAATGCAGTAGAAATTGTAGCAATGAGAGGGAGAGGTGAAAATAATGAACAACAACTTGAATCAAGAAAGGATAATTTAATAAAGCAATTAAATCCAGTTACAAATGGACGGCAAACATATCAGCAGGACAGGATTTATGATATTAATGGAATAAATCCTGCACTAAATACTCACAATAATGGATTTATCAATACAACTTCAATCCGACGCCTTACACCTTTAGAATGTGAACGCCTCCAAACTGTACCAGATAACTATACAAACCATGTAAGCGATTCACAGAGATACAAAATGTTAGGAAATGGTTGGACTATTGACGTAATTTCACATATATTTAAATATTTAAAAAAATGACCAACTCAAAAATTAGACGCTTCCCATCCGGTGCAGTACGATCAGATGACACAGGCCGAATCAGACCCGACTACATTTCACCTTATGCACTTAACGAAATAGCCCAACATTTCACAGATGCAAAAAATGACTTTGGGGCTACAAACTATTTTAAAGGGATTAAACCAGCCGATGTATTAGCTTCCATACAGCGACATTATTTAGATTTACATATTTCCATACTTGAAAATCAATCAGAGGTCACACGTAAAGAGTTAAGGGCATTAGCGGCTAATTGTATAATGGCCTTGCATCAGATAGTAATTGAAGAACGGGGTTTGTATAAAGAACCGTATGAAAAAACAGAATTGGTAAATTCAAAAGATATATTGTAACTTTGATACAATGACTAAAAATTCAATACTCGCTGAAATATATCAATCAAAAGAGATTGAGGTAATGATCAGGTCAATAAAGCCTGAACATTTACAAGACGATATAAAGCAACATTGTTTTTTAGAACTATTTGAAAAGTCAGAAGAGTTTATTTTAGATCTTCATAAAAGGAATAAGCTAAAGCATTACATTGTAAAAGTACTTTACAATACATCCAGATGGAGCGGAACACCATTTCATAAACAGTTAGGCAAAGAAACACCTACCGATATATTTAAAGATAGTGAATGCGAAATATATGAAGAAATAGATATTGAACCAGCTATTAAATCCATCTATTGGTATAAGGCGGAATTAATTAGGTTATATGCGGAGCATGGCACCTTTCAGAAAGTATCTGATCTGACAAAGATACCGTTAAAATCTGTTTACACAACAATAATCGAAGCACGTAAGGAAATCAAAAAAAAATATTATGAAAGCGGAAAGCATTAAATACCTGACCGATAATTTGTACCTTTGGGAAGCTCGGAAACAAGGAGTATGTAAGCATATATCGGAAAGTCAATCAACTAAATTACAATCTATTGCATTAGAAATAAAACCTACTGCAATATTTCAATTAAGAGATTGTCAAAGTTGTCACGACGCTCTGATATTATTTGTTTATAAACATTATGAAGCTAGTTTAAAACGTAAAGAAAAAAAGAATGGCAAAGCATAAATACATAGAGTCACCTGAAATACTATGGCAACATTTTGAAGCCTATAAAAAAAATATTAAAGCAAAGCCGTTTAAGGTTAAGGATTGGGTAGGTAAAGATGGTATTCAAATTGACAGAGAAAAAGAAAGACCGCTAACTACTGAGGGTTTTGAGATGTTCTGTTTTGAGAATGATATAATTGCCGACCTTGGTCATTATTTTGCGAATACGGATAACAAATACAGCGAATTTTGCACTATCTGCTCACGTATTAAGCAAGCAATCAGGCAAGACCAGATTGAGGGGGGCATGGCAGGAATGTACAATCCATCTATTACTCAAAGACTTAACTCATTGACTGAAAAGTCTGAGCAGGTTGTAGAGGTTAAAAATTACGATGTTAGTTTAAAACTTTAATGCCAACTATTACCTATCATAGACCCTTCATCTATCCGTACCAAAAGGATATACTTGATTCAAAAGCGAGATATACCGTTTGCGAGGCAGCTACTAAGGTTGGTAAAACTGCATCTCATATTATTTGGCTATTTGAGCAGGCTTTAATCTGCAAAGAAGGGCAGTCTGTTTGGTGGGTTGCTCCATCTGTTACACAAGCTAAAATAGCTTATGATCGTATGAAATTGCAGATTACTAATAAGGATCTGTTTAAATCAAATGAAACTAATCGTACCATAACATTAATAACAGGGGGCAAACTTGAATTTAAGACCGCAGAGAACCCGGATGCTCTTTATGGTGACGATGTATACGCCGCAGTATTTGACGAGTTTACCAGGGCAAGAGAAACAGCTTGGTTTGCTTTGCGTTCAACATTGACAAGCACCGGGGCAAAGTGCAAGTTTATCGGTAACGTAAAAGGCAAGAAGAATTGGGGCTATCGGTTAGGGCAACGGGCAAAACAAGGCGAAGAAGGATATGAATACTTTAAAATAACAGCCTATGACGCTGCCGATTGCGGCATGATGACAAAGGATGGAAGACCATTTGCAGACGAGATTGAAGAAGCAAAACGGGATTTACCAGAGAATGTATTTAGAGAGTTATATTTAGCTGAACCATCCGAGGATGGAAGCAACCCATTTGGATATGCACAAATTCAGCAATGTACATTTCCAATATCTACCTTGCCGCCTGTATGTTTTGGGATAGATTTAGCGAAGTCATTCGATTACGCCGTTATCATTGGATTAGATAAGCATCAGAACGTATGCTATTTTGACAGGTGGCAATCAGACTGGCGTACAACTGTTCAAAAGATATTAGATTTGCCAAACGTGCCAATGGCAATAGACAGTACGGGGGTAGGTGACCCGATAGGTGAGGAGATTGCAAAAACTAAATCGGTAGTTTTGTTTAAATTCACATCTCAAAGCAAGCAGCAGATAATGGAGGGGTTGGCTGTTCAGATTCAGCAACGGAAACTAACATTTCCGGAAGGTTATATTAAAGACGAATTGGAGCAGTTTGAATATGAATATACCCGTACAGGGGTAAAGTATTCAGCACCTGTCGGACTGCATGACGATTGCGTATGTGCTTTAGCTTTGGCAGTTCACAAATATCGAGATGCTGGAGGTTTTGGTAATTACTCTTTAATTTAGAAAAATCTATTCTAAAATCAATACTATTGTTATATGACAGTAGAAAAGTACCAACGAATTTACGAAATAAGTGTAACCACTCCAGATACTATTGAGCAGGTTGCATTCATGATATGTGAGGTATTTGGCAAGAATGAAATCGAAGTGAATGAACTGTCAGCAGATAAGTTTATTAAGCTATCAAATAAGCTACAAAAGCAAATCGATACTAAACAGCCGTGGTATAATTGGATTGACCTTCAAACAGATGCAACAAAAATAACATTTGGTCAATTCATTGAAACATCTGTCTGGCTTAAAAATTCACCTATTGAGGTACTTCATTTAGTCGGTGCAAGTCTATTGAAAAAATGGCAAGGTAGTCACATGGATGCAGCCGATTACCTTTTGCAATCTCCCGTTTTCTGCATATTCGATCAGGTCAATGATTACGTTTCGAGCCTAAATAAGTTAATAAAATCTTACAGGGGTTTATTTGGTGAGCCTTCCGGAAATGAAGAAGAAGATAAACCTCATGTATTTATTGAGCAATACGGATGGCTATATTCAGCAAAGCAGGTTGCAGATTATGAGGGCATACCATTGGATAAGGTTTATGATTTACCTGTAATTCAAGCCCTAAATGATTTAAGTTATTTAAAGGCAAAACAGAACTTTGATAAATGGTTAAGTAAACAATAATGGCACGTAGTATATCACAAGCTCAGTTACATTTTTTAGAGGGCGGATCTCTTGACTTAATGGGCGAAGGTCAGGAAAGCTACCAGCCTATAAAGTTTAACGACCTAGCTAATACTTTGGAATATTTGGCGGCTTTGTATACTCAAAAATTAGGGGAGAGTTTGGCGAAATCCGATTCTTCAAGCTCTGGTTTTTTAGCTGATTCTATTATTCCGCTTGATGTTAAGATATTAGGTTCTGTTTACACCGTTGAAATACAGGCCGCAACTTATGCGAAGTTCATAGATGAGGGTGTAGATGGATGGGCAAAGTCACGAGGTAGTCAGTACAAGTTTAAAACTCGTGGCGTAGATCCACAGGGCGAAATGGTCGCAAGTGTTAAAGAGTGGTTACTTCGAGAGGGTGGTATGTCAAGAGCCGTAAAAACACAATTAAGCACGCGGGAAAAAAAGCAACAAAAAATAAGCGATCCTGTTACTCAAAGAGCAATTTCAGTAGCCTATATGATTAAAAGGCAAGGCATTGCAAAGACTAACTTCTGGAGCAACACAACCCGAGATATGACAAAGATAGTCGAGATTGAATTAGGCAAGGCTTTACAAGTGGATATTATAAATACGATAGTACAATGATTTTAACAGGAACACCAGAAGCATACGCCTCTGTTAATAGTGATTTAGTTTGGGTTTGCTATGATGCAAATTCAGAGGATATAACTAAAACGAATTATAAGTACGTTGGTGAACTTTGGATTGAAGGAGTAAAGGTTTATACCTCTAAAGTATTCCCACGGCCTACAACCTATTTCGGAGTGTTTAATTTCGGTACTGTAATCCGTGAATATATTGAAGCAAAACTATCTCCTACGAGTGATGGTATATTAGCTCAGGAACTTGGCGAGGGTGACTTTTGTATTACCGTTCAATTGAAGATAAGAGAAGAATATTCAGGCACACTTGGAGCAGTTGTTTTGACTGATACGGCAAGAACATTTTACAATCATTATCAAACACGATTTACTGATTTTACTACACAGGGAAGTTTTACTTATACATTTGATTTTATACTTGGTTTTTTAAACTATCCAAATACAACAAGGGGAAGATCTGACATAAAACTATTCTTTGAAAATGGCAGATATTATATCCCGTACTTTGCAACATCAACGGATTCATTCACGGTTACAATAGGCTCAAATGTTAAAACCATTACACCTACTGAAAGCAAAACATTAAGCATAATCAATATTTCACCTGGAGCAATCAATGAGGATTACCCGGGTACTATCACAACAAGCACAACAAGTTATACCGTTAATATTGCAGGAGTAGTATATGCGGTTGATTTAATATGTGAGCCTATCTATCAAAAATATACAATGCACTTCCTTAACAAATTTGGAGGTTTTGAAAGTATGTCATTCCATAAGGTTAGCCGCGAAAGTGTAGAGATTGAACGCAAAGAATGGCAAAAGTTACCATATCGAGTTACCGAATTAGGTGCTGTTACCTTATCTGAAAATCAAGTCATGCATGAGCAAAGGTCTGTATTTGCTTCACGGTTTAAGGAAAAACTAAAAATAAGTACTGACTTATTAACGGATGCCGATTATCAATGGTTAGTTCAGTTGGTCGTGTCTCCATTGGTTTATATTGAAGATGAAAATACACTATATCCAGTAATCATAACTAATACAAATTATGAATATAAAGAGTACATCAATGATAGGCTTACAAATTTAACTTTAGATATTGAATTTGGTAATATGCTAAAAACTCAATTTAGATGATAGAGCTATTCATTGAAGGTCAACCCGTAGATATTAACGAAAATTTTAGCACCCTTATAAATTATGCTATTGATGATATTCGTGAGTTTGGTACTAAGAATAGTGCGTTCTCAAAAACAATAATACTGCCAGGTACTAAGCAAAACAATAAACTATTCGGTAACATATTTGATGTATCAGGTGGCAATAGTTTTGATCCGGCTTTGCCTAATCATTCAATTAACTTCAATGCTGCAATAGGCGCAACGGCTTACCTTTTTTGTGATAATATTCAGGTCATGAAAGGTACTATGCAGATGATGGAGATCATTCAGGATGATAGCGTAATTGAGTATGAGGTTTTTATTACGGGTGAGCTTGGTGGATTTGCTGCAAAAATGGGCAATTTAAAACTTGAGGATTTAGATTTTACATCCGATAATCATGTGTATTCAGTATCAAATATTGTAACGTCATGGGATAATGCAAGCGGTGGAAGTGGTTACTATTATCCATTAATTGATTATGGCACTTACTCGGCCTTAAAACATGATTGGATTTATAAAACTTTCAGACCTGCTTTATTTGCAAAAGCCTTTATTGATAAGATTTTTACATTAAGCGGATATACTTACACGTGCGCCTTGTTTGATACAACAAGGTTCAAAAGCCTGATTATTCCGAATAATCGCAAAGCCGTATTTAGTTCAAGTCAAAATTTAATCAATGTAAGCAATCCTGACCCGGCAACTTTTGCAGATACGTTTACGACATTCAATCAAGTATCATTTGCAACTCGATCATTAGCTGCAGCCGTTACAACATCTGACGGAATTACATACACGTATTCAGGCACTCAGACTTTACAGGTTGCAATATCTGTAAATTTATTCGGCACATACAGGGGGGGTACAGATTATGTTCTAGGGCTTTACAAAAACGGTACTTTAATAACATCCGCAAATGTGCCGGCTAATCTTTACGGCTCTGCATTCAGCAGAACATTAAGCTATTCATTCACATTAAACCCGGGTGACTTTTTTTATATCGCAGGTCAGGCAAATGTAGGAGTTGATATTAATTACGAATTGGTTTACTCTCCCGGTTCTGGTTTTAGTATGGTATCAGATTCAACTGAATTGATTGAAAGTGGCCTAGGTGATACGGTTGATATGAATGTGAATCTTCCAAAAAACATACTTCAAAAGGATTTTATAAGTTCAATTGTTAAGCTCTTCAATCTGTACATTTTTGAAGATCCATTAAATGACAAGGTATTATTGATAAAGCCTTTTGTAGATTTTTATACAGATGCGGCTTCTATTGATTGGTCATTGAAATTAGACAGGTCGCAGCCTATCAGGATTAAGCCAATGAGCGAATTAAACTCACGGTATTATGAGTTTAATTTTAAGGATGATTCGGACTATTTTAATGACCTGTATAAAAAACGATACAATCAAAATTACGGATCATTAATTTATGATTCTGAATATGAATTTGCAAAGGAAGTTGAAAAGGTAGAGCTTGTATTTTCAGGAACTCCCCTTATTGGATATGTTGGAGAAGATAAAATTTACAGTACAATATTTAAAAGGTCAGGCAATGTAACGGGATCAGGCGAAGAAAACACAGATAGCAATATCCGAATATTGCAAGCTAAAAAAATAACGGGTGTAACAAGCTGGAATATTCTTTCTTCAGATGGCTTGACAAATTTGGGAAGTCAAACAAATTACGGATATGCTGGTCACTTTGATGACCCGGATGCTCCATCCAATGACATTCAATTTGGCGTACCTAAAGAATTATTTTATGAAGTTTTATCAGGTTCGATAAATGTAAATCAATTTAATGTGTATTGGTCAAGTTACATGGCAGAGATCACAGATAAAGATTCAAGACTATTGACAGGCACTTTCAAATTAAACTATAAAGATATTTATCGGCTTGATTTTTCTTCATTCATATACATTGACGGGGTATTATTTAGATTGAATAATATCATTGATTTCAATGCAACAAATGAAGATACTTGTAATGTTGAACTTTTGAAGGTTATAAATAAAATATACTAAAATGGCAGATGTAGAAATTAGGGGTAAAATATCGGTAGATACTGGCAACACACAAAAGTCGGTTAATGAGATGCTTGAAAGTATCAAGCAGACAAAAAAAGCCTTATCTGATGCAAAAGTAGGAAGCAAGGAATACAAGGATGCACAGGCTCAATTAAAAAAGCAAACCGATGATCTTAATAAAACAATGGATCAAAGCTCTGGTTCATTCGGGAAGCTTAAAAACACATTAGGTGCAACCGTTCCGGGATTTCAGGGGGCATCAGCCGGAGCATCAGGACTTGGAAAACAACTTTGGTTATTAGTAGCTAATCCAATAGTTGCGGTTATTGCAGGGATTGTAGCTGCATTAACATTGCTTTATAAGGCGTTTACATCAACCAACGCCGGAGCGGATAAGTTAGAGCAGGTAATGTCTGGAATAGGCGCGGCAATGGATGTGTTACGGGATCGTGTTTTAGCAGTAGCTAAAGCAATAGGCGAGTTCTTCTCTGGCGACTTTAAGAAAGCATTAGAAACAGGCAAGGCGGCAGTCAGTGGAATAGGTCAGGAAATAGCAGACGAGTTCCCGGCAGCAGCAAACGCTACCAAAACATTGCAGGATCTAGCGGATACAATGCGAGAATTAACGATAGGCAGGGCAGAGCTTAACAGAGATTTAGCTAAGGCAAAGGAAATAATGTCAGACGCTGACGCTAGCTTTGCAGAAAGAAGAGCGGCACTGATCAAAGTCAGGGACTTGGAGGCTGTTCAAAATAAGAAAGAATTAGACGCCGCCGAAGCTCAATACAAGGAAATAGCAAGACTTAATACATTAAGCGATACATCTAACGAAGATTTAGCTAAGGAGGCTGCCGCGAAAGTTAGAATGATTGATTTACAAACATCATCGGCCAATCAATTACGGTCTCTTAACCGTATGGACAAGCAGCTAACAAGGGATGAAAATCAAAAGGCAGCGGCGGATCAGAAAATACTAGACGATAAAAAGATAACAGATCAGGAAGCGAAAGATAAAGCTGAAAAAGCTCGAATGACTAAATATTTAGCCGATTTAAAGCTATTTGGTGACGATCAAAATAATGCCCTAATGGCAGGCATAGAACTTGAAAAAGAGATTGATGCCGAAAAGGACTTATTAAATCAAAAGGAAATAGAGCGGGCAAGCTCACTAGCATTAATTCGTAAAACCAATCACGATCAGGATAAGGCAAGAAAGGAGCAAGAGAAAGCGGACGATCAAGCTTTAATTGATTTTAAACTAGCGGTTTACTCTCAACAACTTAACGGGCTTGCAATGCTTGGAAATGTCATTCAGCAATTTGCAGGGAAGAGTAAGGCGGCAATGACAACGGGTATTATCATTGAAAAAGCAGCCGCAATCGGTCAGATCCTTATTTCAGGATTCCAGGCAAATGCTAAATCAATGGCAGCATCCCCTTTGACATTAGGTCAGCCATTTGTAGGTATTCAAAATGTTATTACAGGTTTACAGATTGCTGGGACTGTAAAGGCTGCCTCGAATGCAATAAAACAAGTGGGCGGAAGCGATACAACAGGAGCTGGATCTATTGGATCAATCTCCGCATCAGCTCCATTATCCCCACAGCAATCAAGCACATCATTAAACGCAGGATCTATTCAGGGTGTAGGTAATGCAGCATCAGGTGGAGTGAATAGGACTTTTGTTTTAGATGCAGATATTAAAAGCAATCAGGAAAGGCAAGCACGTATATCACGGGCGGCAAGGTTAAGTTAAAAGAAAAATAAAAGACTTTTTAAATACTATCAATATGGAATTACCAATTTTTGAACTACAAATATCAGAGGATGAAGATTCCGCTCTTGAAGTTAGTTATGTATCTCTTGTTAATGAGCCAGCGATTGAAAAGAACTTTATTGCATTTAGCGAGCAAAAGCAATCATTTTCAATAGTTGATAATGAAAGGCGTATAATTTCAGGCCCGGCAATGCTTGCCGATGTGCCAATGTTCAGAAAGTCCACAGAAGATATGCCAGATCATAGGGTATTTTTCAAGGCAGCTACTATTTACGATATAGCTCAAAAGTTCTTTGCTAAAGGGTTTAATCAAAACTTTAATTTAATGCACAACCCTGATTTAAAAGCCGAGGGCGTATGTGTATTTGAGAGCTTCATTGTAGATACTGAAAGAGGTATAATGCCAATGAAAGGATTTGAAGATTCTCCAGAGGGTAGCTGGTTTATATCTGCCAAAATTAACAATGATGATATTTGGGATAAAATCAAAACGGGTGAATTTAAAGGGTTTTCAGTTGAGGGGTTTTTTAAATATAAAAAATCTCAAACACAGGAAGAAGAAACATTTCAAAAAATAAAAGATATTCTAAACGAAATAAACAACTAAATTTTAACACTATATAAAAAGCAATTATTATGAATGCTAAAGAAGCAATTGATTCGATAAAAAAATTAGTCTTTGGAGAAGAAATTCCGGCACCGATTGAAGCACCCGTACAGATGGGTACTGAATACAAATTAGCAGATGGCACATCTGTCATGATTGACAAATTGGAAGTAGGCGGAATTGTAAAGATTGGCGAAGTTGTAGCTCCAGACGGTGTGCATCTTTTGGAAGACGGTACTGCAATTGAAGTTAAGGATGGTTTTATCGTTATGGTTACGCCAAAAGAAGAAGAAGCTCCAAAAGTTGAGATTGAAATGGAAGGACAACTTTCACAAATGAAAAAAGAATTTGAAGCTTTTAAAACTGAATTTGAAACATACAAAGCAAACTTTGAAAAGGTATCAGTAAAAGCAGATACTCAATTGAAGGCTAATGAAGAATTAGTAAAGCTTGTTGAATTTTTATCAGAGCAACCAGTAACAGCTCCAGCACAGGTACAGGTAGATTTTGAAAAGCTTTCACCACTTGAAAAATTTAGATTGCAAAAGGTATGAGTTTAAAAATCAAAAAAGGCGCAATTATCTACGCTTACGGTGTAAGTTGTAATGCTTTTGATGAAAACAGTAATTTATCTCAGCCGATATTACAACATTTAAAAACTCGTTTTCCTGAGCAAATTGAGGAAGTATCAGAAATTAAAAAAGAATTAAAACCTAAAAAATAAAGCAATGGCAATAAGTGCAACTATCGTAGACATCAGAGGCAAAGCGTACGAGCCTATTATCGAGGAGTTACTTTTCGAGAATAAAACCGTGGCAAATAACTTGGTTGCATTTGAAACCGATGTAAAGGCAGATACTATCTTTACTGAAAATTCAAATATCGCAACTATGCAGGCATACACTTCAGGCGCGCCAACTTCATCAGGAACACTTGGTTTAGTAGACACTTTGATCAGCCCTACTAAATTAATGTTTTATCAGGAATTTGATCCTAACGCTTTGAGATCTTCACGTTTCAAAAGAGATATGAAGCCGGGGGCATGGAATACCGCATCCTCTGAATTTGAACGCGTTGTTTTGGGTGCTTACGGAAAAGAAGTATCTTATACAGGAGAGCAGAAATTTTGGTCAGGTTTAACCGCAGCTACTCAAACAGCTATTGCGGCATTAACAGCCGGTACGGGTCAGGCCGCAGTAGGTGCAGCAGAGCAGACTTGGGCAGCGGCTCAAACTCCTTCATTGGTTGATGGTGTCATTGGTCGCATGATTTACAACAATGCCGCGCTCGGTACTCGTATCAAGGTATTAGGTACTACTATTTCAAGCTCAAATATCGCAGCCGAATATGCTAAGGTTTACGCAGCTATTCCAGCTGTAGTTTTAGCGCAAGGCGAGCAGCCTTACTTATATGCTCCGCATTCTCACAAGCAACTGATTAACATTTTTAACATATCAGCTACTTACAGAGATTTATTTAGCGTACAGGGTGACAGTTACTTCTATAATGGTATTGAAATTAAATTCGTACCATTGTCTGAGAATGTTGTTGTTGCTGCAAAACCTTCTCACTTGATCTGGTGTACTGACTTAGTTTCTGATATTAACTATATGGAGATTAACAAGATCGCTAATAACCGTGATGATATGTTTGTAAAGCACGTGTTTACTCAATTTACTCACGTAGTAAATCAAGCATTCAACGTACTTTACGTAGGATAATTTAAGGGGAGGGTAATACCTCCCTTAACCTTTTAAATCATAAAAATATGGCGTGCGCCTTAACACAGGGTTATAACTTAGATTGTAGAGATAGTTACGGGGGGGTTAAATCTGTATATATTGCAGAGATGGCAAGCGTAGCAACTATCACATCAAGCGCCGGGGTTATAACTGCAATTGATAAATCAACTACAAAAGTATTCTACGAATACAAGTTGATTGCTCATACGGCAGAAGCAGATCAGGAATTAGCTCCATCTCGTGAAAATGGAACTTTATCTGTAAAACAGACAATAAAATTTCCAATTAATAAAATGACTGTAGCGGTTCGCAACGAGTTGCTATTGTTAGCTCAAAACAGGCTGTATATTGTCGTTGTAGATAACAATGGTACAGGGTGGCTATTTGGTGAAGATAATGGCATGATGCTTGCAGCTTCAACAGCTAAAGCAGGCCGCGTACTTGGTGATCGTAACGGATTTGAACTATCATTTGAAAGTGATGAAAAAGCACTTGCAAAACAAGTAGACGCCGCAACACTTTTAACATTAACCACAGCCGAAGTTTAAAAATTTCTATCTTCATGTTTTTGGGAGCCTTGCAGTAAAATGCAAGGCTTTTTTATTATTAATGAAAAAAAAAACGCTTTATTAATACTATTGTTATATGCTGATATTAACACAGGGCGCAACATCTGAAAATATTATACTGACATTGAATGAGTTTAAAACTTTGGCAAGTCCTGTATATACTTTTACTGCAATCCATGTAGTTACAAAGGAAGTTATCAGCTTTGATTTAGGTACTGATTTAAGCGCATATCCTGACAGATTTAACGAATTTAATATTAATACATCTGTTGAGTTTTTAGATGCTTCTACGGGTCAGTATCAGTACCAGGTAAAACAAAAAGCCGATAACATACAAGTTGAGGTCGGAAAATTAACATTAAACCCATCTACTGAATTTGCATTTGATGGGTATTCACCAACAACAACATACAATGGATATAACGGATAAAATAGTTCAAATCTCTTTTTCTGATAATCGAATTCCTGAATTTAAGGAAACTAAAGGAGTTGATTATATCAAGTTTGGTGAAGATGATAAATTCCCGGAGCATACTCTTATGCTTTACAATAAATCTGCAAAGCATAACGCAATCGTAAACGGAAAGGTAAATTACATTTTTGGCGGCGGTTTGGTATCAGATCAGCCGAATGATTTAAAAGCTAATGCGTTTTTAAAAGAGATTGAAAAAATAGATAGCCAAACAATAAAGGATATTGAACTGCACGGCGGTTTTGCATGGGAAATTATACCCACAAAAGGCGGCGGTTTTATTCCGTATCATATTGATTTTAATAATATCAGATCAAATGAAGATAATACCGTTTTTTATTATAAAAAGAATTGGTCAGATAGATCCGAAGAACGTAAAGTATATCCAGTATTTAAGCAAGGTTTAAAGGAATCATCTATATTTTATTACAAAGAATATAGACCGGGATTAAAAACCTATCCATTGCCTGGTTATGTTGCTTCATTTAATTATATTGAAGCTGATATTGAAGTATCAAAGCATACGCTCACTAATGCTCAGACGGGTTTTTCTGCTTCAAAGTTTATCAATTTCTATAACGGAGATCCAACAGAGGAGGGTAAAATAGATGTTACTCGAAGATTTGAAATATTAGCTACTGGGTCAGAGGGTAAAAAAATGATTATTGGATTTAACAATCCAGGTACTCAATCTCCAACCATTGACGATTTAGGAGCTTCCGATTTAACAAAGGAAGATTTTAGCCATGTTGATAATCTGATTACTAATAACATTTTTGCAGGTGCGCAAATTACACATCCTTTATTATTCGGCATTCAGCAGGAGGGTAAGTTAGGAAACAGTTCAGAGCTTAGAATTGCTTATGATATTTTTAAAAATACATACGTAAATGGCAAGCAAAAACAATTTGAGGATATTATCAATTTCTTTGCAAAATTAAGGGGCATATCAGCAACTTATAAATTAAAGGATGTTGAGCCGGTAGGGTTTGAATTTTCTGAAGCCGCTATTTTGTCAGTAGCTCCAAAAGAATGGTTACTTGAAAAATTAGGAATAGATGCGCAGTTATATCCATCTACTGCCATACCCGTTAAATCTGAACAACTATCAGAGCAAACAGTAAACGAAAACGTAAAGAACCTATCAGCAAAACAACATCAGCAATTGAGCCGAATAATAAGGCAGTATTCAAAGGATCAATTAACAAGGCAACAGGCAACTATTTTATTAAAAACAGGTTTAGGTTTTACGGATGAAGAAGTTAATGGACTATTAGGAATAGATGAAACTCCGCAAGCGTTCGGATCGGATGATGATTTATTTGCAACATTTGAATTGCACGGGGTAAATCGTTCAGAATTTGAAGTAATCAGGACAAAGGAAGCAACATTTGATTCAGATGATGAAAGCTTTGAACTTGCGCAGGCGTTTAAAGATGCGCCTCAAACATCATCAGGAGGTTCAGCGATTGCAGGTAAAACACCTCCGCCAGCTACATCTGCATTTCCAAAATTCATGATTCGTTATTCTTATGAAGTTAGAGAAAATGAGGGCCCTGAATTACTACCAACATCACGCCCATTTTGTGTAAAAATGATTGGATTAGACCGATTTTATTCAAGACAGGATATTCAGAGTATAAGTAGCGCATTAGGGTATAATGTATTTGATCGTGTTGGTGGTTATTGGAATGATAACGGCACGATAAAAAAACATTGTAGACATTTTTGGAAGGCAAATATAGTAGTTAAAAAATGAGCAAAAACACTCTCTTAATCATGCCGACCATTCTGAAAGACAGAACAGGAATGCACACCAATATTGATGATAAATTAATATACCCCGAAATTAAAGCGGCTCAGGATATGTTTATTTTGCCACTATTGGGATCTCGTTTATTTAATAAAATTCAAGATGATATTGAATCCGATAACCTTACAGGAAACTATAAGGATTTAATGGATGATTATATCATTGATGCTTTAATTAACTACGTACTTTCTGAGCTACCTGACGGGTTATCCAATCAGTTTTGGAATAGAGGAATAGCTAAAAAAACAGGTGACGATACGCAGCCGTTAAGCATGACGGATATGTATGGCATAGTTTCAAAATATCGCAACAGGGCAGAACATTATGCAAAAAGATGCCGTATGTACTTAGTTCAAAACGGCAATGCGCTATTTCCTGAATACACTCAGGTATTAGTCGGAGCTGATTCAATCGCTCCGGCTCAAACAAATTTTGTAAGCCCTATCTATTTAGGTGCGCAAAGGATTGAAATTAAACCACAGGACAATCCTGGATATAATTCAAACGATCCAATTTATTTATAATATGCCAAAAAATTACAGCAGAAAAAATGAGGCCAAATTAAGATTCTATTTAGAAAAGCAAAATGACACTAAATCAGGTAATACAAAGGATTCAAGCGATAGCATTAGCACACAAGCAAATCAACTCATTCAGAGAGGGCGATGTTGTAAGCTTTCTAAAAGAGGGTGACATTGTTTATCCTGCTTGTTTGGTTCAGATACTACCTGGTAATATAAGCAGAACTGAAAAGCAAACAACCATCAGAATAGCTTTATATCTTTGTGATTTAGTTGATTTATCTATTGATTCAAAAGATAATGAACTTGAAGTAAAAAGCAATATGCTTTCGGTTGCGGAGGATTTTATGTCAATATTTAATTATTCAGGATATTCAGATGATTGGGATATATCAGATGTTGGAAGTGTTGAGTTTTTAGATGAAAAGTTTGATGACATGATTTCTGCAGTTCTTTTGACTTTAGATATTAAAACTCGTTTTGATTCAAATAGATGTCAAGTACCAACAACTCAAACATTTAACTAATGGCAAAGATAGCATATCCGAATAAACAAACAGCAGTAGATCCAAATACTCCAGCACCGAATGAGATATTTACGGCAGATAATGCCAATGAAATAAAAGCTTCAGTAAATGCGCTATATGATTTAGCGGATATGATAGTAGATCCAACTACTACGGAATATACCAGCGCAACATTAGAGGCTGAATATCCTGATTCTGTAATTGGTCAAAAAGTCGCTTGCCCTTACTTATCATTATCAGGCGCAACATTATATACAAAAATAACTTCTTCACTTTGGTACACAAATCCTTTAGGCACACTCGTATGAAAAAACTACTTTTATTATTATTATTAACTCCATTTTTTGCTAATTCTCAGGTCGTAAATACGATATTGAGAAAGAATACAGCTACTAAGGTTATCAGCTCCTATAGCTCAGGTTCGGCAGGTTCTGACACTTTGGCAAATGTCTACAAATTAGGTTCATTTACCGAAGGTCAAGTTCCGGCATGGGACGCAACAAATAAGCGTTTTATAGCTTCAACGGCTGCATTATCAGGAATTAATACTTTTGTTTTTAGTCGTGACGCTTCCGATATTTCAGGATATGAGCAGGCGGTATCTTTAAATAGTTATGTTGAGGGCGCAAGAGATACTGCAACTATTACGGCAACCACAGGCGGGGTATTAATGCAAGAGTTTGCAACAAATGTAGGCTTCCCAGGTATTACAGTAATTCAGCCGGGAGCGTTTCGAGTTTATTACGAAAGTAAAAAATCATCGGGCGGTCAAAACTACTGGACTTATGCTGTAGTTTTAAAACGGAATTTGGCAGGCGCGGAAACGGTTATTGATACCACAGAGATAAGTACGGTCACTTCAGAAAATACGCTTCAAAATGTATCCGTTGGTTTTTTGGTAACTGAAAATATATCGCTGTTATTTTCTGATAGAT
>Ga0196901_1000386_pt1 | contig 23391 bp, 21 predicted proteins | sample CB_VirMetaG_FD_169099 | JGI IMG/M metagenome (GOLD analysis project Ga0196901, IMG submission 169099) | Freshwater to marine saline gradient viral communities from Chesapeake Bay - CB_1504_1 Viral MetaG (v3) (version 3) | ecosystem: Environmental > Aquatic > Marine > Coastal | place: USA... | reverse complement strand
TCAGTGCACCAGTCTTCGCTTGGCTGTTGATAGTACGGATAACTTCGCGGTTGATTTCAGCAAGAATTTCTACTGAAAGGATGTTAGCGAGTTCCGCTTCAGCGTCAAGACCGTGGATTGCTTTCAGGTCTTGAGCGAGTTCGATGGTGTACTCTGCCTTCAGCGCACGACTCTTAGCAGTTACAGTTGCCTTCTCAATGGTGAAACCCATTTCTGCAAAAGCAGAACCAGTGTTACCCAGTGCTTCTGCGTCAGCAGTTGGCATACCGCCACCAATGGTTGGACCAGTGCGGTCGTCATTGATAGTGCTGTCACCGTTTGAGTCAGTTACACCGTCAAGACCAGAAGGACCAGCAGTGTGAGTAACAGAAGAGTCACCAGAGAATGGTACAACTGCTTCGTTAAACAGTGCTTCGCCACCAGAAGTAGCGCCAGAACGAGTCGTCTTGTAGCGAGACTTCATAGCGAAGATCAAACCAGTAGGACCAGACATTGGTTGAACACCACATACGTCGTATGCCATCAGGTTAGGCATAGCACGACGAACGAGTGAAATCAACACTGGGTTCCAGTTAGCAGCAGCAGAAGTCGTGTTAGCAGCAACTTCAGTCATAAACTGACCTTGTGCGCCTTCAGCAGCGAATGCTTTTTCTTGGTTCTCAAGAATAGCAGCAGTTACTTTGCGACGATAAGTATCCTTGATCGCGCCTGCTGATTCTTCGTTAAGGACTGGTGCCCACTTCTGCACCAGAGATTCGTAGTTCAGATCCATTTCTTAATTCTCCTTATAGGTAATGGATTACTTATTGATTTTGCGCATGGCAGACAGATACTGTTCCATAGAAGGAGCAACTTCTACAGACTCAACGTCACCGTCAGTCTCTTCAGTCAAATCTTCTTGGGTTTCAACTGGCGCCTTAGCAAAGAAGGACTCTTTGATAGTAGCAACTTTAGAAGCGAAGTCTTCTTCGTCTTCAAAAGAAACACCTTCTACCAGAGAGTAAAACTTTTCTTTCTGAGTGTCAGCAAGTTCAGTCGCTGCTTCGGCAACAATTGCCTGACGTTGCAGTGACTCAATTACTTCGCTCATAGCGATCGCGTCAGCAGTGGTCTTGTTGAGAGCTTCTTCGAGTTCTTCAACTTGATCTGCTAGATCGTCAACGAGGTCAACCTTGGATTCTGGCACGTCGATGTAAGACTCAACGAACAGATTCTTCAATCCGCTCATAAAGTTCTCAGCAATCTCAGCACGCAGACCAGTTTGGATAGCGACTTTATTATCTTCCATCCATTGCTCAACCACGTAGTTCAGGTAGGAATCAACCTTCTCGACCAACTCGCTCTTCTGCGCAGCAGTTTCTTCAGCAAGTCGCTCTTCGTAGGATGCTTCGATTCGCTCTACTTCTTCAGAGAGCTTAGATTTCAATGCTGCTTCAAAGATTACAGCAGTTTTTGCCTTAAACTCATCGCTGAGAGTGGCTTCAGACTCGACTAATGCTTCGAGTTCTTCAGAGTAAGTATCTGCTTCTGCAACTACTTCTTCCTCTTCCAACTCGACTTCTTCGCCCATCATCTTACCGTATGCTGCTTGAAGGTCCATCTTCTTCATAGCATTCAATTTACCGTACATAGCATTAATCATACCTGCTTTGGTCTTTGGCATTGGTTCGCTGTTGCTATTGTCACCCTTGCGAGCAGGTGCCTTACCAGTTGCATCGCCTGCCTTATCGACAGATGCTACTGATTGTGCTTCAGCGTTTTTCATATCATGCCCTTTTGCTTCCGCAACTTCCTGCTCATCGCGGAGTTCAATGTTTTGATCTTCCATTGTGTTCTCCTTATTAAAAAGATCTTTTTAAGGATGAGAGGAAATTTTTATACTCAACAATTTGGTCCACGCCATTAATTGGCGGAAGCACATCGTTATGAGTTCCGATTTCAGTCTCTTGTTCCTCACATATCTCTTGAGCAGTAAGTACGCCATTGTTCCAGACCCATTCAACACCTTCCATAATCCCATTAACAAATGCTCCAGGAGCAGATGGATCTTGCACGATGTCAACCGTGCTTAAAACAAAATCGTCCTTAACATACATCGCGCCATTGCGCTGCTCAAGACTACCCATTCCACGAGTTGAGACACCAAGATTAACACCACCTTCGAGCAATCCCTGTACGATATTACCCATTGGAGTATCAAGTATTGATGCCTTTCCGACCACATCATTGCCTTCAAAGTGAAGGTCAGTGATTAGGTGCGAAACTTTGTCGAGGTTGACGGTTGGACCATCAGGATGGTTCAGTTCGCCTACTGCCCGACCTTTAGAAACTTGTTCATCAACATACTTCTCGACGGCAGCTTCCATAATTGGTTTAGGATAAATTCTACCATTACGGTTCTTCTGCTCTGCTTGAGCAAATACACCTTCGATAACATATGACTTCTTGCCGTCTTTCTTTTCTTCGACGAGACACTGAAGTGTATTGTCATTAAATTCAGCAATAAGTTTCATGTTAGTTCCTTGATTGCAGTTTCTATTGATTTTTGCGCGTCCCTTTGACTACGGAACGTGTCTAACATATCTCCGTCTACATAAGCAACGAAACCCTTATCGGTCTTTTGTATCTCAGTTTTAATTCTGCGATATCTCTTAGACCAGACTACTTCGCCTTTCGCGTTACGTTGCCTTAATTCAGAGAAGTTAATCATAAATTATATTTATACGTTTTCTTCTTCTGATTCGTCCTCAGACTCCTCATCAGATAAAATATCTTCGATTTCGTCAGCATAAAGACCCATCGTATCCTCTGGTTCCTCATGCTCTTCCTCGTTCTCGCCTTCCTGATACCCAAGTTCTCTTGCCAACTGACCTCTGGCGAGTGGAGTATCCCAATCAGGTTCAGGGATTTCCATTTCTGCTTCTGCTTCAACTTCCGTTTCTGCTTCAGTTTCAACTTCTTCATCGTCTGATTCTAAATCTTCCAACTCTGCTTCAACTTCTTCGTCGGAAATTTCTTCTTCGGCGTCATTGTAAACTGAGTTAGCAATACGAATCTTTTCTTGTTCAAGCGCACCATCAATGCGACCTTGTAACAAGTCGTTAAACATTTTACTAGAGGTAAATGCATCACCCTTTTCAATTGAGTTCACCAAATCAGCAACCGTAACAGTTACTGGTTCTGATGGTACGTTAGCAATATCACTCATTTCAACTTCAGGTTTAGTTTCCATCATTATCTCCTGCTGGTTCATCACCTAATTGATCTTCTTTGGGACCCTCTTTAGCAATAGCGAGTTCCATTTCTTCTATTTCTTCATCTGTAAAATGAAAAACATTCTTCATCACCCAACCCTTAGACAAGTATTCTCCAACATATTGAGATGCTTGATCCATAAGTCCTAGTCTCTCGCGGAATACTTCTGCATCTTTGAGTTCGGTATAATGATTATCCTTATAAAAATCTACTCGAATACGATTGTGAAACAACTCCATCCAATCGCTGTCGGTAATAATACCTTTAAGCACAAGTTGCTGTCGGAGGATACCAACAAACAATTTACTAAATCTTGAACGAAGTCGCGAAATAAACTTTTGGAATTTAATTTCTTCGCGATTGATCTCAGTAGCACGACCAAGTGAATATGCTTGCTCCTGCTCTAGTCGAGATACTGGTACGTTCAGTGCTTGGTAAACCTTGCGCTGGAAATACTTAATGTCATCAATCTCGCCAAGGTTAGAACCGCCAGGAAGTGTAGTCACCTCCGTTCCTCTACCACCTTCTCGGCGAGGCAACCAGAAATCGTCAAGCATAGACATATGCTTTCTCGAATCCTTTAGTTCTCCAGTCGCCTGATCGTATACAAGTTTATTTCTATAACGAGTCATCAATGAGTTGACATATTCTTCTGCTTTACCTTTTGGCAAGTTACCTGTGTCAACATAAAAGATTCTTCGCTCAGGTGCACGCGCCAGTCGATAGATTATCAAGGAGTCTTCCATCATACGCAACTGATTGATAGGACGCAGTGCTTTATGAAGATGAGAAACAACTTTTGCTTTCGTGTCGTCTAGTACACCCGATGTTACATAACTTACTGAGTCAACGCTGAGTTTGACTGCTTGGTTTGCCGTTGGATCTGCCCCTACAAGTGCTCCATTTTTATTTTCAAAGTTTTTATCAGAGAACAAATAGAACTCTTCAACTTTGTTCACTACTTTTACGCCTGATGCTTTATCTTCTTTCTTTTTAACATTGCGAACCTTTCGCATCTTCATAGCATCAATGTATCTAATCTCTTGGATACCTGCTTTTAGATTCGTGTTATCTACAACTAGGTGGTGATATAATCTTCCATCGACATACCAACTACGAAAAATGTCATGAGCACGCTCGTTAAATGTGAGCATATTCAAAACATTTTGGAATTCTTCTACAATTTTCTTTTTAATTCCTGGAGAAACTTCAACCCGATCAAGGTTGACTTCTACTACGTTCTCGTTATCAGGGATTACGATTGCTTCGTTTATAATTTCTTCTACCGCCATGTCAACTTCAGGATGAGTTGCTGCTTGACGATATTTGCGAATTAGGTCTGCCTGATCTTTTACTTGAAGATCAGCATAGATGTTCATATGAGTGCCGTATGCATATGAAGGAGCAGTTACATAACCTGCACCATCTTCATCAGTCGGCGGTACAACTGATGCAGCAGGGAGCGCAGTCACAGCGTCCTGATCTTTTTTCGCTCGCTTGATCTCAAAACCAAATAATTTAATTCCGTCGCCTTCTGCCATATTTGAAATCTCAGTTGTGGGGAAAAAGGGGGAGCGAACTCCCCCTGTTCTACTTTACTTATATCCTTATTGCAAATTAATTAAGGATAGCACTATTAGTCCAATAGTCGTACTCAATCGTTACTGTAAAGGTCTCAATTTCGCCAACCTGCGCGTAATCAAGATCAATCGCCGATACGTTAGAAGGGAAAGCATTTTTAAGAGTATACTTACCTTTTGCTGACGCCGTGCCTTTTTGATCTAACTGTGAAACTTCCATATCAACAGCATAAGTGCCGATACCAGAGTTGTTAGACTGTTGACCTTCATTGCCTTCGTGAGTATTCATGCCACTTGACCAACGCTCAAATGCTCCTCGAAGTGAATGATCTACGTCATTATACACAGTAATAGTCCATGGTTCGAACGATCGGTCACCTGCTAATTTTACAATGCGTCCGCGGAATGGTACTTCTACCAATCCAACAGTACTTGCGGGCAACTGAGCACCGCGACACATAAAACTAGCAAGTTCATTATTTCCAGAAGCATATCCTGGGAAATTGACCTTGACCTCGAACATATTGGCACGTGCGCCACCCTTAGCCAACTTACCGCGAAACTGATCTACATTAAGAATTGCCATTTTACGATCTCCTTGTAGTCGTTACGGGTTAAAATTGAACGCCAGAGTTAACGATCTCTTCAAAGTTCGCACCAGTCCGAGTAGCAACAAAGTTCAACGTGATGAAGTTGATGCTTCTAGATGGCTTGATGAAGAGTGTCGCAACGAATTCGTTACGATCGATAACTTCTGGGGTGTTGTTACGCTCGTCACACTGTACGAAGAAGTCCTGAATACCACGACGTGCTTGCACTTCACGAAGAAGTGGTTCAACAATCGCTACAAATTCAGCACGAGTAAACTCGTCGTTGAATTCGAACAGGAAGTTTCGTGCGGCAACAGAGATCGCCTTTTCGAGAACGAGGAACAAACGTCGAACATTGATGCGATCAAACGCAGATGGTCGAGCAAGTTTGGTCTTGTCTCCGAACAGGATAATACCACGTCCTGGGAACTGAACGATTGGGTTTACACCCTTCTTATACAGTTCGTCACGCTCTGCCTTATTAGGTGAATAAGCAAGATTGGTTACACCGACATACTCACCGCGTCGCTCACCAGCAGGTGACCACCATGGACCAAAGTTAAGGTCAGCGGCAGCCATAATACCAGCAGTGGTAGAAGCAGCAGGAATGTAGATATAGTTGTCATTGTACTTGTCGTATACACGCAAGAAGTTATTATCAACGATCAAGTAAGAGGACGCTGAATACTGGTTAGTAGTTTCCAGAGTGTCGTTTACAGGATCAATGTTATTGATAACGTCGTCACGGGCAGGAGAAGCAATTACAACACAATCCTTACGAGTCGTGCCAGCAATAGCAGCAAGATCGTTTACCAAAGTGACTTGATCAGTTGAAGTTGCCATACTTGGAGCAATCAACAATGAAACGTCAATCTGCTCAGTGTCTTCAAATTCGTCGTAACCAGTTTGAAGGTCGCCCACATCCAAAGTACCGTGGTCGCGACCGCCCTGCAAAGCTGTGTTAGCAGAGTCGTTAGACCATGATACGTTTGTTGCGTAGTCAGTCGTAGTTTGAGGTGCAGTACCCCAGTTGCTAGCAGAAATACTGTTGACTGAGTCAAAATCGCCGAACCAAAGATATTTTGAACCTTGATTCAGTACAGTCTTGATGAAGTTGTCAGAACCGTCTACAGTTTTTGCACCAAGTGCTACTGAGACGAATGGGAAAGTTTCAAGAACAGTTCCTTTAGTTCCTGAGACTCTTCCATCGGAGTCAACTACAACAAGGTGAATTTCGTCATTCTTGACAGTTCCTGGTTGCTCAGACGCCCAACCCGAAGTTCCTGGGATAGCATCAAACTTATCAGAATAATCCCACGCTGCCCAGTTGGTAATCGTGTTTGGATGTGCTGCTGATTCACCTGAAGCGATAGCAAACATTGAAACTGCCAGAGAGTTACCGAGCTCTCCTGGATACTTTGCGACAAACATGTCGAGTCCAGATTGTTGCTCGAAATGATCTTCATTCTTGACTTGCGTCTTAGTAGCAGTCAAGGAAGAGTTTAGTGCGGAGTCACCGATAGCAACGCTACCTGATGGAATCGCACGACAGACTTGTAGGTTACCAGAATATCTCAGATACTGCGCGCAGGAGAAATAATCTACTGCGAAATCAGCGTCTGGCGTACCAAATTCTTCAGCGAGTTCGTTCTCGCTAGAGACAATCGTTGGTACATTAACTGGTCCCCACTTAAATCCTCCTACATATCCAGCAAGCGAAGTATCGACGTTAGGGACCACTGGGGTCAAGTCGAATTCGCGTACTACAATAGCAGGAGACAGTGATGGAGCTGTTAGTGCCATTTTAGTTTCCTCTTTGCAAAAAGAAATTATAAGTTTTATACATTATAAGGTAGGCACGCAAGTGCTCAATGCATTTATTTATATGTTGGCATATTTAGGTAAAATCTTCGACTATCTTATAGTCCATCCAAGGATCTACTTTTTCTTCATAACTAATTTGTGGCACTTCCTCTTGCTTAAATCCAAACGGAGGAACATCTTCTTCAATCTCTTGCATGCGTTGTTCAAACATCATCTTCTTAATATTAATATCTGTCATCTCAGCAAAGAACGTGGTTTGTACCAAGAAACCAAGCATTACCAAGTTCATTACCAAGTCATCATGGCATCCATCTTTCGCTTCGTACGAAGTTCCTCTTGCCTCAAACGTGCTGATTTCCAATATGGTGTTTTCATCAACAATTTCTAGTTTACGTTCTTCAAGCAGGTCTTTAAATCCTGAACAACCAAGACGTTTGGTTCGACGAGTCATCTCTACACCGATACCACTAGATTTTACAGTAGAAGACATGTGTACGTTTTCATATTCTCGTTCGTGATATAATCCTGTACAAACTAATTGACCTGCGTCATTAGATTCAATAACAACGTATGCTTGATTATAAGAAGTCGCCCATTTATAAATAATATCTGGGAAGAGTAGTGGAGAAATAAGATTGTTGCGATACACTGCTACCTGTTTGAAAGGTCTACTGCTAATGTCGATGACGTTAAACGTACTATAATCCTGTCCTCTCCCTTTACTTACGTCAACACACATGACGTATTGTGACCCCTTACGAGGTTCATCGTAAACAAGAAGATCGCCGCCCTCAAGAATCCTCTTGGGTCTGCTTGCTTTTAAGTTTAATAATGTATCCGCATTGATCAGCGTATTACCTGTACCAAAGAAGGTATTCCCGAACTCCTGATCAAATTGTATCTGTGAAGTGTTAGATATGGTTTCTTCTTTCCATGCTTCGTCGCGACCAGGAACATCCCACCAGTCTACACGGAAAGGTTTGTATTCGTTTACACCTTGTACAGCACCTTCCCATATCTTATGAAAAGGATTACCAATACCGTTAGCGGTAGAGGTAATAATTACCTTCGTATCTTTACCTGACGAAACTACAGGATATGTTGAGGTGTAAAATTCCGCTGCCCTTTCAACAAAAGCAAACTCATCGAGGAACAATAAGTTTACAGACTGACCACGGATCGACGATCCAGAAGTAGCAGCAGCGAATATCTTTGAGTTATTACTAAACTCTATGCTCCCCTTGTTCAACACCTTACATCCTGGTTGTAAATAGAAAGGCAGGTTTTCAAGCATAAGAGTTACACGAGATAACATCTCCCGAGCAGTTGCACCTTTGTTAGCGAGAACAGCAACAGTTTTCTCAGGATGAAATATAGCATACCAAAGAAGATACGCCACCGAGGATATAGACTTTCCGGATTGACGACAAGCAAGTACAACAGTGAAGCGATTATCATTAAATTGCTTGAACATTTCTTCCTGATATGGATATAACACAAAAGGCACTAGACCGTCGTTTAGATTTATAATCTTCAAATGATTAGTAGCAAAGTGTGCGGGGTCAGCCATACACTTAGCATATTCAGCGACTTTTTCTTGTGTCCAATCCTCCTGTATGCCATCTTTCTTGACATGAGGATTACCAAGATAGTGAGTGTCGTGTTTAGACTTCGTTGTGTCCTGAATCGGGGAGAGCATCATCTTGAGGAGTAATATCCTTTTCGTTCACTTTTTTTAACATACGTTGAAGATCGGTTGTAGAACCGATAAACACGTTAGTAGTTTCTTGTTTTGGTAATGCTTTGACATCTTCCTTGTCTATGTCTTTCTTCTGTTTGTGAAGATTCATTAATTGTTGAGAAACGTCAGAAGTATCTTTAATAAGTTTAGCAAGAACTTCATATGCTCTAGGGTGTTCGCTTTGTTTAGCGACTTCAATCATTTCTTCTACACCGTCACGACCCTTACCGATTAAATCGTAAAGAGTTTCTCGCGCGAACTGGTAGTCATTATCTTTATCAGATTCCATCAGGGATTGTTAAAATAGTCATGAGGCACATAGGTATCACTATCTAGTATAGATGTAGATACGGTATAATCAGAATCTAAAGAAACTGGACGAGGATTAGTTTCTACTCTTACAGTCTCAAGATACTGGTCAGAGTCCGCAGAGTTAATATCCATATTGTACAAATCCATATCGATACGAGTGATAATTTTTCCTTGGTCTGGTTTTGGACCATAGAAAAATACTTTCATATCAAATGTAAGTGTATAGATAATAGTTCTGCGATCTTCCATCGCCCCTTCAAAGTTATCAGTAAATGCTACTGACTGTAATATTACAGGGACGTCTTCCTTAATATCAGGATAATCTTCAATCGGTTTAAAACTTACTGTGTATTGTGGGGTGAAATAAGGTAAAATCTGTTCCACTACTTGCAAAGCATCGTTATGCTGTTTAGCATATACATTCAACTCAAATGTAATAATATATGGCGTGCCCGTATAAAATTTAGCACCAGTTTGATCGTTGTCAACATTAGTTTTGGTAAAATAATTCATTTTAGGAAGTTGACGTTGCGGATCATAGGCAATCGACAAAACTTCAAAAGACATACGAGGCAGTTTGATTGCCAATTGTCTTTCGTTATCCTCACCCTGATTCATCTCATTGATACGTTCTAAGAACTTACGAGCAGGGGCATATGCTAGAGGAACTTTTTGCTGGGCGTAAACATTGTTCCCATCACGGCGAATCATGTATAAGTTGTTGAACATCGCACCAAATACTGCGACGCACTTCCTAACTCGCTCGTGATAAAAATGACCGCCAAACATTAACTAAAATCTCCGAATGGATTATCTTCACTGAAATCTACAAACTCAAGCACTGATACGTCAAAGTCAGTAACATTACTACTCCAAGCAGATGATGCTCCTGTTGGGTTAATATCGCCACCTGCTGCTCCTGATTGAATCTGCTGTAGTTCCATAACTACAGTTGGAGTTACAATTGATGTTCTTGCACCAACACTATCACCATTATATATTTGGCGAGTAGTAGTAAAGGTTTTATATTCTCCAGAAGTGTTGCCCACATTAGCAAGTCGCATTACATTATCAGAATCAGACCAGTGTACGACTTCACCAGTAACAACGTAATCGTCGAATGCTTGAGTAACTCTTTCGCCTCTAGTGAATCCGTTAGAGGCAGAGTCCATAGTAAGTTGCCACTGATATGCAGCAAACTCTTCAATATCGTCAATGCCTTGATAAGTACCAGTGCCAAACCGTTCTCCACTGTACTCGAACAGTTCTACTCTCATTCTGAACACAGGGAGTTGACCTAACTGATAGAAAGGATTCTCATCCTCTACCTTCATAATTTCAAAAGTAGAACCCGATAACGGAATATGAATCAGGTCGCCTTCGCGTGGGCGATAAAATACATTTTCTTTGGTTTCTTGGTATTGACGAATTTCACTATTGAATCTTCGGCGTGCCATAACCAAAGTAGCAGCATCTCGAATCTCAACGCCAAACTTTTGAAAGAGGTCGCCCTCTCCATCATATCCTTCTACGTTTTCAACATAGACTTCTACTTTAAATGCATATCGAAATTCTGATAGGATATCGTCATTAAAGACCATATCCCTAGTCACAACTTCTCGGGGCAGATAATAAACATCCTGCCCATAGAACTTGAGAGATTCTACAATCAGATTTTCGTAAAGACTTTGTTCAGATCTTACGTTGTGGCGAAAGTGTACAGAAGTTGCCATGCATCACCCCACAAAGAAGTCGGGTGGCACTTCCTGTTCGAGACGCATTCTTTCTCGAATCTTTTCTTGTTCTTCTCTGCCTTCTTCGATATAGCGAGCGCCACTGATAGTGACGCCGCCAGGAAGTTGCATACCTTCAAACTTTGACATATTTTGTCCCCACTGCTCTTTAATTAGGGCAGTGGTATAGTCCTTAATAAACATATCATTGTATACGCTGGTATGCGCTGTTGGATCAACGGTTTGATAAACTTCAAGTGCGACATATTTTCCAGCAGTTAATGTGCCATCTTCAATGTCGCTGTGCATATATAAACGATTTTGCCGACGTGCAAAAGTAATTAAAGGGAGACCATTGACTTTCATATCAATCAACTCCATGTACTGACGAATCTGATCGTAGTACGCAAGTCCGCCAATCCCAACATCATTTAATTGATGGTAGTCGCTCATCGCAAACTGGTAGTTGAATGAAAAGAAATTAGAACTATTAATAATGGTGCTACTAATAGGAAAAAGTTTAGTTACATACAATATATTTGTAGGTAGAGTAATATATTTGTTTGTAATGTCGGATGATGTTAATTGATATTCATAATAGACGCGAATAGTTGCGTCGTGATGAAACTCCTGATACAACTGAATGGCATCATCAATCTTATCTTCTATTTGATCTTCGTCTACATTGACTTCGATAACTGGTTCGCCCAGTCTTCGAAGGCAAAATTCGATCAGGTCAGCGCGAGATGAAACTACCGCCATGTTATGCTCCGTTCAGCAATGTACCAGCAGAGTCGTAAATTCCGATACCATTAAAACCATCAACTTGATCTGCGTTGAGGTTTGTTACTTTAGTTGTTGACGCAACAGTAAAAGGTGCTGTACCTGTCGTATTACTGAAGTTAACAGTTGCGCCAGAAGCAGCAGTAAGGGTAGTGCCGCTGTTAAATGTTAACGTACCGCTAGTGTATGCATCGGTAGCATCACTTCTTAATAAAGATGCTATAGAAACTCCATCTAAAAGGTCCGCATTTAAGTTGGTTACAACTACGCCAGAAGAAACGTCGCTGAGATCAAAGATAGAAGCAGCGGCGATTCTAGCATCTGCACGTGCATTAGTGAAGTATAAGTTTGTGAGTTCAGACAGATTCGCTGTAGTTCTAGTATTAGTAAAATCACTATCAATCTGCTGTTGGACTTTTGCCGAATCGTATGATTCTACAGTTGCAAAAGAAAGTGTGCCTGAACCGTTTGTGGTTATAAACTGATTGATTGCACCATCAGCAGTGGGATAAGATAATCCATTTAAAACTGCACCATTCGACGCAGTCAAAGTAGTAGTGAACGTCTTTGCACCAGTAATAGTTTGAGTAGTGCCAAGAGTTACATAAGAACTTGCTAAGGATGATGAAAGGTTGGCAACATCAGAATCTAATGCCTGAAAGTTTGAGTCCAACTCTTGCAGAGTTAGAGCAGAACCTTTTGTTAAACGTAGAGTGAGATCGGCCATACCATCATATCCTCAGGCAAATTAAGGGGAAGGTAATCCTTCCCCCCATGTGAAACCTTCATGTTACGAGTCCAAACTGAGAATCAGTTTGGTGCTTCGTACGTCAGTGAAGAAATGCTAATTGTGTCGCCAGCACCGATAGAAGTAGATGACAAGATAATGTCACCACCGCCACCAGTAGCAGTAACTGAACCAGTGAAGCAAGAGTCGCCACCGCCAGAGAATACAGTAAACTTAGTTACAGTACCTGCTTTGCAGTTAGTGTCGTCAGTGATTGCAGCAGCAGTAGCAATGCCACCAGTAGCAGCACCGAATGCAGTTGCACTAAAAGCAAGTGAGGCAACTACTGAATCGTTCAGGCCACCGTTCTGAAACTTAATAGTACCAGCACCGCCTACGTCAATCAGATCAACGACATAATCCGCAATACCGTTGCGAACATCAGTTGGGTGAGTAACAGCCATTTTTATCTCCTTTTAGGATGTTATTACTTTTGTTTATCCAATTCGCGCAACTTATCGTCGGCAACAAGTTTTGCGATTTGCTCTTTCGAGACTTTTGCGGTCACTTTCACCTCTTCACGAGTGCCATCCTTTCGGATAACAGTGGCAGTTCCCGTCAATTTGCCAAGACCAGTTTTAGTCTTAATACCCATTATTTATAATCCTCAATGATTTAAAAATTATTTAGTCACACTTTTAGACACAATTAATTTGCCTTCTAGTATTCTTTCAACATACGGTAATCCTGAATCAGGATCAGTATATTCAATTTCCACGTCATACACATACCTTCTCCTAGACAACGAGTCGGTCTGAGTGTTCGATAAGATTATATCTATAATCCCGTCACTAGAAGGTGAAATAACTCTGGCATCAAAAGAAACCGCCTCAGAAGAATCAGCGCCATAACTGCGATTAATTTTTCCTCTTACAGTGGTATTAGCCAAGTTCCTATAAGATGCATCTGCATTAAGAAGTCGCAAACGCCATCTAGCATCCGCTCCTTGGTCTACATATAAATCTTCGTACAGTGCCATTTGTTATTCCAACTTCTACAATATTTCTATTTATACTTCAACTTGACCAAGAGGTCGTCTTATAGTAATGGTTGATAGTGGTTGTTTCTTGATTCTAAATGCTTTAACAAGCGGGATAACTTCTGTAAGTTCTGTTCTATCAGCAATACCTGTTACATTTGCTACGCCAACCTCATCAGCAGTTAGATCTGCTTCAATAGCAAACACGGTTCGTTTAGTTACAGCATTAACTGCTGATGGTTGCGCTTCTAAAACTGCAATACCATTACTATCTGGTACACCCGTTGCTACGACTATGGTTCTTTCAGCAAGACCTGTAACAATTGAATCTGCGGTGACTAGAGCATTGCCACCTTGATCATCAATTTCGCGCTCACCAGCACCGACAACGACTGATACACCAACTTCAGCAGCAGTCAGATCTGCTTCAACTGCTACGATAATTCTTTCAGCAACACCGACGACTTGTACGTTTTGAGCAATTGCTTGTGATGGACCAGAAAGTTTAGAAGTTCTTATTCCAACACCAGAAACTGAGGATGGTCCTGCTTCAACAGATAATCCACCTTGGTCGTCGATTTCACGTTCAGCAACACCTGCTACACCAGAAGCACCAACTTCCGAAGCAGTCAAATTACCTTCAGCAACGACAACTACACGCTCACCAACACCAACTACAGCAGACACACCTATTTCAGCAGCAGTTAGATCCGCCTCAACAGAAACAATAATTCTTTCGGCAACGCCAGAAACAATAGAATCATCAGAAACCAAGACCCCAGAACCATTGGATACGATTTCTGGTACTACTGTTACAGTTGATTGACCTGCTTGAAGTGTTACTGCTGATCTTATCTCTCTTTCAGCAACACCAGTGACAATGTTGTTAACAGTAGGTCTTAGAGCATGAGTAGCGAGGTTATCATCAATCTCGCGTTCTGCTACACCTGCTACTCCGGAAGCACCAACTTCAGCAGCAGTTAGATCCGCCTCTATACTAAAGACTGTTCTCTTGGTGACAGCATTAACAGTAGATGGTCCAGCATTAACGTCGCCATCTATAACACCATTAACTTCTAGTTCGACGATTCTCTCAGCTACGCCAGTAACAACAGCATCAATGGTGGATAAGGTTACTGCTGATCTAATTTCACGTTCGGCGATACCAGCAACTATGTTATTGATTGTTGGTTTCAACGCATGAGTAGCAAGGTTATCATCAATCTCACGTTCTGCTACACCAGCAACTCCAGATGCGCCCACCTCAGCAGCGGTTAGATCCGCCTCAACAGAAACAATAGTTCTTTCGGCAACTCCAGAAACAGTTGAAGGTTGAGCAACAGGAGTTGCATCAACATCAACAATTGATCGTTCAGCATGACCAATTACAGCAGATGCGCCTTTGAATACCGTGGGTTCAGAGATAACAATTATTCTTTCGGCAACGCCAGTAACATCAGAAGCGTCGTCTATTACTAGTGCCGAGACAGTAGTATTAATTTGTCGTTCAGCGTTTCCTGTTACTGATGTTACGCCAACCTCAGCAGCAGTTAAATCGGTATCGACGCCAACGATGGTTCTTTCTGCAACACCAGCAATCGTCGAAGGTTGTGAATTTAAATTTCCTTGACCATTAGCAGTTATTTCTGTTACAGCAGTAACAGTAGATGATTGAACAGATAGAGATACTGCTGATCTAATTTCGCGTTCTGCTACGCCAGAAACATTGTTATTGATCGTTGGTTTAAACGCATGGGTTGCTAAATTATCATCAATTATACGTGAACCGATGCCAGTATCTATGCTTGAATGCTGCGCCGCGAGAGCAGTTGATACACTTACAATACTTCTTTCTACTACGCCAACCGTAGTTGCGTCTTGCGCTTGTATAGAATTTCCGCCGTTATCATCAATTATGCGTTCAACGTCACCAGCAACGCCAGAAGCACCAACTTCAGAAGCAGTTAAATTCCCGTTAGCAACTACTACTACACGTTCGCCGTTTCCAGCAACTACAACAAGTCCAACCTCAGCAGCAGTTAAATCGGTATCGACGCCAACGATGGTTCTTTCTGCAACACCAGCAACTACGTTATTAGTTGTTGGTTGTAGAACAACTGCTGATCTAATCTCACGCTCGGCAATCCCCGTTTCTATAGTTGAAGATTGAGCAGCAAGAGTTGTATCAACATCAACAATTGATCTTTCAGCAATTCCAGTTTCTATAGTTGAAGATTGAGCAGCAGGAGTTGCGTCAACATCAACTATAACCCTTTCTGCAACACCAGTTTCAATACTAGAAGATTGCGCAACGAGCGCAGTGCTGACATCTACAATGATGCGCTCGGCGACACCAACAACGTCTGATGGGTCGTCTACTACAAGAGCGCTCGCCTGCGTGACAACGCTTCTTTCAGCATTACCTGTAGTTGCCACAACTCCAACTTCAGCAGCAGTAAGATCTGTATCAACGCCAACTATAATACGTTCAACAACTGAAGTTTCTATAGTTGAAGATTGAGCAGCAAGAGTTGCATCAACATCAACAATTGATCGTTCAGCAGTACCTGTTACTGCCCAACTATCTACCTGTAGAACACCAGAACCAACAATTTTATTTTCCGCAACGCCAGTAACTGTATTATTGGCACTAGGTTGTAGGTCTGCTGAACCTACTTGGTTAATTGTTCTTTCAGCGACGCCAGCAACAACATTATTTGTAGTTGGTTGTAAAGCAGCAGAAGTTAATCGTCCAATATTTGCTGTTGCAACAATATCAGCGTCATCGTCATGGGTAAGAGCAGCGGTTGATACGACAACCTTACGTTCAGCATCACCAGCAACTGATATAACTTTTGCATCTAGGTCATCTAGAGTTGCGTCTAAAGCAACAATCTTGCGTTCGGATATTCCAGATACCACAGAAGATTGAGCAGCAGGAGTTGCATCTACATCAACAACAGTTCTTTCAGCGACGCCAGAAACAGAAGAAGATTGCGCAGCAGGAGTTGCATCTACATCAACAACAGTTCTTAGACCTGTACCAGAAACAGAAGATATATCTGCATTTAAATCGCCATCTTCAACACCAAATATTTCAAGTTCAATAACACGCTCAGCAACACCAATGACTAGGTTATTAGAAGTTGGTTTTGGTGCACCAGAAGCTGTGATAATCCTTTCAGCAAAACTGACAACCGTGCTGCTTTGTGATTGTAGAGTGGCGCTTTCGGATACAACGATTCTTTCTGCTACGCCAGATATAGTGGCGTCTTGAGCAGATACCGCAGGTGATGTTACAAATCCTTGATTACCCGACCCAGAAACAGAAGAAGATTCTGCTGTTACTGTAATGCCGCCTTGATCATCAATTATTCTTTCGGCAACGCCAGAGACATTGTTGTTATCAGTTGGTTTTAACGCACCAAAAGCAGTTCTCTTGGGTAGTCCTAGACCTGTTGTTACGTTATTATTAGTTGGTTTAAATGCAGCAGTACCAACTTGTGTAATTTCTCTTTCAGCAGCGCCAACAATTGTAGCATCTTGTGCTACTAACGATCCGGAAGAATTTCTAGTTGTGGTTCCAGATCCAGAAACAGTTGCGTTTTGTGCTTTCGGTGTACCAGTACCATTGCTGGTAATAACCGTGGTGCCAGATGCAGAAGATTCTTGAGCAGCAGGGGATGCATCAACATTAACAATGGCGCGTTCAGCAATGCCTGTAACGTCTGATGCGTCAGATACAACGAGAGCAGCAACCTCAGAGACAACTTCGCGTTCACCATTACCAGTTACGGAGGAAACGCCAATTTCATTAGCAGTTAAATCTGCTTCTAAAGAATTAGATGTTTTTACAGTTGTCCCAACTACGCTGGAATTTTGTGCCTGTAGCGTACCTGTACCAGTTTTTGTTACTTCAGCGACGCCACTTACTGATGCGTCTTGCGCAACGAGTTCAACGACGAGTCTGTGCTCGCCGCCAACATATCCTGGATCATGATATGTATCGTCTACATATGGGATAAACTGTGCTGATGATGCCAAGGGTCAACCTTCTTATAGTTGTTATAATCAGTACAACTACTATTTAGGCAGTTTCGATTTCCTCAACCACGTGTTCTGCCATTCTTTTACCTGTTTCATCACTATTGAAGACAAATGCGACAGTTGCGCGAAGGCAATTAGTTTTAGCAGCATGATATAATAATTTGTCTGGTTCGTCATATGTACCATAATAACCATATTTACATTGCCAACCTTTTACATCAGGTATTACAACGTGCTCCTTGGTTTTCGGATCAATATGTTCCCAATGCCCATCGCCTTCTGAAGACCAAGTAAAGATAATGTTGTATCCTGGTGCATTAGCATTATTATGCCACCCAATATATCCACCAGCAGGATACACCATAGATAATGCTTTTCGATGCGCACCCAAATACATGACTATGTCATCTACTATTTTTTCGCCTCTGTTACAGTACTCAACCTGCTTTACCTTATCATCATGCCTAAAAAAGTGAGCGCGCAATTCATATCCATGGGAAGCTTCTGGAAACCCAAAATGTTCTCTCCCTTTGTACATAATTTTCTTACAGTACTCTTGACTTGTATACCAATCGTCACCTACTTCCGTCATATCTCGAAGAGTAGAGATTTCATTAACATCTATTTCTTGTACTAAATCAGAAAATTTGTTAAGTAGTTCAATCAAGTCGCCGTTACGAATACTTGCAGTATTCATAGGTGCTTTAAAAAAATCCATAATATTATTCAGTCCTTACATATAACGTATAAGTTTCCACAGTAGCAGGAGTACTAGTTAGCGTTTCTCCAGTGTATTGTCCAGTATACTGATTTGTATAAAATCCAACAAAGTTGGCAGAATATGTTCGCGATCCAGAGAACCCTCTAACGCCCGCAAATGCTGCCGAGGAAGTATAATTAGCACTAGCATAATTTCTAGAACCGCCAAAAGAACGAACTCCGGCGAATCCACGAATACCAGAGTAGTTTGCTGGTGTGACTCCTAAGAAGTTAGTATCAGCGGATGCAAAACTTGCTGGTCTTACACCAGAGTAGTTTGCTGGTGTGACTCCCAAGAAATTAGTTGTGATAGCGAAAGTTGCTGGTCTCACACCAGAATAATTTTGAGGAGTTACTCCCAAGAAATTAGTTTCAACCGAAAAGTTTGCTGGTCTTACACCAGAATAATTTTGAGGAGTTACTCCCAAGAAATTAGTTTCAACCGAAAAGTTCCCTGGTCTTACACCAGAATAATTTGCTGGGGTGACTCCTAAGAAATTGGTTGAAATAGCGAAAGTTCCTGGTCTTACGCCAGAATAGTTTGCTGGTGTGACTCCTAAGAAGTTATAGTTCCCAGCAAAGTTTTGTGCCCTTACACCAGTGTAGTTTGCTGGTGTAACTCCTAAGAAGTTATAGTTTCCAGCATAGTTTGCTGGTCTTGTTCCCAAATAGTTTGATGTTCTTGTGCCAGCATAATATCTTGCTCCTAAATATCCACGCGGACCAGTATAATTTCTAGTGCCAGCAAATTGCCAAGTTCTAACTCCAGCAAATACTCGCCATCCATTAAAGTTTTGAGAACCTCCAAAACTTCTTGTTCCGACGAAGAAAGCGGTAATTTGTTTGGCAGGAAGAAAACGCGAAAAGGCACGTGATCCAACATAACTAGAAGTACCAGCAAAACTCTGATACACACCAAAGTTTCCTGGCATAGGACCATTAAAGTTTTGTGATGCACCAGCAAATGATTGTTGTGGTCCTTCCCAATAAACATTCGATGAAAAATTTTGAGAGAGAGTTGTTGCAAAATTCTGAGAAACTGTTCCAGCAAAGGTTCTTGGTCCGACGTAATATACTGGTGTAGTGCCGCCAAATGCTATTGATCTGTTTCCAGCAAAGGTTCTAGGACCAAGATAATTTGCAGGAGTTGTTCCTCCAAAGTTTGCTGCTCTGTTTCCAGCAAAATTTCTTACGCCAGCATAGTTTGCAGGAGTAGTTCCTAGGAAATTTAATGCCCTATTTCCACCAAAGGTCCGGATACCAAGATAATTTGCAGGAGTTGTTCCTAAGAAGTTTGCTGCTCTTGTTCCAGCAAAGGTTCGGATACCAAGATAATTTGCAGGAGTAACTCCTAAAAAGTTCGCCGATCTGTTTCCAGCGAAATTTCTTACACCAGAATAATTTTGAGGAGTTACTCCTAAAAAGTTTGCTCCTCTCGTTCCTCCAAACTGCCTTACTCCAACATAATTTTGAGGAGTTACTCCTAAAAAAACAGCAGGAGAATTGAAAGTAGCAGGAGAGGAATAGTTCGCCGCATAATTTCTTGATCCGCTAAATGCTCTTATTCCTGTAAAATTTGCTCCAGAAGAATAAGTGGCGGCATAGTTCCTTGTTCCCAAATATTGAACATTAGAATAACCTGTGTATTGACCCGAATATTGCTGGTTCGCAGTAGTATAACGAGTGTCTAATGCAGTACCACGTGCTTCCCAAGTTCCTGTAGCGACAGGAGCACCTTGCGCTGACGAACGAAGTTCATATGTTCCGACATCCCCATGAACAAAATATCTGCTTAGGATTTGACCGAATGTTGTAGATTGTTCAGTATCGGACATCGCCTCCAGACCGCCATCATAAGCAGCAAGAGGATATGAACCATAACTGCTACGTTTAATATGCATAGCATTACACTTGGTTGGCGCTGTACCTGTTTGCCTTTCCCAAATGGTGTAATTTGTTACCGTGCCATCGGTATTGGTATCTGTAAAAATATTTGTTAAATGCGCTGACCAATCAGCGCCAGGAGATGAAGAAGCAAGTCTATATGACCCAGGATATTCGTTGCTTACCAGTATAGACCTCAACGCATGCGAAAGGTCATGCATTTCCGTGCTGTTGAAATCATGAATTTGTGCAGAAGTTTCATATACTGGGCGACGAAAATTAGCAGTATCGTCTAGGGTAATGCTAGCACTTCCGGAACGTTGATATAAAGTGGTAGTTGTAGAACCAATGCTAAGAGAAGATCCTGGGTGTGTTCCTACTGCTTGGTTGTAAAAAGTATTAGTATAAGTACCAACTGATGTATCGTTGGTAACTGAAGAAGATCTAAGGGTGCCACCGTGATCTGCTGTGCCTGCTAAGTGAACACCTGCCTTAAATGCTAAATAATTTTCATTAGTAGCAGTCGCTCTCTGGAGATTGCCAGAAGCGTCTTTTTGGATTATAGGTAGTTCGTAAGGTTTCGCCATGACTATCTGCTATGCCAATGAATTTATTAATCTATTTATACTATCGGCAAGTTACTTGCTGATAGAATCAAACATTGATCTATCACCAGTATAAGATTTATGATATATGACAGTATTTTCTGGCATAGGTTTTTCCCTATGCAACAACGACCAATAATTCCAACGATAATTGTCTTCGAAAATTTTAACTTTTAGGTCGCGATATTTTTCTTCTTTTTCAGTTAACCACCAAAGACCGAATTGATCCCAGTGCCTAAGATGATATGGGTAAGTTTCTTTATCAAACTCTCCTGATTCATCAGTCGGCCACCATTGACCGTTTGTTTGTTTTATATAAAGATGGTACCAATCTTGCATAAAGTGTTTTACCATTGGACTCTTACTGTTATACAAACAAACTCCACCGCAAAGAGTAAATTTCCCGCCAGGGAAATAAATGTCTTTGAAAAAATGATAACATTCTTCTCGTAACTCAGTGAATACCATATCATTATCGCCTAATTCATCAAATACATTGGCGATATCTTCATGTAAGCACTCACTATCAGCATCAATATAAAAGGTATTATCGAAGGGAGTTTTAGACATGCCCCAAAGTTTTGCACGAACAAAGTTGTCGCAGTAAATTATATGATCTGCTATTTTTGCTCTATCATCTAAAAATCTTTCTTCAGTTACTAGACAAATCTTTGCTTCTGAATAATAGTCTTTTATTTGTTCTGCTAAATTTATTGCCCAAGGATAATAAACATATTCCTTTGAAGCAACAATAAGGTATCCATTATTCTGTCTTTTCAGAATCATTCAACACAAATCCCAATCCAAGTTCTTCCATCATAATTAATTGCGCATACAAATTCAGTTCTACTTGATTTTTAGAACGACGAAGTTTGCTCTTAAGGGATTTATTGCTAGTGTTTTTAATGGCATCGATTTCAAGGATTTTGATTTTAGCATCAAACAATTTCTCGAGTTCCCTCGCTTGTTCTTCTGCTTTTTTCCTTTGTTCCTCGATCTCTTTTTCTTTTGACTTTCTTTCTTGACGTTCTTTAGTGTTTTCGTCAATTTTCTCTTCACCAACTTCTGCCATTAATTCTTGGAAGTCGGTGTTAAGATCGCCGTTAATATCAAATTTACGAACAGTAACAACCTGAGTGATCTCTCTATTGTTATCGTCCGTAATCACAAGAATGGCTTCTGCCATTTCTTTTTCTTCATTATGCCAAAAGGCATTATCCATCCATTTTCTAGTCGCCATCATAAACTCCTATGATAAAATAATAATTAAGTTTCAGAAACTCTCACATACAAAGTATAGGTTTCAATCGTCGTTGGTACTGCTACTAATGTTTCTCCAGTATATAGGGCAGAATATTGGGAAGTGTAATTGCTGGTGTACTGTCCAGTATACTGTCCGCTATAGTATCCAGTATATAGCACTGGTCTAGTTCCCGCAAAAGATTGAGATAGGGGACCTAAGAAATTACCAGGATAGGTTCGGGTTCCAACGTAGTTGGAAGCAAAGGATCTAATTCCCAAAAAGTTTGCTGAGTAAAATCTTTGACCAGAAAACTGCCTCGTGCCTGAAAACTGCCTCGTGCCTGAAAACTGCCTTGTTCCTGTGAAATTTGCTGCTCTGTTTCCAGCAAAAGTTCTGACTCCAGCATAGTTAGCAATTGAGTAACCTGTGAAAGCTCTCTCTCCAGTATAGAAACCGGAGAAAGTTCTTGAACCAACGTAATATGTGAATCCAGAAAAGTTTGCAGGTGAAATATTTGAAGTAAATCCAGCGAATGGACTAGAAACAGGACCTGCAAAATTAGCAGGAGTGCTAGTGAAATTTCTATTGCCCGCATAAGTTGTTGTCCTGAAACCGGAATATTGCGGAGCAGGTCTTATTCCAGTATAGTTTGGAATATTTATGGGATTTATGTTGCCTACTGGGGTGCCAGTAGGGGTTGTTCCAAACCAGAAAGTTCTTTGAGATGTTCCTTTTGCGTTATCACGCTCACCAACAAAGGTCACCAATGCGAAAGTGCCCGAATAAAGAGCGCCAGAACTATAAGTTCCGGCGAAAGTCGAAGAACGATATCGAATACCACTATACTGCCTTGTGCCACTAAATGCTACTGGGCGAACTCCAGTAAAATTCGCTGGAGAATAAACAGTTCTAGATCCAAGATAATTTGCGGGACCAGTAAAATATTGGTCAAGATATCTAAATCCATTAAAATTTCTGAAACCAACATAGTATCCTGTAAAATTGGCGGAATTTGTAATTGGAGAAGTAAAATTAAATCCCCTTGTGCCCAGAAAAGCAGTAGGAGATGACACAAATTGAGAAGAGGCGCTTGTAAATTGAGCAGGAGCACTAGTAAATTGTCCGGTGTAAGCTCTAGTTCCCAAAAAGTTTACTGGATTATTTCTAAATCCAGCATATTGACCAGTGAATTGCCTTGTTCCAGAAAAGTTTACTGAACGAACACCAGTAAAATTTCCACTGATGATCGTATACCTTAGATTAACATAA
>Ga0196901_1000385_pt1 | contig 23399 bp, 4 predicted proteins | sample CB_VirMetaG_FD_169099 | JGI IMG/M metagenome (GOLD analysis project Ga0196901, IMG submission 169099) | Freshwater to marine saline gradient viral communities from Chesapeake Bay - CB_1504_1 Viral MetaG (v3) (version 3) | ecosystem: Environmental > Aquatic > Marine > Coastal | place: USA... | reverse complement strand
GAATTAATACATCGTCAATAAAATATCTTTCTTCCTCGTTACCATCCTTATCTTTTACTGTTCTGGTCTCTATTTTATCAGATGTACTTTTAAGTGAATCATATACAATTTCTTGTTTAGATTTTTGAAGAAATGAAGTATCTTCAGATTCTCTGATATCTTCTGCTGTACCAATGCTTTTTCCAGATATAATATCAATAACAGCTTGATCAAGGCCTGACTTTTGATAAAGAAGACTCTTGAACCAATCTACAATATCTTTCCACCAAGACTGAGCTTTTATAAGATTCTCTGGCTTCTCTGTAGTATTTTCTACACTTGATATAATCTTCTCGACTAATACCTTTGCAATAGCTTCTTCTTTGAGCTTGATTACGTCAGGTTTTCCATCCTTCTGATATAATGGGTCATTGCCATAAACTTTAAATACACTATCAAGCATTTGATATCCGTTGATCTCTTTTAAAAGTTTCTGATAGAGTTTAGGATTGGTTTGCTTGATAATAGCTACAGCAAAGTGCATAGCCTCTTCTGGAAGAGCCTGTGCTTCTTTGCCTTCTACAACAGATATAAGTTGCTGCATCACTTGAGCAACACCATTGGCATCATATTTTTTACCATTAACAACAATGTCCTTAACAATATTGATATTAACTCCCACCTTCTCTAGGAAGTCTTTAATTAACTTCAGAGTTTTTGGAGAAGCGTTAGAAGGTGATGTTACATCATCACGTTTCTGTAACATTTGACCTTCTGATTCTAGGTATTCTTCTCTAGGAACATTACCCTCATACTTATCCCATAGATAGTAAGAGATGTCTTCACCTCTGGATGTTACCAGTGATTTCCATTCGTTGAGATTCTTATTAGGACAAGTTGCCATTAACAGATTGATTTTAAAATGTTACCAATTTCTTCAGGGGAGTAGCCAATCACTTCCAACATTTTCGAATTGATTTTTGAGAAAGGATATATTTTTCCATTCTTCAAAGTCATTTCGCCCTCTGAAGGTACTATGTTTTTCTGAACACCTTGAGGTTGTTCTGATTCTGGAATGTAGAAATTTGCCATGTTTGCATAATGAATTCCTAAATATTCAGAAGCTCTAGATATACCGACATAAAGTAATGAGTGTTTTTCAGTTCCTATTTGTTTTCCACTTTGCATCAATTTGGATGTACTCCAAGAAGGTAAACTGTTTGCGTCAAAGAATACATTCTTTACAGTAGTTCCTTGAGACTTATGAATTGTAATAGCATGTCCAAAATCAATACCTTTTTCAACCCTCATATCTTTATCTATATTCTTATGTATTTCGTTTGAATATTTTTCCATTTTTTCAGATGAAGGGTTGTAAATATAATCTCCACCTAAATCGTGAGATGAGAAAAATCCTGATACTTTATCCTTTGCTTCATAATATCTAACCCAAGCTAATCCTTTTGATTTATTAGCAAGTGCGTAATCTTTTGCATCTTTTAATTGTTGCATAAGATTAGATATTGTTTTATTATTTTTATCAAAATCTTCTTCTGTTAAATTTGGAAAATCAAAAGAATCACTTCTTGATAACTGTATGTAATCTGTACTTGCCATTCCAGATACTCCACGCACTCCCAAATCTTCCAAAGTCTGTAACTTTTTTGAAGATGCTGTGATTTTGTAAATTGGTCCTGATTTTACAACACTCTGTATTGTGTATCTAATGCTGTTAGCAATGTTTGCTTTATCAACTTGTTTACTCGAATATCCAAGATACCCAACGACTACATCATTTGGAACCAGTTCACCAACTCTTCCCAGAACAGATCTAATTTTTTTATTGTATTCTTCTACACCTACATTTCTATAGTTTATCAGTACAGTTTCTTCTGGATCTTTTTCAAACTTATTTGCTACTTCTTCATTGAATTCAGAAGTAGGTAAATATTGAAGTTCTTCAGAAGGTTGTACTAAAGGTATCTTGTCATTGATGTTGTTTCTAACATTGACAAGCATATTCAAGATTGAATCACTACTGGTTCTTTTTACTTCTGTTAATAAAACTTGATCGTGCTCAGTAAATGCTTTTGAAACAAGTTTCTTTTTTGGGTTCTGAGAATCCACTTCTGGAATTTGCATAATGTCTCCCATGAAAATCACTTTGATTTTATTCTTGTCTATTATGCTTTTCAAAGCATCATAGTCTTTTGAATTAAGCATTGATACTTCATCAACTACAAATACGTTGTTTCGCAAACCCAATCGATCTGTTATTTTTCTTGTAAGAATTGCAGAAGTTGTATTTGTTACAGGATCATAAGCTTGATTCAAAGCAGACGCTACAGTCATTGGCATCATTCTGTTTCCAGTTTTCACTGTAGCAAAAGCAAGTTCAGCTGTAGCAGCATGTGTAGGAGCAAAGAAATTAAACGTTGAAGAATTCAAATATTTTTGAAGATATCCAATTACAGAAGTTTTTCCTGTTCCAGCAGCACCTTGTAAAGTGATGAACTTTGATGAAGGATCTGTAGCAAAATCAACGAGCTTTTCTAATGCCTGTCTCTGACCTTCTGTAAGTTCAAACTGTGTATCAATTGATTTACCTTTGTATGTGAATTTAGATTTTTTAATTAATGATTGCTCGTCAATTACAATTGGAGTTTCTGGAACAACTTGTTCTGTTACTACTGTAGGAGTTGTAGGTTGTTGACTCATTGATGTATTTGTTAATCTTTCATAATTTGTAGGACTTACAACATCAGTGGCTTGAGCTCTTCTAAAGGTGAGTGTAATTGTGTAGTTTTCAATAGTTTTTCCATTTGGAAGTTTTATTGGAGGGTACTTGATTGGTTTAGATGTAACATCTGGTGTAGCATGTACAAGTGTAAATCTTCCTTTCCCTTCTAAACCAAATGTGTAGATAGATCCATTTTTTGTCAACACTTCATTTGTAGGATTCAAACTTTTTAAATTACCAGGCGCATATCTAGAATCATAAGTGTTAGCAAATGTGACTCCTCCTTTGTTGTAATCCCATATACCTAATGCTGCATCATTTCCAAGAGTGTACACTACCACAGGATAATTTTTTGCAGACTTGTCTTCAGTTGTATCTCTGTGTGGATAAATGTATTCTCCCTCTAAGTAGATGTTAGCTATCACAGAATCGTAATTATTCATATCAATTCCTGTTCTCTGAAATATTTCATCCATGATTGGTCTCAGTACATTAACTGACGGTAGATCATTTCCTTTTTGATCTTTTCTATCATATCCATAATAAGTACCCCCATCAGCCGAATTGTTATTTATAGGAGAGAACATTCTAGGAACACCTGTATCAGGATTACCTCCACGTCTTCCCCATCTCAATCCATAATGAAACATCATGTTTGCGTTCTTCCCTTTGTTTTCTTTAAAGGTTTGATTCTCAGCTTGAGGACTTATCAAATTGATGTATTCTTCTGTTTTTTCTTTAGATAATTGTTGATCAGATTTATACACTCCGTAATCTGGAGAAACTGGTACAAATCCTACTGGTACAATAGGTTGATCTATTGCTTGTGGAGTTTGCATTACAGGTTGTTCTACAAATGGCTCAGGAGCAACTACTATTTCATTGTTTACAGCACCAATGATTGCGCTGTCTGATAGTTCTTGCTTTACTGTATATGTATTATTTGGAATCGAAGAAGGGAGTCCATCAACTTTGTAAATCTTAGCAATGTCTCCATCACCATAGAGGTTTACCATTTTGAAATAAACATTACCCTTATCATCTTCTAAAGGTGATCCTGAGAGATCTATTACTTTCTGATATCCAACTATTTCTGATTTTAAAAATACACCATTTTCTGCACCTTTATTAAAAGCATCTAATCCTATTGGATTATATTGTCCAGTAATATCAATCATTCTTTTAGCTATGTATTGATAACGCTTCACCTTCAAGAAACTCATATCAGAATTATTAAAGCTCTCATACTTTTTTGAAAGTCTTAAAACTTTACCATTTTCAAGAGTGGCTCCAAGTTCTTTTATTTTTGCAAAACCAGTTCTACCATAACCTATACCTTGATCAGCATCAACATACTTTGGAGAATAAAACGGTACAATCTTACTATCTGAGAAATTGGTTCTGAAAAAGATTCCATTCCTTGAGAAATCTTTAATTTTCTCAAATGAGTATTTTGAATTAATGATAGGTGTTAATATATCAGCTCTATCTTCTAAAGGAACAATCTTGTTAATTGAGATTCTTGTATCATAAGTTCCTTGTAGAAAACTTGCAAGTATCAAATTCTCATAGAACTTAGGCTCAAGAGCTTTAAGCTCTCTCATCATAGCAATATATCTATTTGTTGTTACTGCGTCTGTAGGCTTAGCTTTTAACGTAACTGTGACAGCACCATCTTCATATTCAGAAAATCTTGCTTCCAAACTTGATATCAATTCCATACCTGGGTATTTCTTTTGAATCTTATAAAGTTGGGAAGCAATGTTATTTTTACCAATTAGCAACTCATTAATTCTTTCTTTGGAAAACTTATCAGATTGAGTTTGTAATAAATAATCAATCATTGATGTCTTGATTTTTTTAATGATTCTATCAAAATCATCTAATGACATATATTCATCACTAGCAAAAGGTTTAATAACTTCGTCAATCACTTCATAAAATTGAGTTTCATTCAATTTAAATAATGAACTGAGAGATTTTACTTCTCTTACAATTAACTCTTTTTGTTTACCTATGAATGTTTGTTCAAAAACATCATTAATAGAAGATATTATATTTTCAGTCTCAGCAGTCTTAGTTCGCATAGCCTTTCTTAATACACCTTCAGTGCTTCTTACACGTGTAGTGTCGTAATTATATGCTTGGGAAAACTTAAAGTTGTACTGAGCCATTTTAGCAAGTCTCAAAAACTCAGAGAGAACTGCTTGCTGTTTAAGATTAAACTCTGGAGATTTTCTATCTGCATTGATATCAATAGATGCTAACAAATTTGCTTTTGACTTTTCAAAATCAACAAATCCTGTTTCAGGATTTATTGGAAAATCTTGGGATAAATCATATCCTGTTCCAGCTTCTACAGGATACATTGAGTATGCTATTTCTCCATTTGATTTAGAGAACAAAGACCTACTGTTTATCTTATCAAGATATTTAAGATAGTCAATAATAATAGGTTGATTTAAAAAGAATGGTGTTAATTCACCAGTACCAATTCGTTCCATAAACATTGCTGTACCAACCACAAGATCGCTTCTAAGTATCTTCATGATGTATGGATCTTTTGCAATGTCTACAAATGCTGTAGCATAACCAGATAATCTATCTGATATAAATAATGAATCATCATAAACTAAATTTCTTCCTGCAAGAGAGATCATTTTCTGACCATTCACTTCTATAGTATTGTGAGGAATAGCAAGTGACATATCTCCTAAGAATCCAGCATCATATTCATCTATATTATTTAATCTAGTTGGGTCAAGATGAGCATTGATTTTTTGAGCAATTGAGTGCCCAGTAATGTTTACAGCTGCTATACCCACCCACTTCTTACCAAGAAGGAATGCGTGACGCAATGATGTTAAATATGACTTTGATAGTAATTTATATTTGATAGATGATTCTTCGTCTTGTCTAGCTTTATTTAACTCACTTGCAACAGCAGGTAAACCAGCGTCACCGACAGGAGTCATTAATCTTTTAAAGTTCTCAGGAAGTGTTACAATATCTTGAAGTAATTCAAAATACCGATTCTCTAAAGATTTTTTATACATGTCATTAACGAAGTCATTTTTCATCACATCATAAATACTTTTAGTGGCTATTTTTTCAAATCTACCAGCAGATTTAGCCATTAATGTAGTTATGTAATCCAACGGTGACATATCTTTTTCGCTAGATCTATTAATCATTCTCCCAATTGTTTTTTCAAACTTTGCGTAGAAAGAAAATTGTTCTTCTCCCAAAGCTAGTTTCAAATCATAAGGTTCAAGTTCAGAAGCATTTTCTATTTCTTCGTAGACATCAAAAAATTCATACAATTGATCCATGAATTCTCTATCATTCAGAATTTGTTCGGCTTCTTTGCTTATAACATCATTAAAGACTTTATCATAAAACTCAATAGTGGATTGTTTACTCCCTTTATATTCTACAAGTTTAACATCGCCATTTACATCAACATAAACTGATTTAAGGTACATGTTGAGCTTATCAATATCAAAGTCAGATCCTGCTTTACTTACAATCTCAGAAGGAACTACAACAGTAGCACCCATTGACGGATGTAAGAATCCTTTGATTTTAAATATTTCTGTAGAAGATGCTGACTGGTGAGGAATACGAAATCCTATACCGAATAGAATTTTTTGATTCTCTTTTTTATTAAGATACTCAAGAACTTTTTCATCGCTCATACCTTTGAAATACTTTTTCCAAAAGTTTGGAATCATTATTTCCATATGACGTTCATTATCTTCGTCTTCATAAAACTTCAATGTATCACTTGAAAGCATTACGGTTTTCTTATTCTCATCAGAAAGAGCATTATACTCGTCTCTATTTATCTCTGCATATTTATTTTTTCCATTTGCATCTTTTCCAAGATTTCTAATAATTCTTCTTCCTTCATTTCTATTCTCCCATAATGTAACAGGAACTTGAACATGAGCTTTACCATTCATTGATGGTGAGATCAATGACTTGTTTATTAATGAATAAAGTACGCTTTGTATTTCTTCATAAGCAGAAGATGCTTCGAATGGCATTCTGAATTGACCATTCTCATCTAATCGTATTGTATCAATTACATTTTGAGATGCTTCTCTTCTTAAAAGTTCGTACTCAAGAGTTTCTGAAACTTTCTTATTATCTATAATTTCAAAACGATCACCTAAATCTTTGATACCTAGTTTGTTAAGAAACTCTTCGTATTGTAAATCGTGAAATTCATTATGAGTTTCTGTAATTTTTTTGTAGAGTTCTTCTGCACCAGGCATGACAGATTTGCCATTTTGAAACATATCCATAGATACGTTCTTCATTAATTGGCTACCTCTAGTTTGATTTTTACCTTCTTCATAACTATTCTCCACCTGGATACCATAAGTGCTCCAAGCAATTTCCTCAATAGTATTTTCACCAAATCCAGAAGAATTAAATGTACCATTACCATTGTATGTATTATGCGTAGATCTAGCACCTTCTTTCCTACCAGACTGATATACTACATATCCCACTTGATCTTCAAGCATTTGTATATATAAATCTTGTAAGTGGGTTTCTTCAATTGCTTTGAAGAATATAGGCATTTGAGAAAACTTATCAATTGTTCCTTCGATTCTATCCAAATTTGGTTTTGCTCCAGACACAATAGGTTTCAATACTTCTAAAACGTAATACGGTTCTTTTTTCTGAATTAGTTCTGCATCATGTTTCTCAAGAGCTTTGTTATCTTCACCATACTTATATACGAATTCTCCACTAGCACTCTTGATCTTAGAAAGCTTTTGTCTGGCGTATGCCATTTGCCATTGATACCAAGTTTCTGCTTCATTAGACCATTCGGCATTTTTTAACTTCACTTCTCTGAATGCACCTATTTGAATTATAGAAAAACCATCAGGTTCTTCATAACCTACTAATTCATCTATGTATTTAGATTTAGGTCGAGGGTCAGTAAGGGTTACTGTTTTTACAAATGATTTGAAATTATATCTAGTTAAATCTTCACCAGATAAAACAATATCATCAGTCACTTCATTATAATCCTTATTTAAATGCTCATTGAACTCTTCATAATCAAAAGTTTTTCTTCTTGGGGAAAGCCAAGATTTAATACGTTTTGTTTCATCAAGATTACCATTTTTTATTTTGAATTGATAAGGATCACCAAATATGAACTTATGAAGTTCTGTATTGGCAATCATATTATTCATATTGATGAATGACAATAAATTATTGTAATCATTATTTTGGATAGCACTTTTACTTAACTTCTTAGCATCTGCAAAGTCAGTATCTAAATTTGTAAACGCTACAGTGTCTTCCCCACTGACAAAAACTTCACCAGTAGATATTAAATTTTGATTAAGTTGTCCATTTAAATAAGCGACTGTATCGAGAATTGATGATTCTATCTCAGATTTGTTATTTTTTATGATTTCAGCAATTCTTGATTTAGCTGTTTTTTCAGAAAGTCTTTTATCAGAAATTACTTTTTCAATATTTTCTACTAATTCAGGACTCAATATTTCTTTAAAGAATCTAAGTTGAGTTGCTCTTTTATCTCCTACAGCTGCAAGTTTTTCTCTATTTTTCCAATCTAAAGCAAGGTTAATCTCATCCTCTAGGTAAGAATTCATAATTTCAAAAAACTCACTGTTTCCTATATCAGTGTTGACATCTTCAAACTTAATTACATTACCAATGTTATAAGTTCTTTCTGTAGAAGAATCTGCTGGAATTAAAATGTAATAATTCCCTTTAAGATTTTGATTTATCTCAAGACTGAATCTAGCACCTTCAGTTAAACTTCCAATTGTAGTTCCACCGTTATCATCGATAATACCATCTACAACACCTACTTTCAAAATCTTACCCTTGATTTTATCCCCATCTTCATTAAAGAATATTCCACCTTTTTTAATAAGTAAACTATTTTGAGAGTAAGGATCTTTTAACTCAGGACGTTTTTCTAAAAGTTCATCAATCGTATTTGATTCATTAAAATCTTCCTCAAATACAGATACAGCATTACTATCTGAATAATTACCAGTTCTTTTATTTTCTACATTGAATCTTGTTGTATCATGATCTGGATTTACAGAATTCACGTACATTGTTGCAAGTTTTATTACAGAACTATCTGCTTTTGTAAAGTTTTTAACACTTGCAATTTCTTTACTGCCGTATTGGTAAATTGAGTTAACTGCATCTATAAATTTATTTTGATCAGTAATTGACGTAGCGGGAAAATTGATTCCTATATTTTTTAGAAATGCTAATCTTTCTTCAGTTGTATTGGGTAATTTTTTAGGATAATTAGGATGTTCAGTATTGATAAAGTATTGCAACTTCTTTCTACTAATCATTGAATTAGCTTCAGTGGCAAGTGTCTTTAGATTAGAAAGCCAATTATATTTTTCAATATTAATTGCAGAAGCTCTGTCTGCTGGTTTACTAATTACATTAACACCATCTGTTGTAACATTTCTAGATTCAACAACTGAATCTGGTTTACTTTTATTAAATGCTTGTACAAATTGTATATATAGTTTCCAATCATCATCTTCAAAATTCTTGAAATCAAATAATTCTTCAGATTCCTCAGCTCCCATTTGACCTTTTAAAGATCTAACCATTCTATAATAGTTACCATCTTTTTTATACAACTCCATTAACTTCTTTGGAATATTCTTCAAAGAAGTGTTGGAAATGTTTGAAAGCAATGTTGCAAAAGTTCTGTTAAAGTTTGAAAGCACAGGAAGTCTAGCTGCTCCTTCTTTCAATATTGGTGCTCCTTCTTTCAATATTGGTAAACCATCCTTGCCTAATTTATTTGACTCAGCAGCAGGTGTTGTTGCTATTAAATACTTAACAGCAAACTTCATATTCTTTTTGAAATCTACCTCAAATGCTTCTGGAGAGTATAGTCTGTTATTTCCATTCTCGTCATTCACTGAAACAATTGAATTGACATCAATAGTTACTCCTATCGTCTTTAATGAATCAACACTTCTAAGAAATAACTCATTAAAATTAGCTTCACCTAGAAGTTCAAAGTTTCCATTATCTTTTGATTCATAAACACTTCTAATAAAGTTATAAACTTCTGAGCCTGTAACTCCTTTTAAATCAAATACTTTACTAACAGTGTCATCATTTTCTCTATTCAATAAATATCCAGATGTACTAATCACCATATCCTGAACAATATTCCAAGACTCATCTTCACTTAATGAATACCCACTAGGAAGAGTCATTACATTTCTATACTCAGGTTGTTCTGTTTTTATATAATCTGGAAGTACCGATTCTGCAAATCGACCAGCTTCAATAGATTCAAATAGTCCATCCTTTAAAGATGGCTTGTTTACAAAACTCTTAAAGAATTCAATGATCGACTTAAAGAATTTTTTGATTCTCTCAGTCAAAGATCTAGCTGGAAGTTTACCAAGTCTGAAGTCAGCAAAATCATCAGCTATTCTTTCTTTAGCTTGTCTATCTGTAGCATCAATGAAAGCAATTTGTTTTCCTGTCTCTCTGTCTAAGAAATAACCAGGCTTATCTTTAAACTCATCAAGAAGAGCTGTTCTCTCGTCTTGTGTAAGAAATCCTTTCCATATACCTTCAAAGATTTCATGATACTCAGTACCTCTTAAACCACTCTTAAAGAACTTAGCAACACCATTTTCAAAAACTCCCCAAGCTTTCTTAGTTTTAGTAACGCTCACTAAATTGTCAAGAATTTCAAAAGGTATATTTTTTACATTCTTAGCATGCCATTTTTTAAATTCTTCAATATCTCTACCAGATATTCTTTCAGAAGTTAATTCACCTTTAGCTACTACTCTTGTATCACTATATCCAGATTTGAAATTAGGCCTGCTTGGTGGCGGAGTTAATGGAGGTTCTTCAGTAGGAATAGTTTTCTTTTCTTCAACAGGTTTACCTTCTAGAGCTTCTGAAGCTGAAGGAGGAGCTGAAGATTGTTCTTCTAATTGAACCTTTAGAGCCTTACCAAGTTTAACTAGAATTTGGTATTTAAAAAATTCAACTATTGTATCTTCTTTTGAAGAATTTTCATTTAACGCTGGAATAGCAACTCTGTACTTATTTAAAGTTTCTTCTGTAATTGTGCTTAATAAATTTTCAAGAGATTTTTTATTTATTTTACCAACATCAGTGTCCTCAGAAAAATCAATAACAGCATTGAAGGATGATCCATCATAACTTGCTTCTGCTTTTACAACTTGTTTTGATATTTCAAAATCATTAATAGATCCGTCATTTAATGTAAAGCTTCCCAATTTCATTGTAGGAAGTGTTTCTTTAACTTCTGAAGGAGCATTTTCTTCTGACTTACCTTTAGGAGGTGCTACTGGTGGCTTTTGCTCTGCAACTTCTGGAGCTTTAAAGTTTGTATTTTTTTCACCTACAGAAAAGTTAATAAGTGTTGCATACTTACCTGCGTAATTGTAAGGAGAAGACTCTGATATTTTTGATACGTTTGTAACAAAAGGAATATCCTCTACTGATCTATTTTTTCCAGATATAAGATAAGATTGATAATTTGACCACTTTACATATGAAAGTTTATCATTATCAAAAACAAATTCGAAATACGGATCATTCTTATCCAATGTTTTCTTATTAGCAGAATGATAAGTTTCAGAAAGCACTTTAGTAATTTCTGATTCTCTTGAAGCAAATTCACTGATTTTATAAGAATTACTTCCAAGTTTTACTGACATGGAGTCAATATCAATCCACAATTGATTTGTAGACATTTCCTTTTCAGGTCTTGCGTAAATAAGTACAGACCTTAAATAAAGAAGTTTTTGTCTATCTAGTGTTACTTTTTTACCATTAGTAGCCTGAGATTCCATTTCAGTGATCATTGACTTAATCACTTCATATACAGTCTTGGCTTTTTTATTACCTAGAAGATTATTATTTAATACTTGTAAAAGATCATTACTCTGTAGATAAACCATTCCAGGTTTAGCATTCATGTTTTCACCACTGTGAGTAATTGGAGTACCTGTTGAAATTTTTAACAAGTTTGGTTCAGTATTAATTTGTGACTCGGTAGCAATAGTGTCACCCACTTTATTCTTTATATACTTACCATCCTTCTTTTCAGTGCGAATTGCAAAACCTTTAGATATTCTAAATGATGATGTAGGTAAATCCTTTGCAGTCATTGGAGAAATTTGCTTATCAGGATTACCCAATAACATTTCTCTCTGACTTTTCCAGATTTCCATATTCTTCAAGAACTCTTCCTTCTCGCCAGTTCTGAATCTATTACTATTATCACTATTGTATTCTTTTACTGTAGGACGTGTTTCAAATACAACTTTTCCAAGATCTACTTGTTGACCAACTTCTGCATCCTTACCTTCAGCATTTTTTATTCTATTACCATTTTGATCAATAAAGTATCTGTTTTTACCATCTACTTCTACATAAACCTGTGCTACAAATCCATCAATTAAATTATTGACATTTTCTTTTTGAGTTTCCCAATTAGCACCATAAGACAATTGTGCAATACCAGATAATCCAAGAGCTTCTTCTTGAATACTGGTAAATGTGATTGCTCTGAATTTATTTCTCTTTTTATTATTTCTTATTTTATTTAAGAATACTCGTGATCGAATAATATGAGGTGCTGGATTCTTTTCGTAATTTTTAAAATTAGGATCATCAGATGCACTACTGCTTGAATTAAAAAAGTCAGCAGCTTTTTTCAAAGGGCCAGTTTCTCCTGTATCAATTCGTGTATCAAATGGAATCTCTTCAACTTTTGGATCTCCTTTTTTATCAGCTATACTATCTTGTTGCTTATTGATTTCAGAACTTTGATTCTTTATATCATTTTCTGTTTGTTTTCTCTTTTCAATTTTTTCTAAGAATTCTTTTGAAAACTTATTGAATCTATTTATTACAGCTTTTGAAAATTTTTGATTACCTAAAGAGTTTACATATTCAAGTTTGTTAATACCTTCTTCTGGCTTTTCAACAACATCTCTAAAAGCAGGATAATTAAGAACATCATCTATAGATTGGTTCAATATATTTTCTAACTCTTGGGAAGTGTTATCTTCTTCACTAAGTTTATACTTATCAAATTGTTCAGGAGAAAAGAATGTAACACTTCCATCTGGAAGCTGCACCTCAAATTCACCACCTAACGTACTTGATAAAATACTAACTTTTGGAGCAAGTACAATCTTACCTTTTTCAAAAGTGATAGGTTCCATCAGCGAGTAACTTTTACCCACTTCAAGAGTTTTAGTAACTTTTTTTCGACCTTCTTTTTGTATTACATCAACATCTGCAATTTCTTCTTCTGGTCTTTGATAGTTTAAAGGATTGTTTTTTATACCATCGTACTCAGCAATAAACATTTTTCTTCTTAATGAAAGCTCTATAACATCATCAAGAGTGCCTTTAAGTTCATCTTTGATGTCTGATGTCACATCCATTGAGTTGATCAATGAGAGAGCCTCTTTAGTGGCTTCTGCATTAGGTGTACCAGTTTCAATAATGTCTTGAAGAATGGCTTGTGTATTAATTCCTGCTGATGTAAGTTTAGAATTTAACTGAGGTATTCTTACATCATAGTTTGAAATTTTAGTACCAGCATAAGCAAGTTGATCAATTATTAAAGGTGGGTATTTCCTCATTGGTTTACCATCAACTTCAATACTTTCACCAGCATATCTAAGATTCAATGATTGATAAATATCATTAAGATTATTTGCTGAGTTTTCAATACTGGTAATCCTTTTTTGGAAAGTAGTTACTGTATCATTGATATTAGCCATACCTTGTTCCTTAAGTTCAGCAAGACCACTCTCAGTCATACCAATTTGCTTAAGTTCTTTAAGGTCTTCAGTCACCATATCAAACCTACCATACTTGATTCTAGGTGCTAAGTAATTATGCATTTGATCATTAAAAAGATCACGCTCTTCTAACTTATCACCATTGATTATAGCATCTCTATGTTGTTGCTGTAAGACTACACCTCTGTTACCAGCATCTAATCTTTCTTGGAAAGCTTCTTTGAATGTTGGAGCATTATCCAACATATCTATAAAAGATTTTGTATTCTTTGCTAAAGCTTTATTATTACCGTAGGTTGATATAGCCTGCATACCGCCTCCAGTAATTCCACCAAGAATACCTCCTTCTATACCTTCTTTGGAAACTAACGCACCTACACCTTCACCATATTCATCTTTTCCAATCAATCCGTATAGAAAACCATCTACAAATAAATCAGCTTCACCATTCTCTCTACCTTTCTTGAAATAATTTTGAGTACCTGTTTGTAATCCATATTGTAGAATTTCTTGAGCTGATTCTTTTGGATCAAAAACATAAGCACCTGTTCTCTTAACTCCTTGGTAAATCTTTCCAAATTTTGTCTTTGGAATATTTACAGCACCATATTTTCCAGCAACATCTTTTGCAACTTCTTCAGTTTGCCCAAGTAAACTATTTGCAGCTTGTCTACTTGCATTATAATTCGATCCTATTAAATATGGCAACTGAGCATATTCAGTAATTGCAAGTAATGCCATGTTTCCCAAGAAGGAAGTTTTTCCAACTTCAGCAGCTTCTCTATCAATTTTAGAGAGTTCGTCACCAACAGGTTCAGATCCTGTTTGTCTTACGTATTCTGCAATTAGATTATCTCTATATTCTTTTGATGTTTGCAAAGCTTCAAAAGATGCTTCACCAGCAGATGAATATGCTGCTACAGCTGTACGTCTTGCACCATCACTAAATTTTGCAAATTGTAAAAATTGTTTATCAATATTTGCAATTTTTGAAGTTGTTCTAGATAAATCTGCAATAGAAGAAATTTGACTCTTTAAAATATCAGCAACTTCAGCATTCTTTCCAGCAGAGAATGCCCTAGATGTATTTCTAAGAAGAGGTGTAAATAATTTAAACCCTTGAGATGCTTCCGCAGCAACTGCTCCTTTTGCAGCAAGTCCTCCTAATTTTGTTCCAAGTTTAACAAGTCCTGCATTGGCAATATTACCACCAACCATTGCACCAACAGCAAATCCAGAATTCTTGATTAATTTATCAAACAAAAAGTTTGTTGTGAACCAGTTATCTGTGGAATACCATTCTGAATTTCTTTCAGCTGCTGTATAATAATTTGGAAGAAGTTCATTATCTACATAATTATTCCAATCATCTAAAGTGGTCATCACTTCATTTTGAAAAATATCAGAAAACTTACCTCCTGGAGATATTGCTTTTGCTACACCGTACAATGTTCCAAATCCACCAGCTACAGTAGTTGCAGCAAGGTTTGCGCCTTTCAATATACCATTGGCAGCTTGCTTATACCATTCTTGTCCTTGTGCTGCGAAGTCTTCGTAATCACCAATTACAGGATTAAAAACTTTGTATCTCTTATTTGCTTCAAGTTCCGCATTACTAACAAAAATTCCTTTCGAAGAAGTTGGTACAGCAGCAGCTCTTAGTTTACTGAAAACATCAGATTCTCCAGAAAGATCCGAAACTCCTCCACCACCTTGAGATGGAAAATTCATTTGTGGATTAGTTGCTGCGTTCAACTCAACATCTGTAAGTTTATAGCCTGTTGGTTTAATTATAGGTTGTAGATTTTTATCAAAATCAGCCATTCGGGAACTGTTTAAAGATTTTCAATAACTTTTTTTAACTCTGGACTAATACTTGATCTAAGGTACAACTCTTTCACTTGTTGATTATCCAATCTTGATATAAAGTTCAATGCCCCTGAAGCATCTAAAGATTCTGGATATTGATAAGGAATGACTCCAGCAGGTGTCACCAAGTTCAAAGTGAGATATTGTCTGTCAGGATTATTAAACTCTTGAGTTAAATCTGCTCCAATGTTATAGCTTACGTTTGGCATATCAATTCTATCGTAGCCAGAATCTATAATCTTCCCAGTTGGATTTGTTGAACCATTGAATTTTTCTTGTGTAGAAATTAAATTTTTGTAGGCTGAGCTTTGTTTTATATTAGATCCTGTTGGTAACATACCAACTTCTCTTGCATCAATTGGTATAACAACTTCTTCACCACCTTTTCTTACCATTAAATAATTATCATTATTTTGATCGATTAAGAAATATTGAAGAACATTTTTATCACTATTATCTCCTAACCAACCAAATGCTTTTTCTATATCATCTTGAGAAAGACTTTCCGCCCCACCTTTTATTCCAGATAAAAAACCACCTGAATACTTTTGAAGAAATGAAGATGTTAAATTTTCCATTTTATTTCTAGCAGCACCACCTTCAGTATTTGGTAAAAAAATCGGAGTTTCTTTAGCAAGAAATTGACCATTACCATTTGCCATTTCTGTTTCAACAGCTTCACCAAGAACATCATTAAAACCTTTAACTTTTCTTAGATAACTATTATTTTGTAAAAGAACACTCTGACTACCTCTTAACAGTTCTTCTTTTTGAGTGAGTGGAGCAGAAGATGAATATTCACTTCTAACGGTAATTCCTCCCATAGGAGATGCTTGAGTTTTATCAGATCTTGTTGTCTTGTCAAGATATCTTCTAACTTCTTCTGAACTAAATTGAACACCATCAACCGTTACAGGTTTTATATCTTGTGCTAATTCATTAAGTTCTGCATTGTATTTAATAATTTCTGGTGACGAAGTTCTAGCTTTTTCATAAACTTGTTGTTCGTATAATGATAATTTTCTAGCTTCCTTTTTTGATTTTATAGCTTGATTAATAACTGTTTTAAATTGTACAGGAATAATTTTATCAAATTCAGCAGCGTCACCTTCATTATAAAGTTTGATAGCATTTTCTAATTGATCTCTTGTAACATTGGGCCCTAACGAGCTAAGTACAGTTCGCATAGTGCTTTCATAAGATTCATTGTTTTGATTTATCTCTTTTAACAACGCACCTCTTTGATTATTTATTTTTGTGGATAGACCTCCATAGATTGAAGAATCAGGAGACATCATCCCATTATTCTTCATTTCAAGTTCACGATTTTCATTATTCATCTTGTTAGACTCAACATATTTTCTCCAAGTGAGCTGATCTTTATTTAGTTCGTATCTTGCAACACTTAATTGGTGATTAGCTAAGTCCATCCTGTAACTATTGATTGGATTTGTGAGCAAGTTACTTTTCTGCTTCTCCCAAGCGTGAGCACTTGCAAATTGTTCAATAGCTCCTTTCCTGTAGATGTAACCCTTTGCTGATTCTATATCATTAGCAATCATTTCTAACTCACTGCTCATTTGAGTTTTGATATTCATATTAGCATTCTCAAGAGCTTTTATACCTTCCTCAGCTTGAAGTTTTTTATTTTGATCAGAACTAGATAGTGCTATCACACCTTTTAATTCCTTAATGTATTTTTCATTTTGTTGAATTTGAGAACTAGCTTTTGCAGTGGCATACACACCAAGTTGTTCAGGGTCTTGAATACCTCTGAATTCATATCTACCATTAATATTTAGTTGCTCAAGTTCATCAGGAGATAAACTTGCTCTGAGTGCATTCTCAATCTTATTAGAGCTTACACTTTCTTTACTAATACGCTGCATTGCTTCTGCTGTCTGTTGACGATTTAAAGAACCATCTTCATTTCTTACATAAGGAATATCTTCTTCTGCTAAATCAGAATGAAGACTCTTCAACACTTCAAACCATTTCTTATCAACATCAAGATATTTTCTATATCTACCATTATAAGATTGTCCAACATTTGTATCATTTAACCATTTATCTGTTTGAGTTGAAAAATCATATTCATTCTGGATAGCAGACTCACCTTTTTGTCTAGACTCTTCCATCAATGATTGTTCTTTTCTAAACTTAGCTGTAGATTGTACAGAGTTCATAACAGTATTATCTTTAGCAATTTTACTTGCCATACCTCCTACAGAGTTTACAAGTTGGAAGTTTGAAAAATCACTAGCAGCAACAGTTTTTAATTTTGATCCTAAATCATTAAGCTTTGATTGTAGATATTGTCTATCTACATCACGAACAATATCAAGTCCTGCAACTTGATCTATTTGACCTTGTATCTTTTGAATACCTTCATCATATCTTTTTTGTTTCTCCATTCCAACAGCCACCATAGCCTCAACAGGAAGTTGTTGGATATAGGGATTGAATTGAGGTATTGCATCTGTGAATGAAGCCATATTAGTATTGTTTTATCAAAGTTAATATAAAAGATTACTCCCTACAAGAGGGAGTAATTATTGATTGTTTTCTAACTTTTTCAGTTAGAGTTATTTATACGATCTTACAAGAGATCCATTCCTAGCAGTATTTGAAGTCTTTGATTTAGCTTTTTCTTCAGCAGCTCTTTGTTTTGCTAATTGTTCAATGTCTTGAGAACTCATGCTTGACATTTCTGTATCAAATTTCTGAAGAGGGTTCATGTTAATTGCTCTTCCTTTAGAATCATATCTAAAATCATATAAGTTTTCGTAAATCTTAGTTAACATTTCATCACGATTACTTTGAATTTGCTTATCAGCAATTGATTTAAAACTAGCTAAGTTTGTAGCCTTTGTAGCTGATTTAGCTGCCTCCTGTCTTTGATATTGAGTATCGTAGATTCCTAAATTCTTTAACTGTGCATCATTTAACGCAGCTCTGTTCTCATCATAAACTTTTTTGATATCTTGATTAGCTCTAAATTGATTTGCAAGCACACTAGATTTAGCACCATATGTTTGTGCTGCAAGATTTGCTTGTGCTGTTGGATTATATCCCATCATTCTTTGAGCAGCTCTTTGGTCTGCTGTTATTTCATTTAATTGATCTTGAAGAGAAATATCATAAGGTGTTGAAAGTTGTGGTTGGTAAGTTTGTGCTTGTACAGGTTCTAATTGATTTGTACTGAGTGCATATAATTCTGGAGCAATTTGATTTAAATTCATATCTTCAGCATTACTAGGTAATAGATATGGACGAACCTCATTATAAATATTTCTAAGCAAGTCAAAATTATTTTTCAATTCACCTTCATTATTTAAATAAGGTGTAAAGCTATATTGTTCTTCTGGTAAATTTGATTTAAAATTTTCTGAAAATCTAGGACTAGAGTAATTTGAAAACATGTTTGGATTAGTTCTACCAATCATATCTGGTGAAGACTGTTGACTCAATTGAGTCATATAGTCTTTCAACTTCTCTGTTCTGGAACCTTTAATGTTATCATCAAATCTTTTGGAAATTGTAGGTACTCCTAATGATTCTACAAATTTTGGTAAAAGTCTCATACTTAATTGCTGGAAACCTTTAATATCACCTTGATTGTACAAGTCCATTGCAGCTTTATAATCCTCAGGAGAGATTGTTTCTCCTGTTTGAGCCTTGGTGATTTTAGCACCCATCTTAGCTTGTTTTAACTCTCCAGTTTTTTCAAATTCTTTAATGTCAAACCCAGCTTCATCAGCTTTATTTATTGCATCTTGAAAATCAGCAAGAAAGTTTTTATCATTTAATGTTTTTTCATAACCATCTTTAACTCCAATCATTGTAACTTCTCCTGTTTTCTTTTTTAATAAATCGTCAGATTCAAGAAGTTGAAGTGCTTTTGATTGTTTTTTTGCAAGTTTATTTTCTTCTGAAACTATATTGTTTAGAACAATTTTGTTAAATGTTTTATTACCCCACTCTGGCTTATTTATTGCTTTTGCAAAAAACTTTGGAAACTTTCTTTTCCCAAATACAACAGCACTTTCAGAACCATCTGGATTTGGTTTTTTGATTATAGCCTCTTCTTCAACTTCAACAGCAGCTTTATCTGTTGCGAGTTTACTTCCAAATTCAGCATAATCTTGTAAATAACTATTTCCTGTATCACCCACAGAAAGACCTATACCAGTTCTTCCATATTCATCAGCTTCATCGTGAGAATTACCTACTGCTTTTACAGTAGGTCCTCCAATAGGATTATATGAAACAGTTTCTAAACCACCTCCCCAATGAGTTCTTAGATCTCCACCCATAGCCATATTATTCTGACCAATGTTTCCACCAGTTCTAAATGTTTCCATATTAGGATATTGCATTAATGGATCTTCTGCAAGAAGTTTTGTTAATGGTATTCTGTTGAATGATTTAATCATTTGAGGATTAATCATTCCACCATCTTCCATATGCGATACATAAGAATTTTGAATATTCTGAATACCAGGCTGTATTCCCATTTGACTTATTAATTGATCATTTTTCTTTTGATATTTTTTTCTACCAATATCAAAAAATAATGAGGCTTGATCTCCTAGAGTATTCACACCTTCAGTAATTAAAGCCATCTCTGCACCAGTTTGTGCTTTTTCCAAATCCTTATAAATAGTATTAGGAGCAAATGTATTTGCTATCTCTGCGCCATTCTTAGCAGCAAGAATATTTGTTCCTTCACCATATGGATTGTAAAGTTGACCAGGTTGAATCATATTCATCGGATCATCTGGACGATTATAATTCTTTTTAACTTGCTCAGGAAGAGTTGAACTAGCTTGTGCAATTAATGGAGATAATTCACTTAGTAGTTTGTATTTTTCTTTTTCAGCCTTTTTAGCAGCTATAGCACCTGAAACTTTCTGAACATTTGAACCAATAGTACTAGTAGCAGTAAATGCATTATTAACATTTTCAGAATTTATTTTATTTATTCCATCAGATAAACCACCTTTTTGAATAGACTCATCGGCAACACCTTCATTGCTATTAAGACCTACACCTTGACGTAAAGCTTGTCTTCTATTTTTATTTGCAGCTTTATCAATTTGTTTTTGATTTCCTGCATAATCAAAACTTTGAACTTCTATTGGATCTGGTGCATAACTATCTTGCCAACCTACTTGAGCTTTTTCAACACCTTTCTTACGAAGAAGTTTCTCAATCTTCTTTCCATATTTTTCTTTGAAAGAATCTTCATTAGGAAATTCACTGTAGAACTTCTTAATGTCAGTGTGACCTGTTAAATTTAAAATATCTTGTTTAGTAAGCATATCATTTATATTTATCCAGCCAGTTATCCTTGTCTGGGTTATTTGTAAAGTTAAGTAATTGATTTAGTTTTTTCATGGGTTGAGCATCTAATTGATTGATACCCAATTTAGCAACTGGATACTCTGTCACTTTCTTTCCCTTGAATTTATAATTCTTTCCTGGCTTCATAAGCTTAGTGTCACCAGTGTCAGACACACCAAGGAGGGGTTCGTATACACCTTCCATTGTTATGTCATTAGAATCTATTTCAACAGGTTTTCCCCAGTTGTCTGGATTCCAATAGCCTTGATTGTCTTTAGTTATTCCACCATTCTTTTGTTGATCAAAAGTTAATGCTGTTGCAATTCCAGCTGGGACCACTCCTTTGTATATATTAGGATTAGTCATGTCAAAGAATCCTACATTACTCACTGCGGATTTAAGTTGTTTATTTGTAGGAAATACTAATTCAGTTGCTTGATTCCAAGGTGAAACTCTTTCAATTCCTCTGGTTTGATTTCTAATGGCTACATCATAATCCAACATCTGTTCTTCTAGAGGAACATCTCCTCTCCAATCTCTTGCTCTATGAAAATTAAATAAATCATAATCTTTATTTTGTTTTATTAAATCTTCAGCACTTATGGGATTATTACCTTGTCCATATAATTCATAAATAGTAGGTTCATAATCACCGTCTTTATGAATACTTTTTGAAGACAAAGAATAACTACTTGCTTTACCTTTATCTGGAGTGGTATAAATTCCTTTTCCAGAATATCCAGAATCTCCTAATTGAAATTTAGATTCATCAAAAGTATCAAACTTTTTAGCAGATCCATGATATTGAATGGTTGGGCTACCATCAGGATTTAATAATTTAGAATCACCAAATGCCTTTTTAAAGTTTTTACTATTCTGTTGTACAAATTGTTCAGGTGTTCCTTTAAATACAGAACCATCAGGATTCTTCATCCATACACCAGCCTTTTTAGTAGTTTCTTCTATTTTATTGTATTCTTTAATAAGTTCAGGATATTTAGGAGTATCAGGGTTCCATTTACCCCAATCTATTTCTGATTTAAAATTTTTAGAAAATGACTTAGCTAATTTTTTCTGTAAAGGTTTTCTAAACATACCTGCTCCAATTAAATTAATTGGGTCAACTGCTGATAGTCCAAAGTTTACAGCATTCTGCAAGAATCCTTCAGGATTTTCATATCCCATAGTTTGAGAAAGATCTCTTTGATTTGATGTGAATCCTCCAAAGTTTGGATTGACATTTGAGAAATCATAAGGTCTACCTCGAAGAGCTTCAATCCCTTCAGTCATTGCTGCTTGGGGAATCATTGATAACTTCATTGCATTTGCTGGTGCGCCATATAATGCAGCTGTTGTAAAGTCACGCAATGAATCCATTGTATAACTTCTAGGAGCTGTGACAGTAACTTCATCAAGATCAGGAAGACTGTACGCACCATCATAATATGCACCTACTTGTCTGTTCTTATACATCTCTGCATATCGAGGATCATTTATAGATATTCTTTCTATATTACCACCAGGTTGCATACTCTTTGGTTTCCAATCCAATCCATTCTGATAGAATCTCATTTCTTGACCATTCTGTGCAGATGGAATATCACCACCAAACTTCTTCTGATCATAAAGAGATGTTACCTCTTCGTATTTTGGATTTGTAGAAGCTTTCTTATAGTTCTTATTAAATGATGGATCTTCTTGTAGAAAGATCTTATTTACATAATCACTAGTTTCTTTTGGGAGATTGTTTAACCAATCGTAAGAATCATATATGTCTATGCCTTTACTCTTTTGTTCATTGAGATAATTAGATAGATTTCCTCTTCCCCAGTTATAAGCAGCTAGGGTTTTTGCAATTCTTACACTATCAGGTTGATTGGGCTTGTTGATGAAGCTAGCATTATATAAATCATCCATTGCAAACTTCTGAAGCTCTACAGCATCTTCTGGATTAAATGGATCAAGTTTCTTTCCACCTTTCTTATTAGAATAATCTTTTAAAACACTTTCTCCAATTTGTGTAAGACCTTTATATCCTGCTTTAGAAACAGCGGTTGGATTGAATGTTGATTCTTTATATGCTTGTCTTTGTAGAAGTTCGTTTGTTAATCCTTTCTTATAGTTTACTGGTGCTGCTTCTACAGCTTCTACAGCTGGTGCAGCTTCTTCATTAGGATAGAAATAGTTTAAAACATTTCTTGCTAATAACATTGGAGACATAATACCATTCTGTGCAGAAGCCATTGTCTTCTTTGCATACTTACCATTGCTGGGAATATCTCCTGTACGTGCATATGTGAATCCTACAGAGCCAGGAATAGAACCTCCTGTTTGAAACTGTCCTCCCCATGATGGAGAATAGTTTCTTCCAGATGTATCATAAGCTAATCCTACAAAATCATCTGACATTGAAACATTAGATTCATTGGCATTATCTGCTTTACCATAATTATCTAACCATCCACCATTCTTCATAGTATTATCTTTTCCACAAACGTGGCACACATTTACATCTTTCTTACTGGAATCTGATTTATTCCAAGAATGTCCACACGTACATTTTACTTTACTTGCCATTACTTATAAGATATTTGTGCAGGTGCGAT
>Ga0196901_1000384_pt1 | contig 23439 bp, 34 predicted proteins | sample CB_VirMetaG_FD_169099 | JGI IMG/M metagenome (GOLD analysis project Ga0196901, IMG submission 169099) | Freshwater to marine saline gradient viral communities from Chesapeake Bay - CB_1504_1 Viral MetaG (v3) (version 3) | ecosystem: Environmental > Aquatic > Marine > Coastal | place: USA... | reverse complement strand
GATGCCCTCGGCGCCCAGCCGCTCCGTGGTCGACCGATCCAGCACCGCCTCGCCTGGCAGCAGGTCAGCGGTCACGATGCCGCCCTGGTGAAACGTGGGCTGCTGACGGGCCACGATGCCCGCCTGTACGGCGCCGAGGATGCCGATACCGACGCCAGCGATAGCGCCAGCAATCGGGCCCAACTGAGCGACGGCCTGCGTGATGGCCACCGCCGTGTTGACCGTGATCTGGAGGAGGGCGGCGATCTTGTTGGCGATGAAGGCCTCACGCGCGGCCTTCTTCTCAGCCTTGATGCGCTCGCGGAGCACCTTCTTCTCCTCGCTCAGTCGCTCCCGCTCAGCCTTGATGGCCTGCTTCTTCTCCTCGCGACTGAGATCCGTGCGCTCATTGATGTCCGCGCGGAACTGAGACATGCCCTCTTCAGCGAGCCGGTCGAGCTCCATCTGCAAGGCCTCAGCGTTGGCGAGGCGCTCGTCCTGGGCGGCCTGCGCCAGCATGGAGATCGCCGCCAGCGTGTCCTGCGCTGCCGAGATGGTCGCCGTCTGGAAGTCCGCGTTCCGCTGTGCAGCCTCCTCCTGAGCCAGCATCTCGGCCTCTCGACGGGCGTCGATGTTGGCCTGGTTGGCCTCACGGATGAGCTTGAGGTCCTCGAGCATCCGGTCGAGCTCTTCCTGGGCGGCCTTCTCGCTCTCCTCGGCCGCCTTGGCCTCAAGGGCAGCCTGCTCCTCGGTGAACTGCCGCAGGGCCGCAGCGCGGGCGGCGTCGGCCTGCTGAACGTCGCCGGTCCTCGCCTCGAGTTCGTCGATGAGCTCGAGCTGCTTCTCCAACTCCTGCACGATCTGCTTGTGCGGGTCGCTGGTCTTGTCGATGATGTCCTGGAGTTTCTCAGCGGCTGCCGCCTGGTCCTTGAGGGCCTTTTCCTGCTCGCGGATGGCCTTCTCAGCGTCGGCCTTCTTGAACTCCTTTCTGACGGCCTTGACCCCCTCGGCAACCTCGGACAGCGTGTCCAACTCATCGCCAGCGGCATCGATCTCGGCTGCGAATCCAGCCATGGCGTCCGCGTCATCTTCCAGCGCCGAAGCCAGGGTGACCGCCGCCTTGCGGGCTTCCTCGATCTGGCCCAGGCCGGTGAACTGGCCGAACGCCTTGGTGATACCCGTCACCTCCTTGGAGGCCTCAGCCAGCGTCACAATGAGCTGAGACATCAGGCTGATTGTCTCAGCCACCTCGGGCGTTAGGCCTGCACCGAAGGCGAGTGTTGCCTGGTCCGTAGCGATCTTGAGGTCCTGCATCGCCAGGTCCATCTCGGCAGAGGCGCCCTGGGCGTTGTCGAAGGCGGCCGAGAGTTCCGCGGTACGAATGCGTCCCTCGGTGAGGGCTTCGCTGCTGTTGCCCAGCGCCGCCGCGATCTCAGAACCGCGAGCTCCGAACAGCGCCGCCGCCGCCGCCGCCTGCTCCGTCTCGCTGTCCAGGTTGCCGATAGCGTCGAGCGTGTCCGCGAGGATGGCGTCCATGTCGCGCAGGTTGCCGCTGCTGTCCTCGATGGAGATCCCGAAGTCCTCGAAGACCTTGGCCGAAGCGCCGCCCAGACGATGAGCCTCACCCGCCCGCAGCACGAAGGCAGCGAGCCCGGCTTCCATCTGCTCGAGGCCCGAGCCGCCACGGCTGGCCGCATCACCGAGAGCAAGCAGCGTCTCCTGGGAGAGGCCCACCCTTCGGCTCAGGATGTTCATGTCGTCGACCATGACGCTGGCAGCGTTGGCCAGCTCAAACGTCGCCTTGGCAGCCACAGCCACAGCAGCAGCCAGCGCCGAGCCTGCCGCCGCCGTCTTCTTCATGGCGTCAGCCGCAGCCTTGGACTCCTTCGCTACGTCCCGGGTCTCCTTCTCCTGCTTGTCGAGTTCCTTCGCAGTCTCGCGCGAGGACTTGCCGAGATCCGCAGTGGCCTTCTGGGCGCGCTCTACACCCTTCTCAAGGTCGGTGGTGTCCGCGGTGTAGCTGATCTTTACTTCTTGGTCGGCCATCAGATCTCCAGGTCCAGCGTCTCGGTGCCGGTGTCGCCGTCTCGGATCGGCCGACTGGGGCCAGGCTTGGTCAGGCCGTTCATGATCTCGCGGGTCAACTCCGCGACGAACTGAGGAAGCAGCTGCCTGTTCACATGGTCGGTGAGGCGCTGCACCTCGCGCGGGGAGTTCTTGCTCCTGCGGACGTAGCCCACGTAGGGCTTGCCGCTGCGCCAGCCTCGCGCCTCGTTGAGGATGGTGATGCGCGGGCCTCTCATCGTGCTGTCGATGCGCTCCGTCCACGCATCGTAGGAGACCAGCCGAGGGGCGTCAGCCGGTCGGCCCTCGTACTTCCAGCCCACCCACGGGTTCTGAAAGCCCTCACGGAAGCGCCTCGCCCACTTCTTGAGCACAGCCCGCTCAGCCTGAGACAGCCTGCGACCGAGCGTCTTGGTGCTGGGCGTGGTGGTGGTGATCTTCACGTCAGCCATTGGTCACCCCAAACAGGCGCAGGAAGCCCTGAACGCCGGGGCCCTGCTGCTGGCGCTTCAACTCGGCCTCCGTCTTGTCGATGGCGGTCTTCATGTCGGCGAGCAGGGCTGGGGAGACCTGCCGGATGATCTGGGGGATGAGGCGACGCCAAAGGAAGTCAAGGCCCGCCTGCTTCTCCCCCTTGCGACGCACCCACTGCACATAGCCCACGTCGTCCTGGATGATGATCTGGAGCGGCCTGCGGCTGGCCTGAATGGTGGCGAAGTAGCCGTCTCGGCTCAGCCCCGTGTCTACCGGCCAGTTGGCCTGGATGAGGTCCACGATGTGATCCGCCCACCGACGCAGGACCTGCCGCTCGGCCAGCGTGAGCTGCCGAAACGAGCCATGAGCCTGCACGATGTAGTCCTCAACGGACCGCAGCCGGATCGGTACGCGGATGCCCACTCAGTGAACCCCCACGCTGCACGATGGACACGCCACCTTGACCCGAGCGCCCACGGGACTGGACACCGTGACCAGCGACCACCCACGAGGCATGGCGCCGGCAAGCGCCTCCTCGGGCTTGGTGATGTCCATCTTGTCGATGTCCACGAGGGCTTCACCCCTGCGCAGGCAGTGGACGCACTCCAGCGGGATCGAGGTCATGTGTCCATCCAGGTCTGCACGCCAGCCATCGCCGCCTCATCCGTCTCCGGCTTCTTCTTGGCGTGGACGGCGTTGTGCAGGGAGATAGCGTCCCGCTTCGTCGAGGGGTGCTGAGAGACGGCCCCCAGGCTCTCGTCTTCGCTACGCGCGAAGGCCCAGGCAAGCGCCTCCACCTGGTCGTCCAGGTGCATGTCCAGAAGCGCGGAGGGGTGACCCATCATCATGCCGAGGTCCGTGGCGATGTAGTCGAGCCACCCTGACCGGTCGTCCGCTCTTCGGCGCTGGGCGCCTGGCTGCTTTCGGGGGGAGCGGCTTCGCCCGAAGCGGAGAAATCCGCACGCTCCCGAGCTCGGGCCACGACGTTGAGGCGGTCACGCATCGCCGCCCCGCACGCGGTGTACAGCGCGGACACCTCGAGGAGCCGGTAGTCGTGCTCCATCAGCTCGTCTGCGACCTGCTCGCCGTACTCCAGCAAGGCGTTGTCGTCGGCACGCCAGCCCGGGTGCTCGGTCACGAGGTCAAAGCCCCGGTGCCACCAGCACGAGCCGAGGACCAGCCCCATCCACGGGGACAGCTGACGAAGCTGGGCAGCACCCTCGGCCTCGCACTCCAGCAACGCCTGTGACGTGAGCCGCTGCACCTTGTCCGCCATGGCCCAGCCGGGGAAGCGGAAGCCGTGCAGGCCCTTGGGCTCCTGCAGGTCCACGGTCCAGTAGCGCTGGGAGTTGGGCGGGATCTCGCGGTAGTTGTCACGGGGCTTCATCCTCGCCCCCACTGCTCGACCCACTCGCGAGCGTCAGCACCCTTGGGCATGGCCTCCAGCGCAGCCTCCACGACCTCCAGGCTGCGCCCAACCTCCAAGGCCAGGCGAGGAGCCGAGAGGACAGGGGCGACCGGTCCAGGGGCAGCAGGGAGCGCCACGGGAGACACCCGCGGAGGCGGTTCGGGGTGATGCTCGGGGGCCGATTCGATGGGGTGCGCGAAGCACTTGCCTTCCTGCCGACCAGCACCCGAGGACACGACGACGCCGTAGTCCATCCCGCGCATGAGCAGGCTGTGCCGCTTGAGCAGCCACTTCAACCGCTTGACGTGGCTCAGGGTGTACGGGGCAGCCGGCATTCCGCCCACGGTGAACGGGCGGCCCTTGAGCTTGTACCCGGGAAGGTGTGCCGGACCGTGGGGGGTCTTGACCACGTTGGGCAGCCGGTCGTAGCCGGGCCAGATGCGGTCCAGCTCGGCCTCGATGGCGTGAATCTCGGTTGCGTGGGGTTCTGCCTCAACGGGCAGGGCCGAGACCAGCGATGTCTCGGAGTAGGACGCCTGCATAGCGAAACTCTCCTGGGATGTGGGGCCAGTGTAACCGACGTGTCGAGGAATTGGCGCGGGTGTTGGCTCCTCAACTAATTGCACGACACCGGATAATAGTTGTGGACGTGGATTAGGTGGCGCCGTATAAGTAGGCATCAACCCGGGAGACAACATGCTCAGCATCGCCGACATCATCGAGGCCGTCGATTCCTACACTGGCGGGCGCTTCGCCGTCGTCCTCACAAGCACGGAGGACGAGTGTGCGGCTGGCGATCTCATCGAACCAGAAACAGGCGCCATTGCAGGAGCATGGTCACTGGAGATGCACGGCTACGCTGCGCCCTACATCTCCTGGGCCTGACATGACACCCAAGCGAGGCCGCCCTCCCAAGGCCACCGAGGACCTTCAGACCGTCCGCGTCACTGTCCGCCTGACCAAGGCGCAGGCGGTGGAGTTGGACCGGCAACGTGGCAAGGTGAGCCGGTCAGCGTGGCTGGCTCGACCGTTGAGGGAGGAGTGAGCGTATGGCCAGAGCAGAAGAGCCCGCCGATTAGGGCGGGCCTTCTCTCTCGGGAGAGCAGCGGCTAAGCCGAGCGGCCGATGATCAGCAGGTCCCAGGTGTTGCTACTGGTGCCACCCTGGGTGATGACCGCGAGCTCGTCCGTGGACCCAGCGGCCACCGGGACGCCGCCTCGGCTGTGCAGGATGACCCAGGAGCCATCCCCGTCCTGACTGTTGAAGTCAGCCGGGACCACGTTGCGGTCGGACGCATCCGCCCAGAAGCCCTTATTGCTCGCCACCACGCCGAAGCCGTTGGTAGCGTCGGGGCCGATCAGCAGGTAGTTCGCGGCGGTGCTGGATCGGTTGCGGATGGCGATCAGGACCACCTCCGCGAAGTCGAGAGCGCCACCGCTCAGGTCGGCCAGGCTGGTGTCGAGGTCGTAGACCGTGGTCACGCTCGCGCCGATGCCCGTCTTCTGGTCGGAGTACACGAGGTCGCACTCTCCATCGGACGTGCCGTTGGCCATGTCCAGGAAGAGCTCGAGCTCTCGCCGGTTCACGCCCTTGAGGGGACCATCGCTGACCACCTCGGCGCCACGGATCGAGAACTGAACCGTGGCCTTCATCGTCGAAGCCATGTCGTCCCCCTACAGCACGGTCGGGATCAGCGCGTGGCTGGTTCCCGAGATGGACGTGGTGTTGGGGTCGCCATCGGCCCGGCTGGCCCGGATCGTCGAGTAGGGCAGCTGCAGCGTGATGTCGCTCTCGCCGAAGTCGCTGCCCTCCTGGGTCAGGTTGACGCTCCAGGTCGTCGCGTCGCTGCTGGTGCCGATGGTGCTGGTCCAGTTGCTGGCGACGTACTTGCTGGAGAAGATGACCGCCAGGTCCAGGAGCGTGGCGTGACCCGCGGCGCTCAGCCAGTCCCGCTCGTAGGCGGTGTGGCTGAACGTCATCGGGGCCTCATCGCCCAGACGGATGCTCGGCGTGGAGCCGATGACGCCCCGGTCCAGGAAGAGGTTGACCGAGGCCTTGGGGATGTCCAGGTTGAAGTCACCCGGCTCGTAGGCCACGGTGTAGGTGTTGACACCGTCGGTGTAGGCCACCTGGATGTCGCGCTTGGTCCTTACAATGGTAGACTCACTAATGGTACACCTCCCGCACAAGCTGTGCGATGCTCGCCGCCGTGTTACACTTAGGCATGGGTCAGAACTTCTGTAGCTTCAAGGGATGCGGGCGCGCTGCGTCCACAAAGGGGCTGTGCCGCAGTCACTACAAGCAGCAGTGGCAGGGCAAGGATCTCAAGCCGCTCAAGCCGTACAGGCCGAACGTCGGGAAGGTATGCACCTTCCCTGGGTGTGGCCTTGGCGCCACCTGCAAGGGCCTGTGTCAGGGCCACTACGTGCAGCATAGGCGAGGGCAGGTCATGCGTCCCCTGCGGGACAGTGGGACCAATACCGTTGTCGGGGCCGACTGCGCATCGGTGGAGTTGAGCCTGACCAACCGTCACGGAATGCCGGTGGCGATCTGCGTCATCGACCTCGCCGACCTTGGCCGGGTCCGTGCGCTGGGACGAATCCACCGCGATGGCAACGGGTACGCACGAGTGGGCGATGTCCAGTTGGGGCGCATCCTTCTTGGCATCGAGGACAGTGCCCTGTACTGCGACCACATCGACGGCGACCGCCTCAACAACCGTCGCAGCAACTTGCGCGCCGTCACCCCGGCCGAGAATGCCCAGAACGTCGCCCGGCCTGGTCGTGAGCGCGCACGCGGAGTCTCGCGCAGGTCCCGTGGCGGACGACGGCCCTACCAAGTGGACGTGATGGTCAATGGTGTTTCGCACTACGGCGGCGTCTTCGCCACCGAGGACGAGGCCGTTGAACGAGCCCGAGCCCTGCGGGCCGAACTCATGACTCACGCCAACGAGGACCGTCATCAGTAGGAGCATCTCAGGCTCCTCCCAGGGCTGCGTCCCTGGACGTGGTGAAGGTCATCGAGCAGAACCACCAAGACGCATCCAGCGGATGCAGCCCTCGTGATGCTCCCCGAAAGGTGGTGTGGCTCGCAAGCTGGGGGGCCCGCGAGGTGAGAAGCTTACGGATCTGCTCCTCCAGAAGCATGGCCTCGGCGCGGCATGCCTTCTGCTTAGTGGCGACGATCTGGTAAAGGAACTCCACCGTGATGTCGTCCAGGACCCGGGCCAGGTGCCGGTCTCGGTACTGGTCCCGGTTGTTGGTCGTGTCCGACCGGACGAGTACGCCCTTGTTGGCCAGCGTGTTGGGCGTGTGGGTCGTGATGGGCCCGATACGGTCGATGACCTTCAGGCCCAGGTCCGCGCCCTCGAGCACGGTCTCGTATTCGGCCAGCGTATCGCTCAGCAGGTAGCCGCTCATCGCCACCGCCTACGCGGGCCAGCCGTGATGATGAGGTTGGTCCCAGCGCTCTCGCGGCTCGCCTCGGAGATGGTGCCCGTCTCGTCCGAGTCATAGCGGAAGTTCATGTTCTCGATCGTGTACCTGTACCGCTCGAGGTAGGTCGCTGCGAGCTCACGATAGCGGCCGTCTCCGATGACGCTGCTCTCGTCCATGAAGATGAGGTGCAGGGACATGAAGAGGTGGGCCCGCCGCGCTGCGCTGCGGTCGAAGATCAGCCAAGGCCGGCGCCCCTGATTCAGCAGGGCCATCTGGACCTCGACGTTGGCCTCGTTGCGGTACTTGGCGAAGCTGTCGATCCCGCGCTTGGTGCGGATGTTGGACAGCTCCGTGTGCCGGTCGGTCAGGTCCGTGTCGGTGATGGTCGGGTGGTAGGCCCGCCGGACGATGTAGCCCTCGCGCTGGAAGATCTGCGCGGTGCTGTCGACCGTGGCAGACCAGACCTCAAGGTAGCCGTCTGAGGGGCTGCGGCTGGTCGTGGTCGCCGCTGCGAGCGTGTAGGTGCTGGTAGACCCCTCGGTCACGTCACCGGCCGTGACAAGCTTCTCGGCGCCGTCGTAGATGGTGACCGTAGCGCCAGCGTCGGGCGTGAGTGCCGTCCCGTCCTCGTCCGTGACGATGAGATCCAGCGACTCCGCAACGCCGATCTCGATGAGCCTGGGGAGCTGGTAGCGATGCACGATGGCCATCAGGCAGCCCTCCGGTTGCGCATCTTGTCCTGAACCTGGACCCAGAGCGGGCCCTCGACCTCGGCGATGCGGGCGCGCTGAGCAGCGGTCAGGGTCGGCAGGTCGGACTTGCGGGTGACGTGCTTCGGGGGCAGGTCGTCCACGAGGCCCAGGCGGGCCAGGTCAGCAGCGATGTCCTCACCGATGAGCACGTCAGCCTCCCAGTCGCCAAGGGCGTTCTGGGTGTAGTAGCGGGTGGCCCAGGACCAGATGCCGCCCTCGGCAGCGTCAGGGGCCCACTCGGCACCGATCTCACTGGGTCGCGTGCCGATGAGCAGGGGGAAGTCTCCCCAGCCCTCGTGAGGCTCCAGGGCGCCCTCGAGCACGTCCGCCCAGGCCATGGAGCCTCGGCCGATGCGAGCGAGCGCCTCGGGCTCGTTGCGTACACACCAGGCGTACCAGGACGGCAGCCAGGTGTAGGGGTCTCTCACCGTCGCCACGATGAGGCGCGACTCCCCCCAGCCGTGCAGCCGAAGCCACCAGGCCGGGAGGTGTCGAGCCGAGCCGTCCTGCAAACGCATGACCGCACGCGGCAGGCGACCCTTTCGGAGGATCACCTTGCTCGTGTAGACGGTCCCGGTGCGCGGCATGTCCGCATGCACCAGGCGCTCGCAGGCGTGGCTCATCAGCCGATGACCCGAGAGATCGCCTGGCCGAAGACGTAGATGTGCTTGGCAGCCGCAGCCCCGTCAGCGGCGACGCCGATGTAGGGGATGAAGTCGGTAGCATCGGTAAGGGCCGAGGTCGTCCGCACCAGCGTGTTGTTGAGGTAGCACTTGGCCACCCGGTCGCTCCCGATGATGATCTTGAGGTAGATCTCGGTGTCGACCGCGCCAGCCACGCTGGTGTCGGTGCTGGTGTCGGTGCCGCCGATGGAGTCCACGACCTCCCAGTTGCCGGAGGCCACGTCGTCCTCGTAGCGGAAGTACACCTGATCGTCGTCCGTGGCCTTCACCTCGGTGTTGGTCAGCTTGAGACCGGCCCAGATGATGGCGTTGGTGATGTTGGAGCCCGTCTTGATGTGGGCCTCCCACACGACGCTCTTGTCCGTGCCCCAGGTGACCTCGGTCCAGACAGACTGGCCGGCGTCCAGGTGGGGGAGCACGATGACCTCGTCACCGTCGGCGCCGTCCGTCTCGAGCTTGATGCCGCCCTCGGCGTAGTAGGTCACGTCGTCGGCGCTGGCGTTGGTGCCCAGGATCTCGAAGCGGGGATCGATGAGGTCAGACGCGGCGGTCGCGTTCAGGTCCGGGAGACCCTCGGCACCAGCGACCCACTTGAGCTCGAAGCGCGGGCTCAGGCCGTTGTAGCCCTGGGGGCGCGAGGTGAAGGGCAGGGCCTGCACGCCCGAGGCCGAGGGGCCAACGCCCTGACCGGCGATCTGCCATGCGCTGGCCGCACTGACCTGGACCTTGGCCCAGCCGCCGCCGGGGATGACCACGACCGCAGAAGCCGCGTCGTTGTTGATGGTGAGATCCTCGCCAGCCTCGCCGGCGTTGCGGATCTCGAAGTACATGCCCTCGTTGCCCTCCTCCTTCGGAAGGGTCACGGTCCGAGCGGCGCCGCCCGGGTCCAGGGTGAGGACCTGCGCGTCCTGACGAGTCAGGGTCAGGGCCCCGCTCATCGTGATGGCTTCGCCACCGTACTTGTGATGCACCTGACGGGCGATCACGAACGGGTTGCTGCCCTTCTGTACCTTTGCCATTTCTGTTCTCCTATTCCCGGGCTCTCGCCCATTTCAGAAGATGCGGCCCGCGTCAGCGAACCATCCCAGGAGCGGCGAGGCGTGCCGCTGCGGGCCGCATCAAGAGCTCCTCTTGGGTCGTCCGAGGCGGCGCTCCATGCGGTGCGCCTGCTCTCGCGCGATCCGTCGAGACGTAGCGGGGTCGTTCCCGTTGTCGATGAGCTGCTTGGTGAAGCGGTCCATCGTGGCCCGCATGCCAGGGACCTCGCCCCCGCTGGGAAGGTGGCGCATGTCCACCGTGTCAGGAGAGCCACGCAGCCCATCAGGCAGGGCGATGTGGGCGAACGGGTCCGAGCCGCCATCCGAGCGGAAACGGCGGTCAGCGCGCTCCTCGGCGGTCTCGAACATGCTCACAGCGCAGCCCCCTCAGTGAAGAGAGCGGACGCAGCAGCGAGGTCCTTTCGACGCAGGGCAACGCCCAGCTTCTCGTAAAGGGCGTTCATCTTGGCCTGCTTGTCCTTCTCGAGGGCAGCGGCCCGGCGCGCAGCAGCGGCGCTCTTCTTGGCGGTGGTGCTCACTTGAGTTCCGAGTTGGCAGCGTGGGCATCGGCAGCGGCCACACCAGCCATAGCGAACTGCTCGGCAGCATCACCATAGCGGCCCGATCGGGCGGCCTCGAGCGCAGCATCCATGGCCCGGAGCATGACCACGCGGGCTTCAGCCATCGCAGCCTTGAGCTCTCGGCGGGTGGGCGGAGCCACATCAGCGGAAGCCTGGACGGGCGTCTCATCGACGACCGGAGCGGCCTCGACCACAGGCTCCACGACGGGAGCGGGAGCGGGGGCGGGCTTCTTGGCTGGGGCCTTCTTCGCCCGGCTCTTGCGGGGGGCGCGGGCGCGCTTGGGCTTGGTCTCAGCCATCGGTGGTCTCCGTGGGTGCGGGCTTGGCGCGGCGAGTGGCGCGGCGCTTGGGGACGACGGGGGCGGTCTCCTCGGCGAGGATGCCGGTGTAGACCTTGTAGTCCTCCTCCATCATCTCGATCCGCCCCTCCTGCGCCTCGACGCGGTGCTGAAGCCCGGGGTTCTTGCCAGCGACCTCGTAGAGGCGGCTGAGCTTCTGGCGCTCGGTGGCCATCTGCTTGAGGTAGAACTCCCGCAGGAAGGGGAGGGCGAGACCCGAGTCACGCAGGTGACGGCGGAAGTTCATGACGGCGGGGATCACGTCGTCGCTGTTCCAGAGGATCTCCTTGGTGGGCAGGACCACCGCCTCCTGGCCAGGCTCGATGAACCACTTGCCGCCGGTCTGCGTGTCGTAAAACTCGTCGTAGTAGAGGTAGTCCCCGAGGAGCGGGTCCGTCGGGTGGATGACCTTGGCGCCCTTGGCGGTGTGCCGGTTGAGCGCGGGCATCATGTTCTCGATCGTCACTTCGCCGCCGTGGGGGTCGGTGACGCCGTTGCATCCGGGCTGGCCGACGATGCGCTTGGGGCGAGGGAGCCAGCCGTAGCGCGTGCCCTTCTCGTCCGAGAGACCCACCCAGGACCACGACTGCGCGTAGTGGATGTAGACGTAGGGGTGCGCGGGGCGGTTGGCGCGACCGCCAACCGGGAGGCCGGTGGCCTGGGTGTTGTCGCGGTTGCGCTTCTTGGGCTGCGTGAGCCGCGTGACGCTGGACATGGGGGGTTGCTCCTGGGGTGCGTGAAGGGGAGGGGCAAGGTGCTCGAGCCATCACAGCCCGAGCACCCTGTCAGCGAATCACGCGTCGCTGATGATCTCGACGCCGCGCAGGTCCTCAGCCTCGACCACCGAGGGGTACATGTTGAGGATCGCGGTGGTCATGGCGTTGGTCGCGTCACGGTCGCGCTCGACGAAGCCGATGCCGAAGTCCGCGAGGATCTCGGCCGGAGCCAGCTGACCCTGCAGCAGGCGACGCCAGGAGCGCAGCGTGTAGGCGAAGCAGCCCATGCCGAACATCGCGCCAGACCGGTCGGCAGACGAGTTGACCAGGGTCACGCTGTCCGACTGGAAGAAGTTGATGCCGTTCCAGGAGCCCTTGAAGCCGGGACCACGGAGCGCCAGCATGTCAGCCGTCGCGGGCACGAACTGCTGAGCACCGGTCTCGCTGCGGAGGCTGGTCTGGAAGTCGTTGATCTGCACGGGGTGCAGGACACAGGCGAACTCGCCGGGCACGCTCTGGCTGTTCAGCTGGAACTGAGCGCTGTAGATGTCGTCCACGGTGAGGTCGTTGCCCGTGCCGGGGCCGACATCGTTGGCCAGCGCCGGGAAGAGCGCGCACAGCAGGTCGGTCAGGGTGAGGCCGATCGACTGGTTCAGGTTGTCGATCACCTGCTGCATCTGGACGGGGCCGCCGTTGATGCCCAGGAGGTCCGTCAGCTCGTACTGCAGGACGTAGCGAGCCCAGGTGTGCTGGTACTGGCTGGTCGTGTAGGCCGTGTTGGACTGACCACCGACCGTCTCGCTGGTAGCGGCGGCGGCGGGCTGGGGGACAGCGTCCTGGGTGATGTTGCCGGTGTCGGACCCGACGATGCCGTCGAGGTCGTCGAACCGCATCAACTGACGCAGGTCGGTGGGGTCGAACAGCTGAGCGATCAGCATGTCCGTCATGACAGCGCTGATCTGACCACCGTTGGTCTGCAGCAGTGCGTGGGTGACTTCGTTCGCCACGATGAACTCCGGGTTAGGGAAGGTTGGTTGCCTTGACCTACACCCGGTTTTTCACGCGCGGGGACGCGGGGTCTTGATGACTGCTTAGCACAAGTGACAACGTGTCGTCAATCGGGACGTGCTGTCAGCCCTCGACCTTGCCGCCGTCGATCATGAACTGCTGCCACGCAGCCGACCCGCCCGTGGGCTTGCCGTCCGCGCCGATGCGGCCTGCGCGCCACTGACCCTTCGCCCGGAAGCGGTTGATCTTGGCGCTGGTCCACTTCGAGCCGCTCTTGCCCGGAGGAGGAGCCGTGCCGGTGTGCAGCGTACCGCCCTGGCCGAGAGTCCCGATGACCTTGCCGGTAGCGGGGTCGACGATCTGCAGGCCCTGACCGGCCGGCTGCTCGGTCTCTTCCTCGAGCTCGTCGTTGGTCTCGGCCGCCTTGGGGAAGTGGACCCCGAGGAGGGGGTCAGCGCGCACGGCCTCGCTGTTGAGCCAGGTCCCGAAGTCCTCGGGCTCCGAGGTGCTCTGGGCGTACCGGTCGTACTCGGAGCGGGCGAGGTTCTGAACCGAAGCGTGGCCGAAGTTGCCGCCCACGCGCTGAAGCACGAGGTCCTGAGCGTGACGCTTGGCCTGCATCTGGAGAGCGCTGGTTGCCTTCTCAGCCTTTGCGGCAGCCTCAGCCGCGGCCTGCTTGGCGGCCTCGATCTGCTGCTGTGCCGTGGTCTTGAACTCGCCGAAAGACGACAACTGCGCCTTGGCCTGCTTGAGGTCGAAGCGCGTGCGCTGGTAGCGCTCCCAAGCAGACTGATTCCAGCCCTCGGGCGCCTGCGTCGGCTCGAACTCGGCAGCGGACGTGTGTGCAGGCAGCTTCGGCTCAGCGGGGGCGGCCGGAGGCTGAGCGGCGGGCGCAGCAGCAGGCGGCGTGGGGACCTTGGGGGTCTCGTCAGACATGGGGGTTACTCCTGGGATTCGGCGTCGTCGCCGGGGGACTCGTCAACGGGCAGGGCGGGGACGGCCTCAGCGATCTGGCGCTGGATCTCCGCCTCTTCCTGAGCGTTCTTGATGATGCGCGCGATCGCCTCTTCGCGGGTCATGCCCGGGTTGAAGCGCAGGAACTGGTCCACCTGCCCCAGCACGCCCTGCTCACGCATCACCTTGGCCTCCTCGAGCGAGGCCTTGACCTCATCCAGGCTCAGGTTGAGATCCGCGTAGATGATGCGGTAGTCTTCCGGGTCCTCGGGGAGGCTCGTCCCCGTGAGGGCGTTGAGCAGCGTGGCCGACGTGGCCAGGCGCATCTTGTCGCCGCGCATCATGGGGACCTCGAGCGCCTTGCGAGCCTTGCGCTGCCCGTCCCTGCTCAGGGCGATGGCGTAGCCGCTCATCCCCGTGGAGCCGCCGCTGATGGAGATGTCCTGCGGCGCGACACCAGCGTAGACCGCGAGCTCAGCCGAGTAGGCGGCAATGGCCTCGCCTGCGCTTTTCGGGTCCATGGCGGGGGCGAACTGACCCAGCGAGCCCGACTTGTCAGTTCCGACGGACCGCCACTGGAGCACGCCCATCTGGTTCATCCGAACCACCTTGACACCCTTGGCCTTCCCGTCCGTCATCGACGTGTTGCCAGCCATCACCGGCTCGGCATCCAAGGTCCAGCGCTGCGGGTGAGCCCCATCGCGAACGCCGGCCACCCAGTACGTCTTGAGGGCTGCGCCGGTGAGCGTGCCGTTGAAGACCTCGGAGCCGGCCCATGGGCGCATGAGCGCGTTGCTGACCCGACGGTGGTACGCGGTCCACGTCCAGATCGGAGCGCCGGCTGCATCGGTGTAGATGTAGCGACCGCCGAGCCCTGGGGCGTAGATCTCGGTGACATCCTCCAGCGCATCGCCAGGGCTGTGCCCCTCGCCCTCAACCTCGACCTTGAACACCGGGTTGGCCGGGTCGCGCAGGTCGTAGGTCGTCCAGGTCCATTCCTTCAGCGGCGGACTGGTGTTGGGACGAATGCTCGCCTCGAGGTGCCTGACGTAGTTGGGCTGGTCGGGCATCTGGGGGTTGGGCGACATCTCGATACTGTTGAGCGGCACCACCTTGTGCCACAGCCCCCGCCCTTCGGTGAAGCCCGTGAGGACGAGCACGTCGTTGGTGCCCACGACCAACTGGAGCAACTCTTGCGACTGCGCCCACAGCTCAGGAGGCATCAGCACCTCGAGCTCTTCGTCGGTCGTTCCCTCAGCCTCGACCACCGGCGGGTCGTCGTAGAGGGTCGACAGCTGCAGGTTGATGGTCAGCGCGGGATTGTGCGAGACCTCAGCGGGCGGCAGGAACTCCAGCACCTCGGGGGCGAAGAAGTCGGCCAAGCGCTCGTCTGCGTACTGGGACCAGTTGCCCGTCAGGACGGCGACACGCATGGTGACGTGCTCCCAGATCTCCTGGAGAGCCTCGTCCTCGGGCTTCGGGCGTAGCTTGCGGAAGTCGCTCACGCGCGGAGTGTAACCTATATCGTCAAGCCTGTTGACTCGTTGTCAGCAGGTGGCTCATACCACGAGCATCGGGATCTCGTCCCGCGTGAGCAGCCTCGGGTCCAGCAGCAGGTCCAGCACCGCGTAACGGGCCGAGTCGAGCGGGTCTTTCAGGTCCTCCTCGGTCCCGGTGTAGTACCGAGCCGAGCGGATGAAGGGGAGACACTCCTCGTGGACCAGCCATCGCTCCTCGCCCATGAGCGCGTTGATGGCGCTCTCCCCTGCCCGGACACTACCGCCACCCTTGTGCGGGCTCTCGACGCGCTTGGGGCACTGAGAGACGCCGAGCAGCTGGGCGAGCTCGTACTCCACAAGCTGGTTGAACTGGATGGCGCCGCGAACACCGAGCCCCGCGGTGTTGATGTCGCCGAAGATGCGGTCAACGTGGTGAATCGTCCAGTCCCACGAGGCCAGCCCGTCCAGCACCGCCTGCGCTGTCTCCTTTGCGCCCACGCCCGCCTCCGTCGCTGCCCACTGCCACAGCAGATAGAACCGGCCACCAATGCGGGCCACGATGCTCACAACCTGCTTGCCGACTCCCTGCCCGTGGTCGATGCCCACCCGCACGAGGTCGCCCTTGTTGATGGGCAGCCCGGCCACCGTCTCGTCGTCGATGAGCAGGCGAGGAGAGAAGCGGGACAGCCGGCGACCCTGCGCCAAGCCTTCCCACTTGGCGTAGATGCGCTGAGGGCGCTCCCACTCGTCCGTCTCGGCGATCTGCGCCTCGATGCTGGACGGGCTACGGTGGGGAGCGTTGCGGACGCTGAGTTCTACGTGCTGGACGTGCCAGTCGTCCTCGAGCGGCGGCTTGCCCTCCTCCTCGTCGCCCTCCACAATGTCGCGCAGCCACTCGGTGGGGCGGTTGACGGGCGTGAGGGTCATCCACAGGTCGCCCATGTCGAAGGTGAGACGAGCTCGTAGCGCGTCGAAGTGGCCTTTCTTGGGCGGCTCATCGACCCACGCCCAGTGAACGCGCGGACCCTCCAGCGCCATGAGGTCCTGCTTGCAGGACTTGCACTCCAGGATGGAGCCCCACGCCGTGACGAGCATCTTCTTGCCGCGGTACAGATACCCGACACCCTCGACGTACTTGCACTCGTCCGAGAGGGCGCCCTTCGGCTCCAACTCCCGCAGGCAGCGCGAGATCGAAGGCCAACCGGTGGTGTGGTCCTGACACAAGAGCCAGCCCAGCGAGCCACGGGGCGGCACGGTTCGGTAGGGGTGCCAGCCCTGCAAGTACCACCACGCCTCGGCAGCACCGCTGTAGGACTTCCCGACCTTGTTGGCGGCGAGGAGGATCCGCTTACGCGCCTGGCTCTCGTGGAAGTCCCGCTGAAACGGGGCGGCCTTGGCCTTGTGGTAGACCCACAGCGGGTTTTCAGCGAGCGCGAGGGCCGCCATCATGGCGAGGCTGGCGCTCACTCGTCCTCAACGTCTACCAGGTCGGCACGGATCAGATCGACGACCTCGGCCTGAGTTACGGCGAGATGCCCGGCCAGCATCGTCCTGAGTTGGGCGTCGTCAGCCCCGGCCCACGAGTAGTGGCCACGACGGTCGGCCGGGCCATGCTGAACCACGCCAGCAAGCGCCACCGCCCGCAGTTGTCCCGCCTCGGCGAGGTTGAGGGCCTGACGCAGCACCGAGACAACGCGCTCGCATGGCTGCTCGTCGGAAGGGGTCAACGATACCAGCGTCGGCGTATCGCTCATCGCCTCACCACCTTGCGCACGATGGGGTCAGTCTCATGATGGTTGCTCCTGGGATGTTCAGGCGATCTTGACGAGCGCCTTCTTGATGTCGGGCGGCAGCTGCTCAAACATCGCCTCAGCCTCAGCGATGCCCTGCGCCGTCGTGAGGTCGGGCATGTCCCGAGCCCCGTCCGTGTTCTTGTCGATGCCGAGGATGCCGGGGCACTTGTCGGTCAGAATGCCCACCACCAACGCGGCGGCCTTGGCCCGGGTGGGGTCTGCCTCGGAAAGGGCGTGTAGCGAGACGTTGCCCGAGCTGTCCTCGAGGTCCGAGTAGGCGGCGATCTGGAGGTTCCGCTCTACCGCCTGGCGGATGAGGCGCTTGGTCACGGCGTCCAGGCTCTCGGACTTGACTGCTACCCGTCCATTGCCGGTGCTGACCGCCTTGCCGTCCATGCCCAGCACTTGGGCTCCGCGGGCGGGGGGCTGAACATGACGGCCGGACTTCGTGGCCCGCCGCACCTTGTTCATCAGGCTGCGCACGTTGCAGCCGTACTTCTCGGCGGCCTGCTTGTTGTTCAGGCGCCCCGCCATGACCTCGTCAAAGGCTGCAGTGAGCTTCGGGTCTTCCTTTCCGGCCATGCTGCCACCTTAGCCCGAGGCTGGTTTGTTGGTCACCTTTCATTGGTGCAGCATCACCAATGCGGTCACGAATGCCCTCCCTTAGCCCGTCTTCTGGCCAGTCCGGTGCTCAGCCCAAGCCCTCGCGACGGCAGCGGGACGGTCGGTGATGACAGGACGGCTTCGCAGTCGAGCGATGACCGCCGCGCGGGCTCCCGGCCTCGTGCATTCGCTTCGTGGCTCGCCGGGAAAGTGTCCACACTCACACACCAGCGTGTGCCCTTGGCGCTTGTAGAGGTGGTTCGAGTTCATGCCAACACCTCCCTGATCCGCTTCCTCAGCACACCACGCCTCGCAGCGTCGTCCTCGTTGAAGCAGAACACCGCCTTCATACCAGCCCCCTCGCGACCATCTCAGCCGCTACCGCTCGCCGCTGCTCCCTCTCGGTGGGCACGCCCCCATGGGTCAGCGCAGCGTAGAGCTCGAGCGATCCCCCGCCCTGGTCCGACCGGAAACACTGCCAGTGCATCGCCCCCCGCCTCGAGCGGTAGACCTTGGCCTCGTGCTCTCCACGGTGCAGCGGGCACTCGATCCCGCCCCTCACCCGAGCCAGGCCCATCGTCTGCGCGAGGAGGTCCGCGTCCATGGCGTCGATCGCTTCCCACTGCTCGCGGGAGACCTGGACCTTGGGCGGCTCCTCCATCGGGCGAAACACCGGGGCGCGGTAGGTCCTGCCAGCATCCCACTGACGCCCCGCCAGCGCCTTCCTGAGCGCGCCTGCCCGGTTCTCCCGTGTCTCGACCGCCTCGGGGTAGGTGGCGGCCTCCTGACGCGCCTGAACCAGCATGTCCGCAATGTCCTGGTAGGTGTAGACCTGACGCGCCAACTCCCGCTCGAACTCGGTGGGGTCCTGGAGGATGCGTGGGGCTCGCGCCTCAGCCTCACGCATGAACAGCGGCAACTCAGCGGGCGCCGGTGGTGTGGGGATCTCTCCAGTGCTGATCTGGTCCCAGATACGCAGCTCCTCGTCCGTCCTGGGGAGCTCCGAGGCCGGGACATGCTCCAGCGCATCGCCAGGGCTCATCCCGTCCAGCATCGCATCGAGCAGCGTCAGCGACCCGGGCCAGATGGCCGCGTAGTTGGGGTGCAGGTTCACAGCATCACCCGCTTGTCCCCGAGGAACGTGAAGTGGTCGCGCAAGAACTGGATCTCGTAGGTGCCCAGCGGGCCCTCTCGGTTCTTCGCCACGATGGCCTGCGCCATCTCCGCGCCTTGCAGGCGCTGGTCGGCCATCTGGGGACGGTGCAGGAACAGCACCGCGTCCGCGTCCTGCTCGATGGCCTTCGAGCCGTAGAGGTCGGAAAGGATGGGGCGAGAGTCAGCGCCGCGCTTGTCGAACTCCCGGTTCATCTGGCTCAGCAGGACAACGAGGCATTCCTGGGTGATGGCGAGGTCCTTGAGGAATGCGGTGACCTCCGCGATCTTCTGGTTCTCACCCGTGCGCGCGTCCATGTCGGTGTAGGACCAGCGGTGCAGGTGGTCGACCACGATGTAGTCGGGCTTCCCGTGCTGCCGGCACTCGGACAGCCACCACCGACGAAAGCCCGTGATGGTCATGCCTCCCCGAGGGTAGTTGATTCGCAACTGGTTCCCCAACTGCTCCCGCAGCCGCTGCCAGTGGGGGCGCACGTCGTCCATGAGCGTGGGCCGATTCCAGATGTGGCGCGAGCCGTAGGGGCTGGACTGCCGGATCAGGCGCTCGGCCTTCTGGTCCTCGGGCATCTCCAGCGTGATGTAGGTCCCGCGCATCCCGTCCATGGTGAGACGCTTGGCCCACTCGAAGGCCATGGCGCTCTTACCCACGCCCGAACGGGCAGCGATGACCGGCATACGCCCAGGCTTCAGCACGTCCCACCAGTCCTCAGCGAGGCACTTCAGCGGCGCCTGGAAGCGCAGGGGCTGGGGCGCGTTGGGGTCGTTGCGCGCTGCCAGGTCGGCCTCGACGCCCTCCATCCACGAGTCCAGCGCCTCGGCCGCTCCCATGCTCGGGCGGCGCTCCCGATTCGCGTCGGCGGTGCTGAGCAGCTCTCCGAGCAGATGGGTGGCGAGTGCGGTCATGTCCTCGGCCGACTTGCCCTGCGCGGCTACCGCGTTGAGCTGCTGAGCGATCTCGATGATGGTGCTCTTGGTGCTCATCGTCCGCAAGCCGCGCACGATCTCCTCGAAGGCCATCGGGTCCAGCGCGACCGCCTCGAGCATCGCCCGCCGCTGGCGCTTGGCCTGCACCGGGTCGTCGGTGCTCTCCTGGATCTGCCGAGCCACGAGCATCGGCACCACGTCCCGGTTGCGGTCCTGCAGGTGGAACGCTGCCTTGAGCACGGCGCGGAGATCTGGGTCAGCGATGAGCGTGTCCAGGTTCATGTCTGCGGCGCGCGCCAGCATCTCCCGCCGCTCCTCGGTGGGGATGCCCGAGCCGATGGGCCCGAGCAGGGTGGCGATGAGGCGCTGCTCCAGGTGGTGGCGCTGGGGCTCTCGGTTGGGCGCGGTGTTCATGGCGCAGCCTCCAGCGCTGCCACGAGCACAGCGGCATAGCTCCCGTGTCGCGTCTGCCGCTTGCGGGATGGTTCCTCGATTACCCAGGCCATCCCTCCCTCCCAGTCAAGGCACGTCGGCAGCCAGTACGGGTCGAGCCTCGCCAGCCGCACCAACGCCAGCAGACAGCCCAGCGTCGCGCCATCGTCCAGGTCGGGCAGGTCATGCGGGCCCGGTTGGAGCGTCGCGACGGTGCGAGCAGGCCAGCCCCGATGGTCCTCGACGATGACGACCAGGCCCCAATGCCGCTCGTCGGTCGGTCCCGACAGCCATCGGTACGCTGCTCGGCGCGTCCGTGTGCGAATCTCGGATCGCATACCGGGCATCCAACGCCAGCCATTGCACGCCACCGCCCGCAGTCCGAGCGCCCTCGCTTCGTCGTTGGTCATGCTGCCCCCTCCAGCAGGACCCGAGCCCCGCTCTCGTCGTTGATGTTCTTCACCGCGTCCGCCTCCTGCTCAACCCGTCGGGCGAGTCTGACACGCCGATCGTCCAGCCTGTCCAGCCACCTCGGCCAGGTCACGAACAGCGGGCGGGTGCCGTCTCGGAGCTGGCGCGCGATGTCCAGCACCACGGCCACCATGTCGTCGACGGGGATCTCGTCAGGGCGTGCCTGCGGCCCCTTGCGCGTGGCCTTGCGCTTCAAGACGCCCTCGTCCACGTTGGCAACGTGCGGGCCAGCCAGCGTGCATCCAGCGGCGTCCCACCGACGAGCCCTCTCGATCCGGTCGTCTGCCTTCGCGTCCACGAGCAGGTTCTTCATCGACGTGTAGCCCTTGCTCCGCAGGTAGTGAGCCGACCCGGGCTTGTCGTCGTCCGGGGCGAGGAAGGTCCACCGGATGAGCCACGCGATGCCGTCTTCGGTGAGACCCCTGTCTCGGAGTTTCCGGTACTGGTCCAGGATGGCCTTGGCTGGCTTCGTGGTCTTGGCTGCTTCGGTCAGCGCGCCTTGTCCGTTGAGGATGCTGGACCTGAGCGTTGCCAGTCGCTGAAACTCCTCGGTGTAGCTCTTCGTCTGCTTGGCCTTGTCCGAGGGACTGGACCCAGCTTCATCATCAGCGGCGTCAGCCGCGTTCTCTTCTTCTTTCTCTTCTCTCTTAAGAGAAGAACGCGCGCGGGGTCCGCTATTGGTCCGCTTCTGGTCCGCTTCTGGTCCAGGGGTGTCCGTAAGCTGCGGAAACTTCTCAAGAATGGCGGTCCGCCATTGGTCCGTTGCCGGTCCGCTCATGGTCTGAAACTGGTCTGCCAGCTTCTGAGCGCACTTGAGCAGCCTCGTCTTGCCGCACTTGAACCGGCGCGCCAACTGGGTCTGGGACCACTCGTCCCACTCCCCCAGGACGATGAGCGCGCCCATCTCCAGCAGGATCACCGAGTCGGACGCCGGGTGTTCATGGGGGCGACGTAGGTCACCCCTCACCGCCTGAAGCGGTACAGGTATGAAGTTCATGTTCTCTCTCAAGGGTTCACGCAGTCTCTCGAACCCCCTCCCCAGGGCCTGGCCGGGCTTGCTGGGGAGGGCGAGCCCAAAGGGGGCTCAGCGTCGAGAGAACGCATGGGGACTATAGCATGGGGGGAGTCATTCTGCGTGTCCAGACTTGGGCGGGTCGCTGCTGGGAAGGGACACGCCGGCCTTTCGGCAGGCATCCTCCAGCTTTTCGAGGCGCTTTCGCAGCCAACGAACCTCAGCCTTGGCGTGCTGGGTGCAGAGCGGGTCTCGCATGGGGCCGAAGCGGCCGACAGCACGCCGACCACAGGAGCGATGCTTCATGATCTTGAGGTCCTTGACCTCGGCGATGCACTTCATGCCCGGATCCTCCTGAGCGAGTCGATGATGTTGACCGCGGCTCCCAAGTCCACGGGCTGGCCGCCTTCGACCGAGTAGCCAGCGCGGGAGCGCAGGACGGGGATGCCGGCGAGGTGGCGGACCTCGTGGAAGGGGAGGGCCAGCAAGTGGTCGCGGAGCTCGGGGCGGGTCATGAGGACACCTCAAAGTCATCGCGAAGGCGGAGCCCACGGGCTGCAAGCAAGCGCTTCGCCTCAAGCAGCGACTTGAACCCGAAGCCGCGCAGGGCGAGTAGCCGAGACGGAGTCCAATCCACAAGATCTGCGTATCGATAAATCTCCTGCTTCCAGAGAACGCCCATCAAGCGAGTCGATCCGTCGAGGAGTTCGGGGTCTTCCGCGACACGGAGCGCCCACGCTTCTCGCTGGGCGTGCTGGTGGCAGATCTCCTTGACGCGCGCCTTGGAGACGCCCCACTCCTCGGCAATGGCCCGATAGGTTTTGCCCATGCTGCGCATCAGGATGATCTGAGCGTTCCTCATGTTCTTGTCGGTCATCGTCTCTCCCACCGCTGACGCACGCCCATCTCGGCCAGGCGCCAGGTCTCGGGGCTGGGTGCTTTGGGGTTTTCTCGTCGCTGCTCGGCCTTGATGGCAACGCTCTCGAGCAGCTCGTCGATGGCTTCGGCAGGCCAGTCGGCGCTGCGGGGCGGGAGGGTCACGAGGCCTCCTTCACGACACCAGCAAGCCACTCGGGCCGGCGCACCGTGCCGTAGGCGACCACCACACGAAGGCGCGTAGGCGAGTCGGGTACGTGCGAGCGCTCGGGCACACGGTAGACAGCGGCGGCGAGGCAGCGTGGGCCGAACCACTCGCGAGCGTTGGCGACGAGCTCGCTGCGGTGGTCTCCAAGCCAGTCGGGAGGCCAGCCGCCAGCATGGGCAAATCGGGGCAACCACGGACGACCCGGAGTCTGCCGCAGCGTTGTGTTCAAGGTGCGCTCGCGGAGGCTCACGAGGCACTCCCGAAGAGGCTGGGCTGGCGGTGGTGGACCCAGGACCAGCCGGGGACGATCTCGGCCTTGCCTCGGTAGGAGGTGTCCCACCAAGCAGCCATGTAGGCGCACGAGTCCGTCTTGCCGTCGGTGCTGAAGGAGGGGCGTTCCGCCATGACCCAGACCTTGCGCAGACAGGAGCCATCTCCAGACCAGAAGGCCTCTCGGGTAGCCGACTCCAGAAAGGCCAGCCGCAGGACGAAGACCACGTGCCGCTGAGTGACCTCAAGAGCGTGGCGCACGTGCTCCTCGGCTTCGGAGTAGGGCGGGTTCCCAATGACCAGCCACGGGGCCCCTGAGAGCGTCAGGAAGTCCCCCAACTCTCCACCCATGTCCAGCAGCGCAGGAGAGGTGGGATCGAGGTCAGACACCCGTAGGCGAGCCTTGGGCCATCGACGCAGGACAGCGCGGGCGAAAGCGCCCCCACCTACGTGAGGCTCCCAGATGCCACGGGAGTCCTTGCCGATGGACGCGGGCAGCTCATCCACGATGGCCTCGGCCAGCACGGTCGGCGAGTAGAAGCGGTCGAGAGTGTCCCGATTGCCATGCTTGCGGGCGCTGCTCACAGTCCCCCCTGCGTCTTGTGGGGGTAGTCCGGCCATCGACAAGACTGCTCCCGCTCCAGACGCCTCGCATGGGCCTCCACCCACCCCCTCACCTCGTCTCGGGCGTGGTGCCGGGCGATGTCCCCCAAGCGCTTGTCCAGGGCCTCAGAAGCCCTCCGAGCG
>Ga0196901_1000380_pt1 | contig 23512 bp, 23 predicted proteins | sample CB_VirMetaG_FD_169099 | JGI IMG/M metagenome (GOLD analysis project Ga0196901, IMG submission 169099) | Freshwater to marine saline gradient viral communities from Chesapeake Bay - CB_1504_1 Viral MetaG (v3) (version 3) | ecosystem: Environmental > Aquatic > Marine > Coastal | place: USA... | reverse complement strand
TTTATCTCCCATTAATTTAATGCCTGGATTTTCTTTTTTGTATTTATCTTTTAAACTATCCCAAGCGCTTCCTGAATCTTCAGGCCTGTTATCAACTTTACTTGGCGTAATACCCGTACATTTTGATACTAATAATCTAAAGTTTTCATTTTGTAATATACTAGGATTGCTATTAACTCTACTACACATCTTCATTAATTCTAATTGTTGTTTTAGTTCCATGTTTTCTTGCTGCACTTGTCTAAATTGTTTAGTACAAGCTGTGCCTATATAATGTCTGTAGGTCACACTAAGACGATCGTTGTCACTATTATTATCGTAATTATTAGAAATAGAATTGTGTCTGTAGTCATTGTCTCTGTTTTCTGTTTCGATTCTGACATCGACTTCACCAGTTCTGCATGAGTTGGTTCCATCAGTTAAATATTCGTTTCTTGGATATGCAGGTTTTGCAAACAAAGTTAAACATATAAACATTACAATTAATAGTGCAGTAAATCTGTAATCCATCCTGAGACTCTCCATACATTACCTATTTAAATCCTTGATATCATAGCTGTGTTCACGTACTTGATCAGCTAGAGTTCTATATAAGTTCTCTGCCATCTGCCACGTAGCTTCTGCTGAAGATAGTCTTGTGTTCATTTCTGAAATTTTATCTTGAGCCATAGTTAAATCTCTTTCAAGATTAACAATATGAACTTCTGATGCGTTGATGGTGTCTGTTAGATTAACAACGTATTTAACGCCAGTGAATGTTCCGAACAGCACAGATGCTATAACCGGTACTAATACAAAATTCTTTTTGAATAGTTCTGCAATGTTCATAATTTAAATTCCTCATTTTTTTTCCTCGATTTCATAAAAGAAATTGTCGGTGTCTTCAGTCTTCCATTGGCCCGTGTCTTCTACGTTCCATTCATTAGTTTGAACTTTCCAATCTGGAATACTGTCTCTAACAGTAAAAGATGGCAAGTCCCAAATACATCTGTTATTGGGTTGAGCGGCATAATTTCCATCATCTAAAGCGATAATGTGTGCACACTTATGTTCGTGTGGAATTTCTGAGTGATCAGTATCTAGTATATTAGCATCTGGATGTGACCAGTCAATAGTAAAAAGATAAGAACCGTGATGCCATTTCTTATCTTTACCAATATATTTACCGTGAGCTGAACTTAGAATAGCCCAAGAAGTAACAGCAGGATGATAACTAAAAGAATTCCAAAGCTCCAATTCATCCAGTCGTCTGAGTGGGACGTTTTCGATTTTGAAACCACGTTGTATAAATGCGCTAATAGGCAGGCGATAGAATATTGCGCCGTTCTCCATGATAGCATGAAATAATATTGCACGGCCACCCATGCTGGTAATACCAAAGATAATACAATCTTCAACTTCTCCATGATGTTTTTTACAGTCATATAAATATTCCCTCCTTATTTGAGCATATGTTGCTGGTATATTTGCATTTAAATAAGCCATTAATCGTTTATAGCTCCCCAGTTTTTTCCAAATTCATAATCTACTTTGTTTGGTACTTCTAGTTTAACAGCATTTTCCATAATCTCAATAATTTTTTTAGCTTGTGATTCATTCTCTATTGATATGTCAAGTTCATCATGTATTTGAATATGGGGTATTATACCTTCATTATGTAAATCTAACATAGCTTTTTTAGTCATGTCAGCAGCACTACCTTGGATTAATTTATTTAAAGCTTTGTAAGTATAAGCTCTCTTGATCCCCGGTCCATGTTCCTGGAGTGCATCTTCATGCAACATAGCTTTATGCATACCAAAACTATTTGGTTCCCATAAATGGAATCTACATAGTCTGCCAAGTAAAGTTCTTATCTGACCACGTTCCTGTGCTCTGTTAGAGGCTTTATCCATAAGCTGTTTAACAAAAGGAACTTTGCCATGATAAGTATTAAACAATTCATTAGCCTTTTCTTTTGATACCCCGAGCTCTGCTTGAAGCTTAGTTTTACCCATACCATAAAACAATCCTAAGTTAATGGTCTTGGCTTGTGTTCTTTTAATCTCTGCCATGTCTGCCACTGTTTGGTGAAAGTCTGAGTTAGGATCATCGTTGTAAGCGTCTACTACATCGTACACTGAAGGTAGTTTATATAATGCTGCGTAGTGTACAACTAAACGTGGTTCCTGTTGTGAGTAATCAAAACAACCCCACGTATGATTTTCTTCTGGAATAAATAATGATCTAATCTTAGGACCCAAATCTTTATTCCTTGCTGGAATCTGTTGTAGGTTAGGATTCTGATAAGAGAATCTACCGGTCACGGTACCACCGCCTGCATTTCTTAATTGGTTTATCTCTGCATGTATTCTACCTTTGTGTTCGTATTTTAAAATAGAATCTATAAAAGTTGTGTGTGCCTTATTAACTTCTCTAGCTTTAGCGATCATGTTGACTACAGGATGCTCGTGTTCTTGTAAAAAGTTTTTAGTAAAACTAGGTGCATCAGTCTTCTCTGTTCTATCAAATGGTATCTTTAAGTTTTCAAATACTTGTGCTATACTTCTTGCGGCCCAAATCTGTGGTTTAACATTTGTTTCCTTTTCTATCGCAGTTAGTATATCCTGTTCCTCTTTTATCAAAGTCTTTTTAAGATTTTGTGCACCTTCAACATCAACTCTTACACCTTTAAATCTCATATCAACTAGACATGGAAATAAATCTGTCTCTAAATTAAATACAGCATCTAAGTCTTGTTCTATAATTTCTCTTTTCATGTGTTGCCATAAACCAAACGTAGCTTCTGCATCACGTTCAGCATAAGCACCAACATTTAATGAAGGTAATTTATACATCTCAGATTTTGGGTCTATTCCCCATTGTGCTGCTGCCTCACTTAGGCCAGCTTCACTTTTACCATAACCATTATACTTCCATGACAAACTATTAAGATCATATCTAAATCTATTCTCATCAGTCACAGCTGCGGCTATCATTGTATCCACAATTCTACCATTAATTTTTAGTCCCAGTGCCCTGATCCAAGCTACATCGTACATTGCATTGTGAAATATTTTTGTAGAATCTGTTTTTAAAATATCTTGAAACCATTCTAATACTTTCTTACGGTCCATGTTACCACCACCGTGGTGATTGATTGGAAAGTATCCTTTGTAATGAGCAGTTGCTACAGCTATTCCTATAACTTCTCCATTACCAATGATTGCTCCAGATCCTTTTTTAATTAAGTCTGGGTCTCTTGTCTCTAAGTCAATTGCAATTTCATCAACCTGTCTAAGGTCTGGAAACTCTGTAGGTATCACCCACTCTGTTTGTGCACTAAATACTGGTATTTTCATTTAAACCTTTTTTGTTGTTGTAATAAAGCATTCCTGGTTTTTCGTATTTAAGTAACCTTCTTTTCATAACTTGGTTCTCTCTATAAATTTTATCTATTTTTTCAAGAGCCGCTGTTAGTCTTAATCTTACTTTTAAAAACTCATTCATAATGTTAGGTAGCAAAAAATCAATAGGCATGTAAATAGCCCCATGTAAAATGGTATATGATTATTTGGTTCCATAGTCCCTTTGTTTTATCATTTCTAAATAATGTATTGCTTTATCGATGTCTTCTGCTCCGCCTTTCTGCGAGTGTCTGCATATATACTTTATAGCGTTTCCTTCTGCAAAAAGCAATTTGTTTTTGTTTACAAATTCTGCTGGCTGTATTTTCATGTACATGTAATGTGTACCTGAAATTTGTTTTAAATATGGATTTTCTTTTTTAGATGTCATAACCTTTCTCCTCCTTTATTGCTTCCATTATATATAAATTTTGTTTGGTTCTTGTTACTCCAACATACCAAACCCTATGTTCCTCATCTTGTTTATCTATACTTCTTTCTATAGCTTCTCTTATTTTTTTTGTATTATCTAAAATAATTAAAACATTATTTGCTTCACCACCCTTAGCTGCATGCATAGTAGATAACTTAATTCTAGGGTCTTCAGATAATTTTTCATTGTTACGCATCATTTCTCTGATGTATAAACATTCTTCTGGGTCTGCTTTAAATACTTCATACCAATGGTCTGTAAAAGCATAACCAAATTCTTTTAAATCATACATACGTTCTTCTGTTAATTCTTTATCTAATTCTAAGAATTCAAATAAATCTTTACATTCCGATATTGATAATTTGTCCCCATTGGTCCAACGTGTGTAATCTTTTATTGACTTGTACAGTCGAGTCCTGTAACTTTTTCTATCTTTTATTTCAAAGTATATCCCCATTTCTTTTAATATGGGTCCTAACTTTTTAAGTTTATAATTAGTTCTTGCAAGTATTAACCAATCACCAAAATGTAAAGGTACGTCTTCTATTGAAGTCACGCGCTGTATTATTGGAAGTAAAACATCTTCTCTTGCTTTCCAGTTTTTTTTAATTCTTCTGTGGTCTGGTATTCTATTTAAAATACAATTTGCTATTTCTTGGACAGCTTCCGGTACTCTGTAAGATTGTGGCAAAACAATGTCTTTAGCAGGCTCACTTTGAAATCGTTTAACGTCTGCTCCTGCCCAACCATATATGGCTTGATCGTCATCACCGGCTAGTATAATATGTTTAGAGTTTTTCTTAAGTATGTCATACATTCTCCATTGTATTGGAGATAAGTCCTGTGCTTCATCAATAAATACTACGTCATATTTTGGACACAATTCTGCCACATTAAATTTCTCAATCATATCCGTAAAATCCACTAAACCATAGGCTTTTTTGTAGTTATCTACCTCATCTTTTAAAATTTGTAGTTGATGCTTGTCTATATCTTGTGAATACATGTCTGAGTTATATTCATCTTCAATTGATATTTCTTTGATTCTTGCTGCATTTATGATGTTAAAGTATTCACTATCCGAATCTACAAACCCAGTCTTATCTTCTCCATTAGAATATACTGTAACCTCTATTCCAAGTTTACGGCCTATGTCTTCGTAGTGTTCGTCCTGCATTACATTACTTTTTTTCATACCTAATTCTGTAAAAGCTAGTGAATGTAAAGTTCTAAAATATTTTAAATCTTTTTGACGATAATCGGGATACAGACCTAAAGTTCTATCTATTGCTTCATCAGCAGCTTTTTTGGTAAAAGCAAAGTATCCAATCTTATCTATTGGTGTCCCAAACTTAACTAAAGTTTTTACATAGTTTATTAGTCTAGTTGTTTTCCCTGTTCCCGGAGGCCCGAGTATTTTTCTAACACTCATTACATTATCTCCGTATTGTGTTTCATGACCGTATGGTTAATTTTTACATCTTCAAAGTTTTTTATGCTTATTGAAACTACATTCTTTGTAGGTGTATTATATTTTCCCTTCTCTTTGGTAGGGAATCTTTTCTGTTCAATAAATTCTAAACCACATTCTTTGTAGTTGGTACTCATCATAACACCCGTTTTATCTTCAGAGTATTTCCAATTTTTAGATCTAAGCTTGTCGTAAAATTTATCAAATTTAAAATAAGCTCTTCCTTCTTCAATTAATACTGTACCGGATTTAAATGCAGCATCGTTCATAGCTTTAGGTCCATTAATTTTTGCATGTAATACATCATGTAATTTTTCTTTAGGTGAAGTACCAATAGGAGGGTTCACTACTTTTTGTGTACTGAAAAGAGCCTCTAAAATAAGTTGATCTTCTGGTGCTTTTATAATTGGTGGTGGAAACCCTGCAGCTCTTGCTATTGAATTTCTACGTTTACGTTGATCTGTAACATGTTCAATTGATTTACAATACACAGATGCTTTTCCTATACCATCTGGTTTAGTTACATCAAATTCATATTCTGGTTCTGGTTCAATATCTATTTTTCTTAGATTAGATAATACTGGATAAGATCCTTTTGATCCTGCAAGGATACCATATTTTTTTTTAACGCATATACCTTTTTTGCAATAATCATTAAGAGGACTCTGTGTACAAGTATAACCTTTTTCAGACTTAGCCCATGATCTAACTTTAGAATTTAAAGTTTTTTCTGTCCAAGCGTTTGCATGTACGGGTTCAAAATATTTAACAGGTGCATTCATTACCTTCTGTTGCCAGTTGTCTGCACCATACTTCATCTTCACAAATACATGATAATTATACATAAATCTGTCCTTACCATCAAAACCTGGATTCTTCATTATCTTACTAAGATGAGCTAAACAAGGAGGACCATCATTAAAATCTGCATCAACACCTTCTAAATCTTTTTGTTCTATACTTTCTGTTATTTTTTTTAAATCTTCTGCACTAACTATATTAGCTTCTGCAACGTCAAGAAATTGTTCAAATGTAAATGTTGTACCATCTAAGTTTATTGCTAACCTCTCAGACTTTTTAAAATAAGGTAAATTTATAAATTGACCTGGACCTACGTTCCCTGTTTCCGGATCCTTTGTTAGTTGTGTCTGTTTAGGAAATATCTCATTATTTGATTTTAGTTTAAATAGTGAAAGTAAGTTACTTAAAAAGGAAACTATTACTGTTGCCAATATAAATTCATTAATAAACAAGTATAAATGCAACCCACCACTTTTAGATAGAACAGGTATTAAAGGTAGTTTGTATTCTTGAATTTTTTCAATGATATATCTTCTATCAAAATCTACGTAATTCTTTGGATCAATATCTATGACACCAAATTTTGCTTGTGAGTCTTCATTACAGGGTTGAACCCCAATAGATAAAACACCATCTAAATGTTTTTGATAAACTTCTTCTGTAAGTTCTTTATGAGTCCAACCATAATCACCGTCAGGGATTACTAGCTTACCGCCTTTATCTGGGTCAACTTTAGCATATTTAAGCTTAGCTGTACCATAAGCTTTTCTATATCCATCAAATATTTTTATATATCTTTTAATCATATCTATCCTGTCTAAGTGGACCGATTAGTCTCCCTCTCGGTCCACACTGTGTACACATACCCCTAAGGGATTATATAATACTTGTTTTCTCTGCTACTTTCGGTTCAACATGTTTAGCTTTCACAGCACCTTTAGAGATGCTTTCTGAGAAAGACTTTGCTTGTTGATACGTACTCGCGTCAGTTATAGGACCGACTTTACTAACTTCCCAACCAAACCAAGTGCCTTTATCATTAGACATTTGAGTAGTCTTTAGTTTGTAAATGTGGCTAAAAGATGCCGGTGTATATAAACCGTTTTTACCTTTTAGTTTGATACCGGACATCATTGAGTTCCATTTTCTACTAATTTTTAATTGAGTAGACTTCATAGAAATCAAAGCTGTTTGTGGATTGTCCCCTTGAATTATCACAAAGTGTGATGCAGTTTTTTCAACATAGTTACCGTTAGGTAATCTATCTTTATAACTAGCATCTGGTTTTGTTTGTGACATGATATCAGATGAAGAATCGTGTACCATTACTGGTGCACCAGGTCCTTCTCCTCTATCTTTCCATTCAACGTACTCTAATTTATAGAAAGCAGGAATAACATCTATTCCTTTTACGCCATCATATAAATCACCCGTCACTGAATTGAAAATCATTCCAGGTTCTGCTCCTTCAACATGTTTACCATCCCTCTTATTTACTTCAGGTGATAATTGTCCTAGGATTTTAAGAAAAGGTAGTGCTAAGTCTTGTTGACTTATATTACCTAATCCTTGTGATGCATCATCTTCAAACATAGTTTCTGCTGGAAGACCTGCGGCCGTCTTTTGTGTTACTTCATTCATGTTTATTTGTTCCTTGTTATTTTTGTTCTGTTGCTTGTGAACATGTTAAATAAGTCAGAAGGCATATCGAGTCCATTTTCGATACGCTCTCTGACCAATGCTTTAAGTGTCATGGGTTCAACCTTTAGTTTCTGGACTGGTTCATACCCTTGACCTTGCGCAAGGACAGCATATTGCTGTGCCTTGTTATCTTCGGAACGACCAAAAGCAACGGTTACCTCATTCTTGATAAGATCACCCAGTCCGTTCTCACGAAGCCATGTATATGCATCTTCCTTTTTATCTGCAGGTATAGATGCACCGTAGACAGGTTTAACTTCTACTGAAGTCCCGTCTGCTAATTTTAATGTAGAGATATTCATTTCTTGCATCATAGTTGGTATGACCTCTGAAGAAATTAATTCTACTTTTCTTTTTAATTCTTTTAACTCATCTTCTTTTTTTAAAAAGTCTTCCTCTAACTTTTGTAGTTTTACTACTTGCTCAGCCAAACTACCGGCTTCATTTACTGAATCAAGATCTTCTCTTCTGTCTTGTTCAAAATTTATATTACTCATCTTGTATTTTTCCTTTCTCGTGTAGGTTAATTGAAATAGGATAATACATTCTATCTTGCTTGTCCCATTTTAATAGATTGTATCTTCCATTAGTCATGTCAGAAACAATTGAACACGCAACACCAATAATTGCCGGATCACCTGTAAGTAATAAGTAATCTTCTGGAGTGTAATTCTTAAGTAAATTTCTAAGTTTAAAAATTAATGGTCCTGGTGAAAATATTATTTGCGAAAATTCTGGAAGTAAAAATTTAAACTCACCATACTTACTCGCACTCATAATATTAATTTTAGGAGCACCTACTTTTGTACCTGGTAATTCTTGAATTACGTATACTATTTTTTTGCTTTCTGTCATTGACAATCTGTATAGGATGTTCTATACAATATGTCAACTAGAAAGAAGAAAATAATTATGAATTATAAATTTAAGACTAAGCCGTATTCGCATCAAATAAAAGCGTTAGAGCTTTCATGGAAAAAACCGTATTTTGCATATTTTATGGAAATGGGTACTGGTAAATCAAAAGTGCTGATTGATAACATTGCTATGTTATATGATGCAGGAAAAATTAATGGTGTATTAATTATTGCACCTAAAGGTGTTTATAAAAACTGGTACGAAGGAGAAATTCCTACACACTTGCCAGATCATATAGACAAAAATTCTGTGTTGTGGCATGCGATTCCTAATAAAAAACAACAATTACAATTAGAATCTTTATTTAAACCAGGTGAAGATTTACATATTCTTATGATGAATGTAGAAGCTTTCTCTACTGCAAAAGGTGTTAGTTTTGCAGCTAAGTTTTTAAGATGTCATAGAACCATGATGGCTATAGATGAATCTACAACTATTAAAAATCCAGATGCTAAACGTACTAGACATATTTGTTCTCTTGGTGAGCATGCTGCATATAAAAGAATATTAACCGGATCTCCAGTTACTAAATCACCTCTTGATTTATATAAACAATGTGAGTTTCTAAAAAAAGAATTATTGGGACATACTTCTTATTATACATTTAGAACTAGATATGCAGTTATGAAGACAGCTAATTTTGGTGGTAAGTCCGTACAAATAGTTACAGGTTATCAACATCTTCCAGAACTATCTGAAAAATTAAAAGCATTTTCTTACAGAGTATTAAAAGATGATTGTTTAGATCTACCCCCTAAAACTTTTATCAAACGTTTAGTTACACTAAGTGCGGAACAGAAAAAACTTTACCAACAGATGTCTCAGTTAGCACTTGCACAAATGGATGGCAAGTTAATGACTACTGCTACAGTTATGACTCAGCTAATGAGATTGCAACAAATTACTTGTGGTCACTTTACTGCCGATGATGGTACCATAAAAGATTTAGACTCAAATAGATTACCTGAACTAATGAATGTATTAGAAGAAGTAGAAGGTAAGATTGTTATATGGGCTCACTGGCAAAGAGATGTTAGTAGGATAATAAGGGAGATATCTAAAAAATATGGCGCAAATAGTTTTGTGGATTATTACGGATTGACTCCTATGAAAGACCGTCAAAATAATATTAAAAAATTCCAGGACCCTGATTCCCCAGTAAGATTCTTTATTGGTACGACACAGACCGGTGGTTATGGTATTACATTAACTGCAGCTAGTACCATGGTATATTATTCTAATGGTTATGATCTTGAGAAGAGACAACAATCAGAAGCAAGGATAGATCGTATTGGTCAAAAATATCCTATGACATATATAGATATTTACTGTGAAGATACTGTTGATGCTAGAATTGTTAAAGCTTTAAAGAAAAAAGTTAATATAGCTAGTCAGATTATGGGTGAACAACTTAAAGATTGGATTTAACCAACTACTTTTCCACCAGACCATTTCATTTCTGGTAAACCTTCAGTGTATTTTTTACCATCGAAAGTAAGTATTTGTTTTCTATTAGACCCTTGTTCATTATAGGACACATGGATCCATCCGGCTTGGTCATCTTCAGGTTTATAGTATTCTAAAATGCATTGATCGAAGTCAACATTGTTAGTCAACCAGTAAGCGACCTGAATGTTGGGCACTGAATGAATTTCAAAGTCTGCAGCGCAACCCAGCGCATGCTGGCTGGTTTTTTTGCTCCCTATAGCCTCACACAGCGCTTCTGAGCGGTATCCTGATGAAATGCTTAGGGGTTTGTCAAAGTGCGCTCTAGTAGGCTCTAAGACCTCGTAACAAAGGTCTCCTAGGTTTTTGATCTCTCCGGGCCCTGGAATGTTATCAATTCCCTTACGAACCGCAGTCATGCTACGAGTCATCTCTTCTAAAGTAAAATGTTTACTTAGTTGCATAGATTTCTCCTATTGTGTGATTAACATGTAGATCATACTGGCCATGCCAATGATCAAAGCTCCGACAGATGTTATTAAAATCGTTTCGATTCTATCAATCTGTTTTTCTAGTGAATGAATTTTATCATGAGTTTGTTTCTGCATAATTCTACACAGTTTTTCATGTGATTCTATTTTTGTGAGTGCAATATTTTTAGCCATTGGGAAATAGTATATCAAATTTTTGTTTGTTTGACAAACCACTAAAGTTGCCACCAGACACTTGGTTTTGTAATGCGCTTCCATCAACTTGTGGTAGATTTAATGATGTAGGTGTGATAGGCGTGTCCTGCATAATAGGCATCAAAGGGTTTTCGAACACAGGGAACTCAGGTAGATTTAAATTTAATTCAGAAAATTGTAATCTTAAATCATTGATTACATCTCTAGCTTGATCAAACGGATTGTTAGCACCAATGTTACTGGCATTTTCTCTCATTGCTTTAGCAACTTCTGGTGAAATTTGATAGGGTTTAAAGACACCATTATCAATTGCATTTACTTCTGATCTAGAAACCCTGTTTAATGAATCATTTAATCCTTGATCCGATATACCTAATAATCTTGCAGCGTCCATGTCCGCTTTTAATTTTTTCTTAACATCAAACATGGCACGGTTAGAATTTATGTATGCATCAACAATTTCTCTTGGTTCAATAGGGCCACCTTTTAATACAGCTCTAGTAAATAAAGATCTAGAATCTCTTATACCTCTTTGAAAATCAGCAACTTTAAAGTTCATGGTTCTATCGGGTTTAACTTCAATAGCTCTAAATCCAAACAAACCACCAAACTCATCACCGAACTCATAGTTCTGTCCATATTCATCAAACTCACCTTTAGTAAGTACATCTACTTGTTTTATAGATCTATCTAGTCTTTTTAATTGATCTAATGAAAAAGGCATTTGTGCTTTTACTAAGTGGGCCATAATTTTACTTATCTTATCACCATCATTGTCTTGATCATTATAAACTTGGAAACCTTCTCTAGTTCTACCACCTCTCATAAGAATATCAGACACCGCTTCAGTCCAAATAGATTCTGAAATAAAAGGTTGTGCAAACTCAGACATAGAAGTTAATACCCCTTTAGCAAAGTCATCCATTATACCATCGTTATCTTTATTGCCTTCTTGGACAGAGTTCACCACAGTCTGTAGTGGTCTCAATAATGTATCATAAGCATTAGCATGACTAAAATCTATGTATTTAAAATTACCATTCTCATCTTTAATAGGAAGTAGTGTTGAGTTCTTAGACCACTGTGCTGCAAATCTTCTAATTGCTTCTCTCTCTTCGTCAGTTACATCATATAATGCCTGGAAGGCTGCAGTCGTTGCAAGCGGTATTGCTGCTACTGTTGTAGTGAAACCAAATAATCTTGTGTAACCAATTCCTTTTAAAGGTGCAATAGTTTTAATAATATTACCTGCACCATCTGTTATATCTATTGTCTCATTAATTTCTCTTAACGCACGTCTAACAATATTAGTGCCTGTTCTTGCTATCTCTGCTGGGAAAGATACAAAGTTTCCTAAGGGTAATTTTCTTGTTCCTTTAACAAAGTCAGATACATAATCATAATTAGGAATATTATTTCTAATAATATCAGCTGCTTCTTCATCTAAAAAATCATCTGTTAATTTAATTTCTTTTCCATTTCGACTAAAGAAACTACTTTTATTTACACCTGCTTTTTCATAAGCTCTAGCTAATCTACTTTTCTCTACAGCCCAAGAATATATTTTCCAGAAGTCATCCTCAGCTGTATATAAATCCTGTGATACAGATTTTAATTTTGATAAAGGTTTTAATAATAACCTCATGCCATTCTCTGATGTCATAGTCTCACCAAAGTTTACGTCTTTTAATAGTCTAGATAAATCCCCTAGTCTTACGTTAGAATTTACTACACCTAGTTTTAAAAGTTTTTGATATAAATCATTTTGCATATTAGTTCCTTTCAAAGGAGTTTGTAATGCTTGGTAAGCTTGTTTGATTGCAGGTAGATCCACTGCAGGTATGATACCATTTGCTGCAGCAAAAGCTCCGGCACTTACAAAGTTTCTTAAGTGAGTGACAGGGGATAAAATTGTTTTAGCTATCTGTGATGTAGCTTTAGGGTATAGTACTAAACTATTATAAACTTGAGTTAGAAAAGAAGGTTTTTGTGTAGTAAGTGAAGTCTGTTCCAATGCTTCTGCAACACCGGGTCTTGCATAAAAAGGTTTCATTGCATCTCCAAAAGGGTTCGATGCCCTAGCCGAGTTACCTACCGTTAAAGTTTGTGCTTGGTCAATTGGATCTATTTTTCTAAAGTCATCTTTAAAAAACAATCTAGCTTCCTCTTCTGATCTAGCAAACATAGGTTCTGGTGTATTCAATTTATCATCTGCTGCTCTCCAAAGAGTAGCCATTTCATCACTCTTCTTTAACATGTCACTATAAAATAAATTACGTCTTGTGATCATAGATAACTTAGCCATACCACCAATCATTGTTTGCATTGGGTTTGAGTGTTTACCTAATAATTCATTAAATACTTTTTTGTCTGCTGATGATGTTAGTTCCCCAATAGATATCATGGGTCTAGTTCTTTTAGTGGCATCTGTTAACGCTGTTCTATTTACAAAGAAACTTGGTATATCAAATATGGCATCAGAAGGTTTATCAAATCTTAAACCTTTTGGAATCCTTGCTGAGTTCAATACCCCTTCAACAATACTTTCAGCTTCCATATCTGACATTGTTTTTCCAGGGTTAGCTGTTGCAAAACTATCTTTAAATAGAGTTTTAGCGTTTTCTACAGCTTCTGCTGCAGGTTTATATCTAAGCCAAGGTATAATACTTTTCTCTTGCATGAAGTCATAAGTAGATCCTAAATAGTTTTTAAACTTACCCCCAAACAAAGCTTGGAATTCTTTAAGATCATCTGGACCTAATGTTCCCCCTAGTTCTTCAAACAAAGCAGCCCATTTACTTCTCATTATAGATAAGCCACCAATAATACTTTTTTCTATTTCGTCTGCTTTTTGAGCAGTAGGTGCAAGTTTTTTTATTTTATCTCTAACTTTTTGTATTAAAGCTGCATCCATCTCACCAAACTGAGCAACCCCTTGAGCATCAAATTCTGCTCTACCAGAAAGTAATGCATCATTTACTTCTTCTAAAAAAACCTTTCTTTCTTTTGCAGATACTTTATTCATTACCGTTCGCATCGGAGGAAATAGTTTATCTATATCCATATCTAAATCTCTAGATAAATTTCTTGCAACGTTAGCGTCCGCTGCTCTCATCCCAATTGATTCTCTTTCAATAGCAAACTGTTCTGCTGTCTTACCACTTCTAGACCTGAAGTTGGCCATAGTCTTATCAATCCATCTATCTATTTTAGAATTAGCTATGTCTAAATTTTTATTTCTATTAGTAATCTTACCGATTACTTTACCTACACCACCAAGAACACCGGTAAACATTGCACCCTCAGTACCAAACTTAACTCTATTTAATATTTCTCTTGTAGCATCAGGAGAGGTGTCGCTTCTATTTATTGCAGTTGGTCCACCTAATAGATCTCCAAATGTACCTGCTTGATCTACATCACCAATAAAAATACCTTCAGCTATACCACCACCTAATGCACCAGCCATAAAGGCCCTGCCTTTTCCTTTAGCGGTAAGTTCTAAAGCTTTGTCAGCAGCTTTTACTAAACCCTCATCTGCTACTCTGAATAAAGTTTTATTTTTACCAGCAAGCATAGCCGTCTTTGCTATACCACTCGCACTTTTAAAAGCTACACCACCAGGTACTCCGATATTAACTAATAGTTTTGTAATTTTTCCTGCAGCTGTTGCTTCTGCTTTCTCATCAAATTGTGTTAGGTTATCAAACCATGCTTCAACATCAGCAGCTTTGCCACTGTTAACACCCAAATCCATGATGCTGGCTCCTAGTGAAAAGAAACCTTTAGGTATACCAATAAGACCAGACGCTACACCTGATAGCATTGATTCTATTGTACCTACTTTGTTATTATTTTCTGCGCTCTTTAAAGCGGTTAAGTAATTAAACTCAGAAGACATCTATCCTCCTATGTCAATTGATTTATAGATACCGGAATAACTTGACCATCCATAACTTGAATTATTCTATCTTTTATAACATAAACTCCATCTGGATAATCTGGTGTTGTCTCATCTGCATTAACTGTTGCAACTACTGAAGTAATGTAATCAAGTGGATCTTGTCCCTGTTCCATTTGTCCTGAAGGTAGTACCTTAGCATCAATTCCTTTTTTAACACGTAGTAGTGCTGCAAGTTCTGAACCTTGGAACATATCACCTTTTTCCATTCTTGTAGAAATAATTTCTGCCATACTTTTTCCAGCTAATGATTTATCAGCTATTTCAATTTGTTTTTGTTTAAGTAATTTAGCAAGTGCATTTTCTTCTTTGTTCATTTCTTTAGTGATCTCACCTTTAGCAATAAGAGATCTTAGCGCTTCTTCAGTAGCTTTAGGTTTATCAAATCTTTTACTTGCAGCAGTAGTTAATTTAGAAATTAAACTACCATCTTTAATACCTTCTTTTAGATTACCACCTTCTCTAATAATATTACTTGCATCAATTAAAGATTTGTAAGCCGCATCTTTATTCATACCTTTGATGTCCATAATTTCTTTGTAGATATCCATCTTTTTCATTCTTGCGTCTGCTTCTATTTGTTCTCTCTCTGCATCTGTTAATTCTTTTTCAGGAGCTGTGTAGGTCATGTCAGGATCCCCGCCACCTGGTGCTCCAGAAGTTCCTACTTTACCACCGAGTTTAATATTGCCTTCTGGTTTTTCAACCTCTTTACCATCTTTATTATAATATTTACCACCAAGATATAGTCCAGTTACTATTCCTGTTGGAGAGAATACTAATCTAGCTCCTTTTTGAACAAGACCTGTTGCTGTAGGACTTGTAATGCCTTTATATATTGAGCCAACCAATCTAACAGTTGGATCTCTACCTAAAATATTAGGTGCGTAAGTAGGTGTTTCTATTGTTCCAGATCCAGTACCAATAGGATTTGTTCTAGTAGTTACCGGAGCCCCAAAACCACCTTGTCTTGTAGTATTTGTTCCTGGAAAAATAGGCCCTTGTTTTGGAATTGTTTTCGTTGTGGACCCTGTTTTCGTTCTAGCTAAATTTTTTAAATAATTTATTCCTCTAGGAATATATCTTGCGCCGGCTCTTGCTGCTCCTATAATTAAAGGTATAAAAGGAGTTGCTGGTCCCGCATAACCTGGTCTGCTACCATCATTACTAGGTTGAACTCTTTGTGTCATAGACCCACCGTCTCTTCTCGGTTCCCGGATCCCGTGCATGACACCCTCTTTAATAGGGCCGCCGTATCTAAACATTGGTCTATTTAAAGTCTTCATTATCTTTTACCGTAGATTTGACCAAATAATCCTGCAACACCTGTAGCACCAGCTAATGCAGATGCGTAAGGATCTGATTGTCCTTGATCTTGATATTGTTGTCCAGCAACACCACCACTTAAACCTGTAAGCATGTTACCATATTGATTTAATCTTCCGTAAGGTTCGTAAGCTCCAGTCTGTGCTGCTTGTTGATCAGCATTTAATAAAGCTTGGTTGTATGCTTGATTAACTGAACCTAAAGATCCAAGAGCATTAATATCTTGACCCATACCTTGTCTACCAAAGTCAGATAAACCAAACTGTTGATTCATTTGATTACCATATGCACCGGCTAATCCTTGTTGTGCATTTGCAATAGCGCCTTGGTTACCAAAATTTTGTTGTGCTAATTGATTAGCTTGACCAAAACCTTGTTGTAATAATTGTGCTTGTAGTGCACCTCTATTTACTAATGAGTCTGCATTGTACTGACCCATCATAGCACCCTCTCTACCACCACCAAAGTTTCCAGAATTAACTGCGGCATCTCTGATTTGTTGTTGTCCACCTAATCTAGATTTATCATACTCAGATAAAGTAGCGTTGATAACATCTGTTTGATACGGAGACATAAAAGGTTGATAAGCCTGTGGTCCTGTTAAAGCACCTAAGCCACCAATAGTTTGTGCTGATTGTCCCAGAGCCCCGGCCCCTGCTGTCTGTGCAGTTTGTGCTGCTTGTAAATATGGTGCGTAAGAACCAACACCTTGTGTTGCAAGCGCTGCTGCTTGTGTTTGCATAGGATCTTGTCCTGCAACGAATTGTCTACCGGTAAAAGTACCTGTATTAATTGGCGCCGAATATGCAGCCGTCGCCTGTTTGGAATAATCTTTTACTGTATCTTCTAAAAAATCTGGTATTGCCATTATATCATCCTTGATTGTAATGCTTGTTGTTGTTCGTACATTGCTTGCGCGCCGTTCGGTTCTTGTATCATTTCTTCAGACATCATTTCTTCTCCACCACCTAAACCTTGTGAGTCTTCTGAAACTTGTCCGCCTTGTTCTAAATTATCCATTAAGTTTTGCATAACTTCTGATCCTCTATCTATATCTCCACCGCCTGCGTTTCTCACAGCGTCTGCAGTGAATACAAATTCGTTTTTAGATAATCTTGCAGGAACATCATCAGCTCTTTCTTCGCCACCCATTGCCACAAAACCGCCTTCATCTCTGTAATCTTTTTCCATACCACCCATGTCAATCATTTCTGCTTGTTCAGTATCCATTATTCCACCACCTTCAGCGTAGTTCATTCTACCACCGTTTGCAGCCATCATAGGTTGTTGCATACCTTGTTCTTGTTGTTGCATTACTGCTTGAACAAATTGTTGGAAAGATAACTCTCCACCTCTGTTCTTATATTTTATAAATTCTACTTGAAGCATTTGTTCTGCCTGTGCTTCACCTGCGCCACCACCCATTGCTAAAAATGCTGTGGGCATTCTTCTACTTTGACCAGCACCTGATCTCATAAATTCTTCTTCGTCTTCTACTAACATGCCGTTAGCATAACCTGCACGACCGCCATTAGCTAAATTATTGTCAGCTGCAATTTTTGCTGCAATATCTTTTGTTTGATTAATTTTATTCATATACTCAGGTTGATTTGTAATTAAACCAGCTAAATTTTGTGTTACACTTTTTTCATCCTCCGTTTCTTCATCTACAATAGGACCATAAGTGCTAAAAGGTTTTCCACCAGGAAATATATTTCTAAAATTAAAACTATAACCATATTCAACAGGATCCGGTATTTTATTATCTCCTTGACCTCCGCTCACTACTACAGGTGGTGGATTATTATTTCCTCCATCACCGCCTCCAAAACTAACAGTGTTTTGTTTTCCTCCAGAGTCTGTTCTTGATTCAGAATAACCTCCATCAATATTACCACCTAGAAATAAACCAATACGTCCACCCGTATTAAATTCTGCACGACCACCGTCAGCCGCATAGAAATTTTGATTAACATATTTTTTCTGTGGCATAAAGTTTAAACCTACACCCTTGTCACCTAAACCACTGTAAAAATTCTTTGCACGTTGTACTTGATAACGTGGATCTATTTGTTCAACAGATTCTTCAACTTCGTCATCACCACCACCCATAAATAGAGGGGCTACACTTGCTAGACCTAAAGCACCTAAACCAAGTCTACCGTAACTTAAAGGATTTCCAGCTTTTCCATCTTGTCTAAACATATTACCAACATTACCTAGAAAACCATCACCACTTTTTATACGAGTAAACAAACCTGCTTTATCACCTGTAAGAAAACCTTTACCAAAACTACCTGACCCTAAACCAAATTTATTCAATCCATACATTCCGCCACCTATCAAAGCAGCTTTACCTAATGGACTTTTAGCAATTTTCTTAACACCACGTACAGCTTTCTTTACAAAGCTACCTAAACCGTAGTTCTGTCTAGGGGCACTTAGTCCACCGTATTCGTACATCTGTCTTGGTTGTTGCATATTTGAAATTGGCATAATTTTATCCTTAGTCTATACGTTTTACTTTGTTTTACTAAACAAATCAAGAGCTGGCATTATAACTTTCACGTCCTGTGCCATTTCCTCCTGCTTGAAACCCTTAGCTTCCCAGTCTTTTCTCTCTTTAAAAAGCTCACCAGTCTCAATGTGTCTATAAGTTGTCTCTACTTTTGCTTGTTTTATTTCCATTAGTCTACCCTTTCTTTTTTGATGTTTAAATAACTTATTGCATAATCAAACGAGTCTGAAGTGCTTGATTGTATTGTAAATCCTGAGCCACCTTCTACGATCAACGGTTGAGTTAATAATTCTTTTGTTTGATTAGCTGTTAATGGTACAGATTTGATAGCTGTAATACTATTGTTTGTAACAGTAACAACTGGGGTACCTGCAGATGTAACTAAAATTGATTTAATAATTATAGTCTCATTAACACCTGGAGTACTTGCTGGAAAAACATCTAAAGCACTTCCCGTAGTGTTGTTATCTATTCCTATAAATTTATATTGATTTACTACTGCCATTATTCCATGAAGAAACTTTTAGCTTCTATCTCCTGTTTTACTTCTTCCTGAAAAGAAGTGTTTAATTTTGTAATCACTGAGTCCAGATCCCTGACTAACGATTGGAATGTTCTTTGTTCATATTCTTTTGATGCTCTAGTTAATGATTGTACAATTTTTGCCATTATAATAAACCTGCTAAGCCTCCGTTTTTAAAGCTAACTCTACCACCTTTTTTATAATTTACTCTACCACCAAAAAAGTATCCGGCTCTACCGCCTCTTGCATAATGTTGTGAGTATCCTTGAGCTGTCCCTGTATTTTTATTACCATCGTATGTTGCTTCTCTAGCAGTTTGTCCTTGAGCGTTTGTAGCGGTGTTACCACCACCACCACCAGCTATATTAGCTGCTTGATTATAATTTGAACTTGTTACACCTCCTGGTGCATCGTAACTACCACCACCAGTTGCAGCCGCAGCAGCCTGAGCATCTGCAGCAGCCTGAGCATCTGCAGCAGCTTTAGCAGCTTTAGTTTCTTTTTTCTTAGTAAGAAATCTATTTATAACAGTATTCTTTTTATTTTTTTCTTTTTCGTCTTCTTCAAAATCGTAAATCGTATCTGTTTTACCTTGTGCATTTAATAAATCTGCTTTAGCTGCTTCAAGAGCTGCTATTCTTGCCCCTTTATTTTTATCAGACATTTTTTCTTTTGCCATTGCAATTCTTTTATCAAAACTTTCTGCAGTTAATTTATTAGCATTATATCCTGCCATAACATTAGCTGCTGTATCATAAGCACCTTGTCCTTGAACAATCTGTCCAATGTCGTTAACCATTATACCTTGACCCGATAATTGATTTTCTAATATTGCTCTTCTGTTAGGTGGGATATAAGGACCTATTTGATTTCCTAAAAATCTTGCAATCCCTGCTCCCGGAATCATATTTAAAATACCACTCATTTTTGTATTAGGTTCTGCAAATCTAGCTCCTGTTGCGGTAAGAGCTTCTGGGTCACCTAGATTAGTACCAAAAGTATCTTCATAGGTTGCATCATAATAGGGTCTAGGATTGTAATCTCTGTTACTTATTGAATTTGGATCTGGATTGTAAACACTGAAATTATCTCCCCCACTACCAGTAAAAGCATTTGTATTTGTTATTCCACCGGGTACCGGTGCTACAGGTTCTGGATCTGTTGGAAGAGTAAGACCTAGTCTATATTTTTCTTGAGGAAGAAATTTATATTTTTTATAGAGTTCTTGGTCTGCTGCATTATAAAACGCTACCATTATCTCATTCCTCCTGGTGCAATATCTAATCTAAAGGTACCGAGCTTCCAATCTTGATTAGTCCCTGTGTTAGAAACTTTTAATGCAACTGATCTAGCTCTAACTCTAGCACTTTTAAAAGTAGTAGTTGCATCGATTGCAAAATCTGTAGTGATCGGTGTGCTGTTTGGATACATTCTAGTTGTAAAACTAACTTGAGTGTCTCCTGTTTGGTTTATAAAATCTGGTATAAATCTACTTATTCTCATAACGTATTCACCGTCTCCTCTAAGATCAGGTGTACCAACGGTTTGACCTGTGTTACTTCTTTTTTGGGTAATATCAAAATCACCCGATAATATATTTGCTTTTATAGGTGTAACAACACCACCGGCGTCAACTTGATCGGTCCCTGTTTCCTGGTTATAGTATATAGTAATACCATCTGTATTACCAGTTACATCTGTTGAGGCATTATCATCAGGATCATAAAAAGTTGCATGGGGTTTATTAAATACAGCTGAATCTTGCCAAGCCGTTCTCGGCACCCCAACTTTTTTACCACTTACCGTATTCATTCTAGCTGTGGTCCATATAGGACGTTCAGCTGATGAGTCTAGATAATTATAAGTCACAACTCTATCCACAACATCCGAGGCACCACTACAATACGACCAATTTATTTCACCAAATAAATTATTTAATCCACAGTTGATTAGGTCACGAGAAGTATCATTAATACTGTCATAAACATAATCTTCTACTAGACAAGGCATAGATTTTAATTGACCATCATAAGTAAAGAATCCGTTTTCAGACATCCAATAAGAAGAACCATCCACTTCAATACAAGCATTTTTACCAAACAACCCACAGTTAGTTCCAACTTGTTGAAAAGAGAAAGTAAAGGGCTGACCTACGAATTGCATTAAAAATAATGCAGTATCGGTCCAAACATAAATAGCATCCCTACCTTTAATAGCTCCCATAATTTTTGATCCATCAGCAAGTCTTTGAGTACCTGCTGTATTTTCAGCTTTAACTGTATAAGAATCGGCTTGATTAATACTTTCCTGATCAGAGAATCTTATAAACATATCATCTTGAGTAGTAGGATCCCCAACAGTAGATTCAGTTCCAAAGAATACTAAGTGCCTGTCTGGAGTTGATACTAATACATGACGTGATGCTGTTGGCGCATTAGCAAGAACGGTTGCTCTAATCGTGACTGCATTTGTAGCTGATGCATCCCATTCAAAACATTTTCCATTATAAATTAATGCAATTAATTTTGTACCAAAATTATCAAGAACCCATAGACCAGGATCAATAGTAAAGTCAGTAGAAGAAGGGTCTCCCCATCCAGCGTACCCTGTTACATTAGTAATTGTAGTTCCAGCAGTATGAGTTGCAGCGGTAGTCCCGTCAACCCCTCTAGCACCACCGGTTAAAGTATTTGTAGTTGTGTCATTGTTTGTGTAGGTAATAAACTCACTATCAATTTGTATGGTCCCTGAAGCCGGAAACGCTGAGCTACTATTTAAAACTATAGTTGTTCCTATAGTATCTGTTAAAGCTGTTTGCAAGGTAGTAGTTGCAGGCCCTAATGTAACACCACCAAATAATCCTGTTCCAAAACCATATCCCCCAAGTTGTTGAGAAGGTCCAACCGTATAATAACAAAGTATAGAGGCAGATCCTGCAGTGCTTAAAGGAGTGCCGGCTTCATTAGTAGCCATTGTAATTGTAAATGTTGTATTAGAAGGTACGGATGTTACCATGAATTTATTATCTTCAAAAGTGGCATCACTAAAAGTAGATCCACTTAATCCAGAAACACTATCAAACATTACAATATCATTCTCTATTAAACCATGGTCACCACTAGTTGTAATAGTTACAGTTGGTTGACTTGCTACACTAGTAAAATTAGCACCTGTTAAGGTTACTCTAATTGGATGGATATCATAATATACCCCTCCTGAATAAACATATAAAATTCTGTTAGTTCCTATTGCAGCATATTTAATACCTGCATTATCATCCCAATGATGGATAGCTCTTCCGGCTCCGGTTAATTTATCATCACCTAATTGTTGCCAACCGCCTATTTTTTCTGGGGAACCATATCTAAAACGTACATTGTCACCATCAAACCACTGCCCTTCAGCACCGGTTTCGGTTACTTGTTTATTAAATCCTGGAGCAAAGCCTAATTTTTGTAGCATATAAAAACCTGTTTATTAGGTAGTATATCAGATTGCTGGTAAATTCAACAGATTTTAAAGTAAGGGGATTTCGTGGTGGGTCCTCCCCCTACAAGCTTACAGTGTAAACTATTTTTTAATCTTTGTCAACTTAACACCTTTAAACCAAGCAGGTGCGCCTAAGATAGGTCTTTTATCTAAGTAATTTTCTTTAGATGTCTTAGAACTAGATTTGTTATAATGTAGAAATACTTGTCCACAGTTTTTACCTTTGAATTCTTCACGCCAATGTTCTAGATCACAACCAGAATAGATCAACATGTCCCCTGGTTCAAGGTCCACTTTAATACCAGCTTGACCTTGTTTACCTGTTGGGTCTAAATAAATGGGCCATGACTCACCACCTAGATTTAATGTTGTAGATATTTCACAAGAGTATCTGTCTTTGTGACGAGCTAGGACATCACCTTCTTTATAAATCCTTGCGTAAGAATAAGTCTCACTTAATTTTAAACCAGTATGTTTTTCCATAACAGGTTTAACTTGCTGAAGTAATGTCTCCATTGCAATGTCACTATAATGTGAATAGGTATTAGGCACTTGTTCATCGTTCCATACCCCAAAATATTCTGTAAAGGGTGAAATGTATTTTTGATCAAATAAAAATCTTGCAACATTTCTTTTGTTTAAAAAATATTGATAAACAAACTCCGCTAGTTCTGGTGAGATAGCTGATTTTAATACTGTATATTTATTTTTCTTGAACGACATTTAGTACTCCTTTTGGTATTGCTTGGCAGTTCCAATGTATAAATCTAAACGGATCATAACCCATATCAACAATGTATTGATGTGGCATATATGATGGAAAGAATATCATTCGACCTGGTTTAACTTGATA
>Ga0196901_1000378_pt1 | contig 23568 bp, 30 predicted proteins | sample CB_VirMetaG_FD_169099 | JGI IMG/M metagenome (GOLD analysis project Ga0196901, IMG submission 169099) | Freshwater to marine saline gradient viral communities from Chesapeake Bay - CB_1504_1 Viral MetaG (v3) (version 3) | ecosystem: Environmental > Aquatic > Marine > Coastal | place: USA... | reverse complement strand
CAGACCCCTATGTTATAACTGGAGGGGTCCATCAAGCTTACTCCTAATCGTAAGAGACCAAGCTCATGAGAACCAATGAAACATACCTAGACGGAGATGATGTCTTAGCTGACTTCTTCAATGCTCTAGCAGATGACAATATCCAAGCTCTACGTTCTATCCACATCCCTCGTTCTGATGTCTTCTACGTAAGGCAGAAGTACTTCCAGGATACAGGGAATTGGATCTCCTTAGACCGAATGGAACGAGCAATGTACTTAGAGGGGCACCTACACACACACGATGTGAAGGACCCTCACAAGAAGCGAGACTGGGAGTGACTAAGGAAGAGATGAGTATGGAAAAGATCATAGCGATGCTGAAGAAGATCCTTGAGTCTCTTTCTAGTAAGACTAGTCAGGTCATTGACTTGGGTCCACCTAAAGGTGAAGACAAGTTCTATCCTGTAGACCAGTTGTTCTTAGGTGATGTGGAGTTGATTAAGGTATCTGAAGGTATACGACTAGAGGCCTACCTTCCTACTCCTAACGACGTATGGACCATTGGGTACGGTCACACCAAGACAGCTAAGCCAGGTATGCGTATTACACTCGCTGGTGCTGAAGCACTCCTCAAGCACGATCTAGCTTGGGTTGAGGCAGCACTCAAGAAGTACGTTAAGGTACCCCTCACACAGAATCAATACGATGCCCTTGCCTCCTTCGTTTATAACTTAGGTGAGACTAACTTCAAGAACTCGACACTCTTGAAGATGTTGAACAAGGGTGACTACCAAGGAGCAGCTGACCAGTTGCCTCGTTGGGATAAGCAAAAGGGTAAGACTCTCAAAGGTCTTACTATCAGACGTAACCATGAACGAGATCTGTTCCTGACGTAGGTTACTTAATTATCGACAGCAGGGAGAGCCGCATGTCAGGGGATCATTTAAAAGATGATATTGAACAGATCAGATCAGAGCAACATCGACTCGCCGATGACCAACGTAAGATGAAAGACGATATTGTAGAGCTTAAGACTAACTACGTTCACACGAGCGTAGCTTTGACTAAGATCACTGAGAAGCTCGACAATAACTCTAAGCTAGTCTTAACTACTCTTGTATCTGTCGTAGTTAGTGTAGGGCTCTACCTACTCAAAGGAAGTGCATAAATGACTGATATGTTCAAAGGCTGGAAGACAGTCACATTCAATATACTAGCTGCTATTGTTCCTGTCCTGGAACTTACCGAGCTGAAGGGTGCTGTGCCAGAAGAGTACCTACCCTTCTACGCCTTAGCTGTAGCTATGGGTAACGTGTACCTCCGTTCTGTTACAACTACCCCAATGGGTAAGAAGTAGTAGCAGTGCTAGGGTTCCTCATCTCCTTAGTCAACCCCCTGTCTAAGATAGCTGATAACTTGATTGAGGCTAGGACTCTACGGTTAGATGCTAAGACAGAACAAGAACGTATAGAAGCTGATGTGCATATCCGACAACTGGAGGCACGACAGTCTGTACTGATAGCTGAGCAAGGGTCTTGGATGACTCGTATGATTCGTCCTCTCTTCGCTTTACCATTCATCATCTATAACTTCAAGGTCATTGTCTATGACAAGGTCTTAGGTTTAGGTATCACCGATGATCTCTCTGCCTCCTACTGGCAGCTACAGATGGTCATCTTCGGAGCTTACTTCTTGACCCGTGGGTTTGAGAAGAGAAAAGGATAAGACTATGGGTTGCTGGATTAACAAAGACGAACCTTGTAACAAGTGCTTTGGCTGCTGGAACATGGACCCAGCTTCTATTTCTACACGGCATAAGTTGTACAACACAACCGTCATTATGTCTATCTGTATCTTTGGATAAGAGTGATGCCTAAAGTACTTGATAAGCTTGTCTCTAAGTTGAAGGCGAAGGGTGTCCCGCAGGACAAGGCCTACGCTGTAGCTACGAGCCAACTCCAGAAGTCTGGTAAGTTGAAGAAGGGCACTGCAAAGCTCGCAACTAAAGCCGTCAAGGCCAAGGCTACTAAACCGAAGAAGAGGACTAAGTAATGGCTGCTAAGAAAGACCCACGTCTAGAGCGAGCAGGTGTATCTGGCTTCAACAAGCCCAAGCGTACCCCTGGTCACCCAAAGAAGTCACACGTTGTTGTGGCTAAAGAAGGTGATACGATTAAGACTATTCGCTTCGGTGAGCAGGGTGCCAAGACTGCTGGTGCTCCTAAGGCTGGTGAGTCTGATGCTATGAAGAAGAAACGTGCTAGCTTCAAGGCTCGGCACGGGAAGAACATCAAGAAGGGTAAGCTTAGCGCTGCCTACTGGGCTGACAAAGCGAAGTGGTGAGATCTAATGCCAAGTTCTAAGAACTACAAACGAGACTACAAGCGTGAGCGTGAGCTCCAGTCTACTCCGTCTGAACTAGCTAAGAATGCTGCACGTAAGCGTGCTCGTCGTCTGCTAGAGAAGGAGGGGAAGGTTAAGAAGCATGATGGTAAAGACGTAGACCACAGCAACCGTAACCCACTAGACAATGGCAGGAGTAACCTAAAGGTTAAACCTAAGTCAGCTAACCGTAGCTTCTCTCGTAAAGTTAACGCTAAGAAGTATGCCAAGAACATTGGCGCATCTAACCCACCTACACAAAGGAAAAAGTAATCATGGCTGACGATAAGAAGAAGAGTGCACCTAAAAAGAAGGAACTTGCAACTCGCAGCAGTGGCACCCCAGGTTCTCAGCAGTATATGTCTCCGAAGGCTAGATCCATTGCAGCAAGACATTCCGCTGGAGAGATAACAACCGAAGAGGCGGTAGACCTCCTTGGTGGTAAAGGTAAATCTAAAGAGGTTAAGGACCGCCTTGCACGTGCTTTGGGTAACCAGCTCGCTGAAATCTCTATTGCAGACATCTACCAAGAGACTGGAACATCCAAGTCCACAAAGACCCAGACCCGTAAGCCTGGGTTCGCTAAGGGCGGTATGGTCAAGAAGGCTAACTGTGGTGCTTCCATGAAGCCTACACAAAGGAAGAAGTAATATGATCTTTAAGAAGTATGAAAAAGAGTTGAACAAAGCAGGTTACTTTATCTCGACTGACCAGATTGTGAACAGCCGTGGTGACGTTGCAGGACAGATGGACCCTTACGGTTCCTTCCTCTCAAGCGATGATGATCTTATGGTTCTTATCTGTAAGGCAGCTCAGGCGGAAGCTCAAGAAGTTAAAGCTACTAAAGAAACAGTTAAAAAACCTGTTAAAAAGAGTAAGCTTGAAGAGCCACAGGAGTCTCCTAAGGCACCCTCCCAACTTGTAGTTAAAGACTAACAAATGCCAAATCAAGAGTACACTACTTTTGTTGAAGGTGTTTCAATCGTAAGCACGACGACTGGGGCTGGGTCAGACCTTATTTACACTGTACCTAACAACCACGATGCAGAGGTCTCTTTTCTTACGATAACGCACGGAACTGGGACTGATAGTATAAATATACTTATGTATCACTCAGCTGATGATACTTACCATTACTTGATTAGGGATTACAAGATTCAAGCAAACGGTGTATACTCCGTGATTACTCAGGCACGTTTGTATCTTCATCAAGGTGATAAGATTCTAGCATACAAAGTTGGAGGTGTTTTTGATGTATCTATCTCCGGTAAACTTTTCTACAACCCAGTGAGGAATATCTAATGGCTAAACGTGAACTAACAGACAAGCAGCAGATGTTCCTTGATGTCCTCTTTGAGGAAGCTGAGGGTGACCCACTGACCGCTAAGAAGCTAGCTGGTTACTCAGACAACGTACCTACTTCTTCTGTCACAGCCTCTCTCGTAGATGAGATCGCGGAGCTTACCCGTAAGTTCATTGCACAGAGTTCTACTAAAGCAGCCTACACCATGTTTAAGGTGATGGGTGCTAAAGACATGCTCGGTGCTAAAGAGCGTATGGCTGCAGCTAAGGACTTGATGGACCGTGCTGGTTTCGTTAAGACTGAGAAGGTAGAAGTAACTACTTCTGAACCAGTATTCATTCTCCCAGCTAAAAGGTCTTCTAAAGACGAAGACTAATGCTTGACAAACAAGAACACATATGGTATAAGTATGGCTAGAAAACAAGCTCCATCAATGAACAACATCATAACTAACCAAGCTTGGAAGATACCAAAGCGAGGTGAAGATGGTGAATGGTTCCCTATCGTACGCGTAGGTAGATACATCCCTTTCGGGTACGAGCAAGATCCTGAGGATGAGAATGTCCTCCAACCTATCCCATTAGAATTAGAGATGCTAGAACAAGCTAAGAAGTACTTAGCGGAGTATAGTCTTCGTATGGTAGCCCGTTGGCTAACAGAGGAGTCAGGACGATACATCTCTCATGTAGGACTTAACAAACGTGTCAGCATCGAATCAAAACGGCGGAACGCGGCCCAATCCTATCGAGTCTATGAAAGGCGCTACAAAGAAGCCTCGGAAGCGGCCCGCAAGCTCGAAGAAGACCGTCTCGGTGGAAGACGTACAAGAAACCTTGACACCGATACAGGCGAAGGCTCCAGCGACAGCTAGACCCGAACCTATCGATATCAAGAAGGCTCAAGAGATTATCTTTGAAGCTAACCCAGGCCCACAGGAAGACTTCCTAGCGTCCTGTGAGCAAGAGGTTCTCTACGGTGGTGCAGCTGGTGGTGGTAAGTCCTACGCGATGGTAGCTGACCCAGTACGATTCTTTAACAACCCTCACTCCCGTGGACTCCTAGTCCGTCGTAGCACAGAGGAACTTCGTGAACTTATCTCAGTATCTAAACAGCTTTACCCTAAAGCTATTCCAGGTATCAAGTTCATGGAACGAGATAAGACTTGGGTGGCCCCTAGCGGTGCTACTCTCTGGATGTCCTACCTAGACCGAGACGATGACGTTATGCGTTACCAAGGTCAAGCCTTTAACTGGATTGGTCTCGACGAGATGACTCAGTGGCCTACACCTTACGCTTGGAACTACATGCGCTCTCGTCTACGTACAACTAAGGCCTCAGGTCTTCCCTTGTACATGCGGGCTACAACAAACCCTGGTGGTCCTGGGCACTTCTGGGTTAAGAAGATGTTCATTGACCCTGCTCCAGCCAATACGTCCTTCTGGGCTACAGACGAACACGGTGAAACTATCCGATGGCCTAAGGGTCACACGAACGAGGGTCAACCCTTATTTAAGCGTAGGTTCATCCCAGCTAACCTGTTCAACAACCCGTACTTGTCAGAAGATGGTATGTACGAAGCTAACCTTCTCTCTATGCCTGAGCATCAGCGGAGACAGTTGCTAGACGGTGATTGGAGTATCTCAGAAGGAGCTGCCTTCTCAGAGTTCAACCCTAAGGTACACGTAGTCGCTCCCTTCGATATCCCTAGTGATTGGGCTAAGTTCAGAGCGTGTGACTACGGATACGGTTCGATGACAGCAGTACTCTGGTTTGCTGTGTCACCCTCTGAACAGATCGTGATCTATCGTGAGCTCTACTGCAGCAAGGTTACAGCACAAGACTTAGCTGGTATGATCCTAGAGGCTGAACGTGGTGAGAAGATACGGTACGGTGTACTAGACAGCTCACTGTGGCACAACCGAGGCGACACTGGTCCTTCACTCGCTGAGCAGATGATTAACAAAGGTTGCCGTTGGCGACCATCAGATCGATCCCGTGGCTCTCGTATTGCTGGTAAGAACGAAGTACACCGCAGACTACAGATCGATGACTTCACAGAAGAACCTCGTATCATATTCTTTAACACTTGTCGTAACATTATCTCGGAGCTACCGTCTCTCCCTCTCGACAAGAACAACCTAGACGATGTAGATACTAAGAGTCCTATTGACCACGGCTACGACGCCCTACGTTACGGACTCATGACACGCCCTCGTAGCAGTCTCTTCGACTACGACCCCAACTCACAGAGATCAGGCTTCCAAGCTGCTGACTCGACATTCGGTTACTGATAAGGAATTACAATGGATACGTTCGAAGACGACAAGTCATCCACTGAGTACAACATGGAAGAGTCAGAATCTTCTTTTATTGATGATATGAGTGAAGGTGAGACAATCGATTCACCTGTTGGTACAGTCGTCAGCTTCGTTACGGAGCGCTTCAGGAAGGCTGAGACAGCCCGTTACCAAGATGAGCAGCGTTGGGTACGCTCCTATCGCAACTATCGGGGCTTGTACGGTCCTGATGTTCGCTTTACATCTACTGAGAAGTCCCGTATCTTCGTTAAAGTTACTAAGACTAAGGTTCTAGCAGCCTACGGGCAGCTTGTTGAGGTACTTTTCGGCAATAACAAGTTCCCAATCTCTATTGATCCTACCTCTTTGCCTGAAGGCATTGCAGAATCAGTGTACTTTGAGTCCAATCCTGAGATGCAGAAGGCTAAAGGCGAGGGTTCTGCCCAAGCTAAGCCTGAAATCTCCCCAGAAGACGCTAAACTACGTCCAGGAGAAACCCTCATGGACCTCCAGGAGCGTCTTGGAGGAATGAAGAGCAAGCTAGAGCCCGTTGCTGACCTTCTTAAGGAGGGTGAAGGCCGTACAGCCACTGAAGTTACCTTCCATCCAGCTATGTACGCTGCTAAGAAGATGGAAAAGAAGATTCATGACCAGCTGGAGGAGTCTAACGCCTCTAAGAAGCTACGTACAGCAGCATTTGAGTGTGCTTTGTTCGGTACAGGCATCATGAAGGGTCCTTTTGCTGTAGATAAAGAGTATCCTCACTGGGATGACGAGGGTAACTACAAGCCTCGCATCAAAACTATCCCATCGTGTGACTCTGTGTCCGTATGGAATTTCTATCCAGACCCAGACGCTAACAACATGGACGAAGCTGAGTACGTAGTCGAGCGTCACAAGATGTCTCGCTCACAGATGCGTGCTCTTAAGCGCCGTCCTTTCTTCCGTAACAACTCTATCGACCTCGCTTTGACATACGGTGAGTCCTACACTAAAGAGTGGTGGGAACAGGCTATGGAAGACGACTCACAGGAGACTCAGACAGAGCGTTACGAAGTTCTGGAGTTCTGGGGCTTTGTAGATCGTGAGATCCTTGAGGATCATGACGTAGACATCCCTCGTGAACTACGTAAGGCTGACCAGCTTAATGTAAACATCTGGGTATGTAACGGTCAAGTCCTTCGTTTGGTTATGAACCCATTCAACCCACAAATCATTCCGTACTACGCAGTACCATACGAAGTAAACCCTTACTCCTTCTTCGGTGTAGGACTTGCTGAGAACATGGACGATACACAGACACTCATGAACGGCTTCATGCGTATGGCTGTTGACAATGCTGCACTCTCAGGTAACCTTATCCTTGAGGTAGACGAGAACAACCTAGTTCCTGGTCAAGACCTAGAGATTTACCCAGGCAAGGTCTTCCGCCGTAGTGGTGGTGCCCCAGGTCAAGCTATCTTCGGTACATCCTTCCCTAACGTGTCTAACGAGAACATGCAGATGTTTGATAAGGCTCGTGTACTAGCTGATGAGTCTACTGGTCTACCTAGCTTCTCGCATGGTCAGACTGGTGTATCAGGTGTTGGTCGCACTGCCTCAGGCATCTCTATGCTCATGTCAGCTGCTAACGGTTCTATCCGTACAGTTATCAAGAACGTAGATGATTACTTGCTTGGGCCTATCGGTAAAGCCTTCTTCTCATTCAACATGCAGTTCGATCATGACCCAGAGATCAAGGGTGACCTAGAAGTCAAAGCTCGTGGTACATCTTCTCTTATGGCTAACGAAGTACGTAGTCAACGTCTTCTTCAGTTCTTGCAGGTTGTACAGAACCCAGCCTTGGCTCCATTTGCTAAGATGGACTTCATCATCCGTGAGATCGCTGAGTCTATGGACCTCGACCCAGACAAGGTAGCTAACTCTATTGGTGAAGCTGCTGTACAGGCTGAGATCCTCAAGAAGTTCCAAGAGCAGAACCCTCCTCCTGCTGCTCCTCCTGCTGATCCTAACGCTGCCCCAGCTGCACCTACTGGTGGAGCACAGGCTGGGGGTATGGGTACAGGCTCTGCTCCAGTCCCAGGAGAACAAGGATTCTCAGGTAACACAGGGGGTGGTATGCCACCTGAAGGGCTCTGAGAGCCACAGAGAGGGCTCCTAGAGGGCCTTCTCGCTCAAAGGTAGGCTAGGGTAGCCAAAAGGTATACAGAGGCCTCTCAGCCTCCTTAGAGAGAAGTACAATGCAAATCAAAAGACTAGTTAACGATAAGTTGATCTGGGACTCCTTCTTAGAAGAAGTAGATACACGTATCGTCTTTGCTCAAAAACAACTAGAGCAGCGGATTGAACCTGCTGAACTACACCGCATACAAGGTGAAATCAAAGCATTACGTAGCCTTAAACAGCTGCGTGATAAAGTCAACGGCGCTAGATCGGAGAAACCATAATGGACCCTAAAGACTCATGGGATGCCTACGATCAGACAGAAGAAGTGATAGCAGGTGGTACTCCTAGTGAGTGGTCTGCTTATACAGACAAGTTGGTTAAAGATACTAGACCTTTAGATGACATTACTTTCAGAGATGCAGCCACTTTTGTAGCAGAAATGACACCTGTTGTGGGTGACGCTATGGCTGCCAAGGATGTCTATGATGAGCTGCAAAAGGAAGAGCCAAACTATTATCTAGCAGGTGCCTTAGGAGGTGCTACTATTATAGGTCTTGTTCCTGGTCTAGGGGATGCTGCTGCAGCTGCTATTAAGAAGGGTGCTAGAGAGTTTTTTAATAAAGGTAAGAAGGTTTTAAACCATGTACCTTCTCCCAATCAGACCCCTACAGGTAGCACACTAGGTGATCCAAGAGATGTGTCATCGGAAGATTTGTGGGCAGGTTCAGTTTGGGCTGACGAAGTAAGCCTTACCCCAGAAGAGGGTTTAGCTGATCTGAAAAAGGATTACTTAGGCAATCTTGCCTATCCTTCTATGCAGGAAGCGGCTGCTAATAAGTTAAAAGTCTTGGAGGGTTTTTCTGATGATGATCTGCTTGAGGTCGCAAGAGATCTGCCTCACTTTAAAGACCCTAACTACAAAGATTACATACAAACAAAAATAACGGACCCAGCACGGGCTGCAGGTGTTTCATCTGGTGACACACATGACCTTATAATGGACTTAAGTTCTTACTTCCCAGAAAAAGCAGATCCAAACCTTGCCACGTTAACTACCAGACCACTACCATACAAAGACGAGATTGGTAGGCCATCTTTCTCTCGGCCTAGGACAGAGGCAGACCAAAGAGCGGAAGATTTAGGTTTTTCAGATACTGTCTACCACACTTCCAAATCCCCTGACGACTTTACAGAGTTTGACCCTTCTTATACTGATCCTGAGGGGGGTACCAAGCTTACTCAAGATATATTAGGTGTACACGTTGGTACTCCTCGTGCTGCTGCAGAACGTGACTATTATACAGGTGGTAGTGGTGGTGCTACGATGGAACTACGAGCAAGAACGGATAAACCTTTTACAAAGGAGATGGCGGCAAGGCTTTTAGGTAAGAAAACAGAAGAGGTTTTTGATAACGCAACGGACACCTTCTCTGAAGAAGAGTTAGGAAAATTCATATCCGACTATGAGTGGAAAAAGTTTGATGGCTCCAACAGCATCTTACCTGATAGAACAGAGACTGCAGTACAGCTAAGAAAAGATATAGCAGAGCAAGGTTTTACCCACATACCCTATACCAATAATATTGAAGACCCAGGCAGTACAAGCTTTATTATGTTAACAGACAGGCCAAAGGATAGTCCTGCAGTATTAAGAGATGCTAGAGCAGAGTTTAATCCAGATAGAATAACCAGCGGAGACCTAAGATTTGCTGAAGGTGGTCTAGCTACAAATCAAGGAGAAGTAGATACAATGAATAAGATGTATAAAGAAGGTGGCTTAGCCACAGATGGTATGGACATCGATCCTGTATCTGGTAATGAGATCCCTACTGGGTCCAATGCTGTAGACGTACGGGATGACGTAGATGCTAAGCTATCTGAAGGTGAGTACGTAGTTCCTGCCGATGTAGTGAAGTACTTCGGTGTCTCCTACTTTGAGAAGCTCCGTAACAAGGCTAAAGAAGGTCTTGAGGAGATGAAAGAGGATGGCCGCGTAGGTGGTGATCCCGTTGAAGAGGACATGAAAGAGATGGAAGAAGAGTACACCCTCGGTGGTGACTTGGCTTCTCTCGATGGGTACGCTACAGGTGGCCTCGTAGAGGGCATGGACGTAGACGGTATCATTGATCGGGTTAAGGCTGCTGCAAGTAAAGATGCTTCTGTCACCAATATGCTGAAGGCTAAGGGTATCTTTATCCAAGAACCACAACCACAGGGTACAGCGCAGCAACAGGCTATGGCAACAGGAGCAGTTCCTGCTCAAGCAGCTCCACCTGCCGTACAAGGTCAAGCTATGCCAGCAGCTTTTGCTGAAGGTGGTATGGTCTACGGGGAGGGTGAGTATAACCCAGCTAACTACGCAAGCTCCTACAATCCTTATGCACATGGTATGGGCTTCTCTACTGAAACAGACGTTACAGGACAAGCCCCTGGTACTCCCTATAAGCCTACAGCTGAAGCTGAAGTAACTCCGACATGCCCTGAGGGGTACACTTGGAATGCAGAGACTAATGTCTGTATGCCCGTCACAGCACCAGTACAGCAGAAGCGTGAGCGAGACAGCAGCCCAGCGCCTGCAGCACCAAAAGGTGATCCTAATGCTTGGATGAAGAAGTACGATTACTCTGACCCTGAAACACTCTTTAATCAGTCGATGTCTACTCTCGGTGTTGCTGGTGAAGGTGCTGAAGAAGAAGAAGAGAAGGGCTGGTTGGAGTCCCTTGGTGGAGCCGCTAAAGGCTTGCTAAGTGGTGGTCTAGCTGGTGGTCTGGTTGGTAAGTTTGTCAATACAAACAAGGCAGCACAGATGGCTGCTAATGCACTTACACTTCGCGATATGGGTCGAGAAGACCTAGCTGACCAACTTGATGCTCAGTACAATTCCTTTGTTAAGGAAAAGGGACTTGAGCTAGTGCCTAAGTCTTGGCGCGATGGAGACCGCCTGGCTGAGAATGTCAAAGCTGAGTATGGAGCTAACTGGTCTACGGATGCTACCCAGCGAGCTGCTGCTCCATCTTCTTCTTCCTCTAAAGCTGGCTTAGCAAGTAGACCTGACTCTAGTTCTAGTTCTAAGTCTAGTTCGTCTGATGGCGGTAGGAATGAGGCAATGGAACGTGCAAAAGCAAATGCAGCTACAAACAAAGCAGCTACACAACAGAAGGCCAACCAAGTAAGTACTCCAACTTCTGAGTCTAAAGCAAAGAGTATGAACGCAGCCCGTAAGGCTGGGGTTAGCGCTAAGACAGCTTCGAAGCTTTCTGGTAGTCAGATGAAAGCAGGAACAGAGGTAGGTACGGGTTCGGGTGGAGGCACTCGAGTAGGGCCTCAGAACAGGGGCGGTCTTATCCAGCCTCGCAAGAAGAAGTAATAACTAACAACTCCTACAATAATAATTAAGGCTACTCAGCATAACGCTGGCCCCAACACAAAGGAAATACAATGTCTACCAACACAATGGCAACTAACGCAACCCCTGATACAGCTAGTTTCTCAGGACGTGGTTCCAACTACTCAGCTAAGCAAGCTCGCCTAGACAAGGATGAGAAGGAACTAGAAGAGTTGATGAAAGGCCGTACTAACGTATCTAAAGACACGGAAGAGGTCGATGATACTGAGGAGGAAGAGGACGTAGTCGAAGCTGAGCCTCAAGTAGAAGAGGATGAAGAAGACGACTCCAAGCTAAGCCGTGAGGAGAAGTCCTTCAAGAAGCGGTACGGTGATCTTCGTCGTCATATGGCTGAGAAGGAGAAGGAGTGGAAAGAGAAGCTTGACGTAGCCTCTACTGTTCAATCCGATTCTATCCGTGCCCCTAAGTCAGATGAAGACATCGAAGCTTGGGCCCGTAAGTACCCTGACGTAGCTGCCATTGTGGAGACCATCGCTGACAAGAAGGCCTCTGAGCGCTTTGCTGCAGCTGAGGGACGCTTCAAGGAGCTCGACGAGGCTAAGTATGAGGCTACTCGTACTAAGGCTGAGACAAACATCCGTAAGGCACACGCTGACTTTGATGAACTCCGTGATGCTGACAAGTTCCACGACTGGGTTGAAGAGCAACCTAAGTGGGTACGTGATGCTCTCTACGAGAACTCAGACGATGCTGACAGTGTTATCCGTGTACTTGACCTCTACAAAGTAGACAATGGTCTTACACCTTCAGATAAGAAGGCTCGTGCTAAGGATGCAGCTAAGACTGTATCTAAGGGAAGCCGTACATCTGTTGACTCTAACGACTCAGGTTCAACCATCAAGGAATCTGATGTAGCTAAGATGTCAGATAAACAATTCGAGGATCGCTACGATGCTATCCAAGAAGCAATGGCTTCAGGTAAGTTCGTTTACGACGTATCTGGTAAAGCTCGCTAATACCTCTATACTCGATATTAAGCCTTGACAGCAGGTATCGAGTATGGTATAACTTTAGAGGTCTAATAGCCCCTTTCAGTAGGATACCTGTTAGACCACTACAGTAGACCCCTTTGGGTCCATTACTGAACGCTAATAATCAACACAAAGACCTACCTAATTAAGTATAGGCCCGATCTACTCTAGCTGGCAAGCGAAGGTAGGTTGCACCCTAGAAACGATTAGCCTCTTAGAATGATTGTTTAGGTTCTCTTAACTGAGACACACCCTTCCCTTTAATCAATACTATACGTGTGTCTTGTCTTATCAAGCCAAACATCTTTGGAGGATATTCAAATGGCTTTTCAATCTGCAGCCGGTCACGGCAACCTGCCTAACGGCAACTTCTCTTCGGTAATCTATTCTAAGAAAGTACAACTTGCTTTCCGTAAGAAGTCGATCACCAACGACATCACTAACTCCGATTACTTCGGTGAGATCGCTTCCCAAGGCGATACTGTTAAGATCATCAAAGAGCCTGAAATCTCTGTATCCAGCTATGCTCGTGGTACACAGATCGCTGCTCAAGATCTTGATGACGAAGACTTCTCCCTGACAATCGACAAAGCTAACTACTTCGCTTTCAAGATCGACGACATTGAAGAGGCTCACAGCCACGTTAACTTCATGGACCTTGCAACCAACCGTGCGGCTTACCGCTTGGCTGACCAGCTTGACCAAGAAGTTCTGGGTTACCTCTCAGGTTACAAGCAGTCTGCTTTGCACACAGCTGGTGACACTGTTAACGATCAGGTAAACGGTACTGTTGCTGTTTCGACTGCTGGTACAGACGAATTGCTGACTTCCATGAAGCTCATCAAGTCTTCTTTCGGTAACATCACAACTGGCTCCGCTGCAGATCACTCGATCCCAGTTGCTGCTCGTTTGCCTGGTGCTACTGCTTTGCCAACAGCTTACGCTTCTCCTGTCATGCTTATCAACCGTATGGGTCGTTTGCTCGACCAGCAGAACGTTGACAAAGATGGCCGTTGGTTGGTAATCGATCCAGTCATGCTCGAAGTCCTGATGGACGAAGACTCCCGCTTCTTGAACGCTGACTTCGGCGATTCTGGTGGTCTGCGTAACGGTCTGGTTATGAACAAGTGGAACGGCTTCCGCGTGTATGTATCCAACAACCTTCCACAGGTCGGCGGTGGTGCTGCTACTACGGGTACTGCTAACCAGAACACTGACTATGGTGTTATCGTTGGTGGTCATGACTCCGCTGTAGCTTCTGCTGAGCAGATCAACAAGACTGAGACTTACCGTGACCCTGACAGCTTTGCTGACATCGTTCGTGGTATGCACCTCTACGGTCGTAAGATTCTGCGTCCAGAAGCTCTGGTAACAGCTAAGTACAACTTGGCATAAGACAGTGGGTACCCTGGGTAACTGGGGTACCTCCTTTTGCTAGTCATACATCTTGAAAGGATTCCTAAATGGCTCTCTCAACTTCCCTTACGTCTAAGGCCTATATGGTCGAAAAGACGGTTAACCTTGGTACCGCTTCCGGTACTGTTGTAGGCCCAGCCGTTGGCGCTGGTACTCTTGTTCTTGCTGCTGGTGTAGAAGTCATCACAGCAGTAGAAGATATCACTACATTCACTGTTGCTGTATCTGATGCTACAACTACCTTCATGGCTGCTACTAGCGTTGACGCTGCAGCTGCTGGTACAATGGTATTCGGTACACAGACACTCGGTATCTCTGCTGACGCAGACACTATCGACGCTGTAACAGTTATTGATGGTGTAACTACAGGTGCTACTGCACGTGTATGGGCTATCGTAGTAGACGTAAACGAGGCAACTCGTGACGCTGCTGAAGTAGTACGCGACGTACTCGCATAAGACTAACTAGGGGCCCCTTCGGGGGTCTCTAACCCTGTAAAGACTTTATAGACAAGGTAAGAAATGGCTTATACATACCTCGACATTACTAATGAAGTATTAGCTCGTATGAACGAGGTCACACTTACTTCCTCTAACTTCAACACAGCTCGTGGATTCCAGATCCAGTGTAAGAATGCTGTGAATGATTCTATTAACTTCATTAACCACCGTGAATTCAACTGGCCCTTCAACCACGCTTCAAAGACTGAGGTTCTGGTAGCTGGTACAACACGTTATGCCATCCCGACTACAGCTAAGACCGTTGACTATGATACCTTCCGTTTGGTTAAGGATTCTAGTCTTGGCACTGCAGGGGGTGGTCTTGGTCGTTTAGACTACAAAGAATACATTGATAAGTACATCGATCAAGAAGATGATGCTACTCTACAAGGCGGTGAACCTCGTTGGGTTGTACGTACACCAGATAACAACTATCTCCTGTACCCTTACCCAGACAAGGCTTACTCGCTTAAGTATGAGTACTACGACCAACCTACAACCCTCTCAGCTTCTACTGATGTCCCAGGTATACCTGAGGCTTATCGTCAAGTAGTAACAGACGGTGCTACAGCGTATGCGTACCAGTACCGTGGGGAGCTAGATCAGTACAACGCTAACTGGGCTCGCTTCCAAGAGGGTATCTCAGACATCCGTAGTATCTTGACTAACCGCTATCCTTACGTACGTTCAACTGTGATTGAAAGGTCTGGTGCAACATCGGTCTTTCCTTCTGTACTTTAATAGGGGTTAAGTAGCATGGCAGACACAAGTGGCCTGAGCCCCTTTATCTTTCCTCTACAAGGTGGTCTTGTTCTAAACAAGTCTAACTTCTCTGTACAACCAGGGATGGCCCTTGAGCTAGAGAACTTCGAACCAGACACAGCTGGTGGGTACCGTCGTATCAATGGTCACGAGAAGTGGGCATCTGAGGTCGTACCCTTTACTGCAGCTCCTACTGAGCCAGTACTGATGTCAGCCTTTTACCAAGGTGAAGTAATTGCTGCCCGTGGTACAGCTATCTACCGTTCTACTGATTCAATCAATGAACTTAGTGGTGCACTATCAGATGTAGCTACCACAGTTACTGTAGCAAGCACAACTGGATTCACTGTTACAGGTACTATCATTATTGGTTCTGAGCAGATCGCGTACACAGGCTTAACTACAACTACCTTCACGGGCTGTACACGAGGTGCTAACGGTACTACAGCAGTAGCTCACTTAGACGCTGCAGCAGTATACCAAACTTGGACTGTTGTGGACTCTGGCCGTACAGGTGCTATGAAGTACACCTTCCGTCGTATCAACTTCAACGGTACTGAGCTGCTTGCCTTTGCTGACGGAGCTAACAATGCTTCTTACTGGGATGGTACTTCTGTTACTGATGTAAATGGAACTAATGCTCCAGCTGACCCTCACTATATCTCAGTGTTCAAGAATACTGGTTTCTATGCAGGAATGTCATCTAACCCACAAGAGATTATCTACACAGCTCCTCTTACTTTAGATGACTTCTCAGTAGCTAACGGGGCTGGTAGCTTTGTAGTTGACTCAGCTGTAACAGGTATGATTGTATTCCGTGATAGCTTGTACATCTTCTCAGCTAACCGTATATACAAGCTTACAGGTTCTTCACAAGCTGACTTCACACTGCAACCTATTACTCGTGAGATTGGTTGCCGTAACGGCTGGACTATCAAAGAGTTTGCTGGTGATGTTGTATTCCTTGGTCCAGACGGTCTACGTACTATTGCTGGTACAGACAAGATTGGTGACGTTGAGTTAGGTACAATCTCTAAGCCAATCCAAGAGTTATTCCAAGATAGGAGTGATGTAGATGAGTTTGATGCTTTAGTTATCCCTAACAAGACTCAGTACCGTATCTTCTTTAGCTCTACGGACGTTGACATCAGTACCACTCAAGGTGTTATCTGTACTCGCACAGAGCAGTCCTACGAGTTCGCTACAACAAAGGCCATTAAGCCCTACTGCAGTGATACGGAGGAGTACCTAGGTGAGTACTACGTGATTATGGGTGACTTCCACGGCTACGTATATCGGGCTGAGCAAGGTAATACGTTTGATGGTACAACTATCATTGGTCGCTATCGTAGCCCTGACATCACAGCTGGTGACCCAGGTATCCGTAAAGCATTCCAGCGTGTAATCATTAACTACGCTCCAGAGGGTGCTATCAACACTGACCTATTCCTTCGTTACGACTACGAGTCATCTAGCTCACCACGACCTGCAGCCTATCCTTTCGACTCTACCAAGGTTGTAGCTTTGTATGGCATTAGTGTTTACGGAGTGGCAACCTACGGTGGTCAGACAGACCCTCTCGTCAGACAGCCAGTTGAAGGTTCAGGCTTCTCAGTAGCGCTACGTGTTATTGACTCAGGCGTATCGATCCCTTACTCGCTCAAGGGTTTCCAATTAGAATTCACTACAGCGGCTAGACGCTAAAGGAGAGATTAGATGGCAGGTTACATACGCCAGAGTACATACACAGACGGTGACGTTATCCAGTCGTCTGACTCTAACAACGAGTTTGATGCTCTTTTAGACTCATTCAACAACTCTACTGGTCATGCTCATGACGGTACTACAGCTGAAGGTCCAGTCATCGGTCTTATTGGGGATGCTGGTCTTACCACACCTCTTAATAAGATTGAGATTGATACAGGTAATGATCGCCTATCTTTTTATGTTGATGTATCTTCTGTAGCTGAGGAGCAGCTGTATATTAGTAACGGTGTTGTGTACCCTGCTACAACTAACGATGTAGACCTAGGTGCCACTATCTACATGTTTAAGGACGGTTTCTTTGCAGGAACACTTGAGTCCGTAAACCTAGAGGTTACAAATATCAAAGCTAACGATGGTACAGCTTCTGCTACTATTGCTGATAGCACTGGCGTCTTTACTATTGCCTCTGCTGTGCTTACTACAGCTGACATCAATGGCGGTACTATTGATAACACTGTCATCGGTGCTACAACTCCTCTGGCTGGTAGCTTCACTGCACTGAGTGCTACAGGTAACATCACTGTTGGTGGCACTGTAGACGGACGTGACGTAGCTACAGACGGTACTAAGCTAGACACTGTAGAAACTAACGCTGATGTAACTGATACTACCAATGTAACAGCTGCTGGAGCCCTCATGGACTCTGAGCTTACTAACATCGCAGCTATCAAGGCATTGAACCAAGGTGTAGCTACAACTGATAGCCCTACCTTCGTAACTATCAACGCTACAACTGTTAATGCTACTACCTTCGATATGACTAACCTTGAGGTTACTAATATCAAAGCTAAGGACAGTACAGCAGCTGCTTCTATCGCTGATGTCACTGGTGTAGTTACTGTCGCTTCCTCAGTCCTTACAACTACTGATATCAATGGAGGTACTATCGATGGTACAACTATTGGTGCTACTACTCCAGCAGCTGTAACTACGAGCTCTCTTGTAGCCACTACAGCGGATATCAATGCTGGTACTGTAGACGCGGTACTAGGTGGTACAACACCTGCAGCAGCAACTGTCACAACCCTCAACGCTACAGGTGGTGGATCACTTACAGGTACTTGGACTAGCCTCGGTACTGTAACCACGATGGACTTGAATGGTGGTACAATCGATGGTACAGTTATTGGTGGTACAACCCCAGCAGCTGTAACTACGAGCTCTCTTGTAGCAACTACTGCTGATATCAATGGTGGTACAGTCGATGGTGCAATCATTGGTGGTGCATCCGCAGCAGCTGGTAGCTTCACTACTCTCAACGCCTCAGGGGTCCTTACAGCGGACCTCTCCACTATTACCTCATCAGGTGACCTAGCGGTAGCAGACGGTGGCACAGGGGCCTCTACAGCGGCTGCAGCACGCACTAACTTAGACGTAGACCAAGCGGGCACTGCCCTTGCCTTGGCAATAGCATTGGGCTGAGTTAAATGGGTGTCTACGATATCAGAGTCGTTGAAGACGGTAACCTTCGTTGCAGCAAGTGTAATGTTTTAAAGTCTGAGTTTGACTTTCACAAGAGTACCTACCGCAAGAATACAGCAGGAAGAACCTACCACTGTAAGGACTGCGTATCGATTAAGCAAGGGGAGTACAGACTAACTGAGGTTGGGTTTAAGGTACAACTCTGGAATAACTTAAAAGGTAACGCTCGGCGGAGGGGTCTTGAAGTCCTGATAGGTAAAGAGCAGATCGATATCATGTATGCCAACCAAGGGGGTCTCTGTGCAGTAACAGGACTCCAGATGCAGTATACATCAGGAGCTACTTCTAAGAACGATTACGCTGTTAGTGTAGACAGAGTAGACAGCTCAAAGGGGTACACACACTATAACGTAAGGCTTGTGTGCGCTCGCGTTAACATCTTACGCCAAGAGCTTACAGATGAACAAATGGCCTTCTGGTGCAACATGATCTTAAAGGGAATAACTAAATGAATATCTTTCTTAACTACACCTCAGCTAGTGTTGGCACCTCGCCTGTCACTACGTATACGGTAGGTGCTTCAACTACAGCAGTTGTCATTGGACTTAATATCTCTAATGTAACTGCTTCTCAGATTGCTGTAGATGTCCAGGTTGCTGGTGTCTACTTAGTGAAGGGTGTTCCTATCCCCGCTAACTCAGCAGTATCAGTACTTGATGGTAAGATCATTCTAGAGACAACTAATACTGTTGTAGTTACTAGCGATACCGCTGCATCAGCTGATGTAATCGTAAGCGTACTGGAGCAAACATAATATGGCTGGTTATATTGGAACTAAGGCGGTCAACCTCAGTACCACTGGGGCTGATATCAATGGTAATGCTAACGTAGACGGTACACTTGATGTTACTGGAGCAACTACCGTAACTGGTGCCTTTACCTCACTAGGCATCGACGACAACGCTGCGGCTACTGCTGTTACTATTGATGCTAGTGGTAACGTGGGTATCGATACGGCGGTTCCCGCTGAGAAATTCTCAATGCAGGGCGGCACATTACGCCTTGAAAAACAAGTTGCTGATGTATCGGTAAATGATGTGGTAGGTACTATTATGGCCTCACCACGGTCGTATGCCCCCGCTGGTGCGGGTATGGCAAATATAAAGTTCATCGCAGACGCCACAACGTGGCATAAGGGCATCATTGCATTCTCGACCAACAATGTGGATGGAACCGACCCAGCAAATCCACCAGTAGAGCGTATGCGCATCGATGCAAGCGGTAATGTGCTTGTGGGGACTACCTCCTCCTTGTCGTTTGGTACTGGAACCGCGCAAGGAGTCACCATTGAGCCGAGTGCACTTGTCGCGTCTAGGTCCGCCCAAGCTCCACTTTTCTTGCAGAGAAGCGGCTCTGACGGTAGAATTGTTGAATTCTATAGAGATACCGCGCTTGTTGGGGATATTGGGGTAAACGGCTCCTCTACTGGTTATAACACATCCTCAGACTACCGCCTAAAAGAGAACATCACGCCAGTCCAAGGCGCTGCTGACATCGTTAAGATGATGCGTCCATGCACCTACACCTTTAAGTCTGATGGTTCTTGGCACGATGGTTTCCTTGCTCACGAACTACAAGAGTTGCATCCACGTGCAGTCACTGGTTCCAAGGATGCAATGCGTGATGAGGAGTATGAAGTTACTCCAGCAGTAGAAGCTACTTATGATGATGAAGGCGTAGAGTTAACACCTGCTGTTCCTGCTGTCATGGGTACTCGTAGTGTCCCTGACTACCAAGGTGTTGACTACTCTAAACTCACACCAATCCTAACAGCAGCACTACAAGAAGCACTCAACAAGATTGATGCCCTTGAGGCTCGACTAACAGCACTGGAGGTAACACCATGAGTGGATACATCGGCACACAGCCAGTCCCACAGGCTACACAGCACCGTGAAGCATTCACAGCTACAGCCTCTCAGACATCCTTCCCGACAGCAGGTTATACCCCTCAGTTCGTGGACGTGTACCTCAACGGCGTTAAGCTAGCTGCTGCGGACTACACGGCTACTAATGGTTCAGACATCGTGCTGACTGCTGGTGCTGCTCTGAATGATATCCTTGAGTACGTTGCTTATACACCTTTCGAGGTGGCTAACCAGACGTTCACAGGGACGACTACTACAGATGTTCTGGTTGCTACAGGTAACGTGGGTATCGGTACGGCTTCGCCTAGTGCGCAATTAGAATTGTCTAGTGCGACTGACTATTCTGGCTTGAAAGTTTCTGGAACAAACCACAAGCTAATTGCGATTGAAACATCTACGTCAAATCGGCAAGTTTTGACTTCGTATAAGTCTGGGTCACACGAGTACAGTATTGGCTTGGGTACTTCTGACGAGTTTAGTTTTTACGACAACACCTCTGCCGCAGAGCGTATGCGCATCGACTCGTCAGGCCATGTCATCATCCCTGCTGGTGTAACCCTCGGCACTGCTGCTGGTGTTTATTCAGCAGCCAATACGCTGGATGATTACGAGGAGGGGACTTGGACGCCTGTTCTCAGTTCTGGGACTTTTTCTTCCTACAATGCTACATATACTAAAATCGGGCAATTAGTTAGGATAGGTTTTGATTGCTATATAGCAACTGGCGGGGCTTCTATCATCTACGGACTTCCATTTACCCCCGCTGACACTACAGGTTTTACGCCATACTTTGCCTTGCAGGACTTGCCTACAGGCTGTCTTGGGATGGGTTGGGCTATCGGCGGTGGTGCGCCAACCATTTACGTCCGTTCATATAAAGACAATGAAAGTTTTGTCCAAACAGGCCTTTCCTCTGGTGCAAACATACACGTAGATTTTACATACCGAACAACATCATAACCACCCCTGTTGGATCACAGGGTAGTCAGGTGGCAACAACGCCACGATAAACAAGCATACAAGGAGCCTAACCAATGGCAACACTTACAGAACGCACTATCATCGACAAATACGAAGTAGTCGGTGACTTCAAGCACATCCAATGTCGTCACGCCACTGTCATCGAACGTGATGGTGTAGAGATCAGCCGTAGCTTCCACCGCCACGTAATCTCACCCTCAGACGACGTGACAGGGGAGCCACAAGAGGTTCAAGCATTGGTAGCACTGATGCACACCCCAGAGGTCATTGCAGCGTATGAGGCCCATGTGTCAGAAGATCCTATGAAGCCTGTGAAGCCTATGAAGCCTATAAAGCCTGTGAAGCCAACGTGGCTGCGCAGCGGGAGGGTATCTAATGTCTAAAGCAAGAGGACTAGCCGATCTAGGCAACGTCTACAACGATGGTGCTTTGAGTAATCGTAACTTGATTATCAATGGTGCAATGCAGGTGGCACAGCGTGGGACTAGTGTGGCTGGGGTTACAACATCTGGATATTACGCCATTGATAGAGTGAACTTAGGTTGCTCCAGTGGAATATCGGGTACTCACACAGTTAGTCAATCAACGGACACCCCAAATGGATTCTCATATAGTTGGAAAATAAACTGCACAACAGCACAAGCATCTCCAAATCAGATTAGGGTAAATTCCAGAGTAGAAGGCTATGATGTAAGTCATTTAGACTACAACACTGCTACTGCAAAAGAGTTAACGCTATCATTTTGGGTTAAATCTAATGTTGCTGGAACATACGCATTCTCCATAGAAACATCTGCCACAAGTCGGTACTTTAACACAGCTTATAGTATAGATGTAGCGGATACATGGGAGTATAAAACTATTAGTATTGTTGGAGACACGGGGTCCGCTTTAGACACGGGTAATGGTATAGGTTTAAATCTGTCTTGGTGGCTTGCCGCACCAGAAGGTCTGAAGATAGCAGACGGTAATTCTGATACTTGGGTATCTAACTCATCTTATGTGTCAATAGCAAACGGCCACGGCGTAAACATAGCTAGCAGCACAAGCAACTACTTCCAGATTACAGGCGTCCAACTAGAAGTAGGCGACACAGCCACCCCGTTCGAGCATCGTAGCTACGGGCAGGAATTGGCTTTGTGTCAGCGGTATTTCCAAGAGTTATGCCCCAAAACTGGGACGAATGAAGCGGTAGCAACTGGTAGCTTTTACAGCACCACAGGCTTTTACGCACCAGTTACACTGCCTGTTGAAATGCGGGCTGATCCTACTGGAACCGTCTTCAATCAATCAAGTTTTAAGGTTTTCGTAGCGGGGGCGGCGATTACTACAAGCCCAGTGACCCTCTCGACCTCAAGCCATAGAAAAGCTGTTGAGATAGAAGCTGTCACAGCCGTAAACACTGCGGGGCGGAGTGGTTTTCTTCGGACAAGTGGCGTACCAGTTCCATCAATCCAACTAGATGCGGAGTTATAATCATGGATAATATGAACATCACAGCAGCGCAGTACAAGCTGGACTTGGGTGGAACTAACGGAGGCATCCAAGCCACCATCGACGGCCAAGAGATGTCAGTACCGCTGGACCCAGCTAACCGTCACTACGCAGAGATACTTAAGCAAGTAGAAGAAGGTACTTTGGTAGTACAACCTGCTGATGAAAACTGAACAGCAACTACAGGCGGCTAGGGAATACGCAAGAGAATACCGAAAGCGTAATAAAGAAAAACTGGTTGTTGAAGCAAAAGAACGTTACCAAGCTAATCGTGAGAAGTACCTAGGTCGAAAGAAGCAATACTACCAAGAGAACCGTGAAGAGATTAGGGAAAAGCAACGTAAGTACCTTGACGAGAACAAGGAAAAGGTACTACAGTCTAATCGTCAATGGCGTAAGAATAACCCAGATAAAGCACGGGAAAATGATGTACGTTGTAGGTATCGAAGGTACAATGCAAGACCAGCTTGGCTAACAGTTGAACAGCAGAAGCAGATAAATACGATATATAAAAGGTGTCGTCAAATGACTATAGAGACAGGCATACAGTATCATGTAGATCACATAATACCCATTCATGGGAAAACGGTGTGTGGGCTACATGTACCAGAAAACTTACAGATACTTACTGCGTCTGAGAACTGCTCTAAACGTAATTCTTTCGAGGCTGGTGATCTAGTGATTCTAGACGCTGAGTAAAGAAAGTACTTGACAGAACCCCGGGAAACGTGTATAATAAACTTAAGGTTACCCGGGGTGCATATAGGTGTATATAGATAAGTATAAGGCTACAG
>Ga0196901_1000372_pt1 | contig 23666 bp, 23 predicted proteins | sample CB_VirMetaG_FD_169099 | JGI IMG/M metagenome (GOLD analysis project Ga0196901, IMG submission 169099) | Freshwater to marine saline gradient viral communities from Chesapeake Bay - CB_1504_1 Viral MetaG (v3) (version 3) | ecosystem: Environmental > Aquatic > Marine > Coastal | place: USA... | reverse complement strand
GTAATCAGCATACCCACCTTTAGTGGTCTTAATAATGCGGAAGTCAAGTCCATTGTTGTAATCAGTTGGCAATTCTTCCATATCTGGGTCCATTAGTGAGGACTTAATAGTGGTAAAGATTTGCGGACTGATAATGAACCGACGAATTGGATTCTCAGGTGTCTTGTCATCTTCTAGTGGGTTAGTGTGTACAAAACCCTGGAACAAGTAACTACGCTTCTTCCAGTATTTACGGCCCATATCTTCAAGAGATGGATCCTTGAACCAAGTACGAACTTCTGTCAAAATCGGACACGTTTCATTCCACATTTCAACGCAGGGTACTGTCACAACAACCTGCTTGTTATCTCCACCTACCACGCCGTTGAACGGCAAGCGAATCATTTGGCGTTCGATCCAAAAGAATGGGTTGGAAGTGTCACCATCTGGAAGGAAGCGGACAGTTGCAGTGTCGCCTTCATTAATGTTCCAGTGTGGGAAAATGGCGTTATCGCCTTGGAAAGTTGAACCACTAGCCTTGTTTTCTTGTGCTGCTAGTCGGGCACGAATATCTGCTAAAGATGCCATAGTATATTTCTCCTTATGCCTTATGCCTATGTTTTTTACCTTATGCCTAAGTGTATGCCTAGAATGTTTTTTCTAAAACAAACAAAACTATTGCTACACTTGATAACAAGTATAACACAAAAGTATTTAGCGTGTCAACATTTTTTTAAATAAAAAACGGGCCATTTAGGCCCGTTGTATTTTAGCGTATATCGCTTGAGCTTAGTTGCCCATTCCCGCTAATCGTTTAATGTCAGCAATAGCAGAATTAATCTGAGCACTTAGTTCTGCACCCTTGTCGGCGATTTGATCACCAATATTACGTTCTTCTGCTGCTGGTTCAACAATTTCGATATCCATATCTGTTGGAATGCCAACCGGAACATCAGTTGTGGCAATTTCATCTGGTTCGATCATATCAACCGGATTTTCTGGTTTATCTAATTGACTAGTAGCAGTAATGCCATTGCCTAATGCTATATCTAAATCATCTTCAAGTTCTGTTAAACTTTCATAAATTCCTTTACCAAACACGTTTGTTCCTCCAGTAGTTTCGCCTTCGCCTTCTTTTGCCATCTTGGTAGCAGTTGCATACATTACTTCTTCACCACGCTTACCGTAACGCTTTTTGAAATCCTCTTTTGATTTCTTCATGCCCTTAACATACTTTTCACGTTTCTTTTCTTCGCCTTTTGTTAGTGAGCGTTCGTCAAGTTCTTTATCACCTTTCTTTTCAGCTTCCGAGTCGCTTGCGCCAGGAACAATTTGTTCTGCTTCTTCATCGTTGCCATCTGCTGCACCAAACTTACCAGCGTTAGCTTCTTGTGTCTTTTTCGCACCTGGCGCAATTGTTGGTTGTGGCTTAGTTGGCTTACGGTCAAAACCATAATTAGGATCATCACGAGGATCATCACGTTCTGGATTATATGGTTCTGTGTCTGCTGGTGCAAACCAGTCAACACCTTCTTTGCCTAGATCGCTAGCATTTGTTTCGTCTACCTCTTCAGAAAATAGTTTTGCTAATCTTTTACCAAGTTCGCTACGACGTGTCCATGTATCAATAACAGCGTCTGTTGCAGCGTCAATGTCATCGCCATAACCCATATCTTCAGCATAAACTTCTGCTAGACTTTCGGCTGTTTGACGAATAACATCAGGATTCAATCCATATTTCTCAATAGCATCATCGATACCTTTAACTAAAACTGTGCCATCACTTGAACCCCAATCTTCTAGAATATCTTGTTCTAATTTAGAAGCATACTCTGTCTCGGACATTTCAATTAAGCCCATTTTGCGTGCTTCGTCATTTAAACGTAAAATACGCTGCTGAATTGCTTGTTGTGCTTCTTCGTCATCAAACAAACTTGGATCGCGTAATAAATCATATAATGCCTTGCTTTTTTCCAAATAGTCTTCTTTATCTCTTAGAGGAGTGTCACTAAAACCCTCTTCTACCTGTTGTTGTGGTTCTTGAAAGGCAGAAAAGTCTTCGTAAACTTTTTCTTGCATACCAGCTAGTTTACGCCACAAGTTCATTTCTAACATTGCGTCACGTTCTAATTTGTGTTGTTCTTCTCCGGTATCAATATCTAACTGCTCTTCGACCGATTCTTTGTTTAGCTCGCCTTCTTGATATGCTTTTAGTTCTTCTAAGGAATCAAATGGGCCGGCAACCACCTTGCCATTCACTAGAGCGTAAAAACCGTCTGGGCCTTTAACAGCACTCATACCATATTTGTTCATGCCACGTGCGCCAAAGTCTTGTGCTTCTTCAAATTCTAATTCATCGCCACTGCCAAGTACACGAGCAGCTAAATCTTCTAAACCTGGATAGGAATCACTATATTCTTCAATCCAATGTTGAATTACTGGGCGAGCATCTGCTTCTGGGTCGTCATTTGCCAATTCTGCTAGACTGTCAAACAATTCGTCATCACCAATGATATCGTATAAAACACCAGTAGCGTTCATAGCGTCTGTGCCAACTGGAAGTGGTTCTGCTAAAATATTTTTTAACTGTTTAATTTTAGCTTCATCATCTGGGATAGCCCAGGTGCCTTCTGTTACTTGTTCTGCCCATTGGCTGAATTGGTTAAACTCTTTCATTTGTGATTCCTTGGTTTGTTCTGGTTGCTGTAATTGTTGTGCATATCCTGCTTTTTGTTCAGCATCGCGCTTTTCTTGTTGTTCAGCATCTTGTACTGCTAGGTATGTTCCAATTAGTACTGGTGGTAGATACTTTAATACACCTTTAGCGATTTTAAAGGCAATCTTGCCTTTCTTGTATACGCCCTCGTCCATTTGCGCAGTATGCTTTTCTTTTACTTCGCCTTCGACACCTAATTGCTGTAATGAATAAATTAGGCTGCTATGTTGCATTGCATCGCCGTCAATACGCAATTTGTTTTTACCTTTAGCAATTACTGCCATGCCACGCTTTTCAGCAGAATTAGCAATAAATTGTACTCTGCTTGGGTCAACTACACTATAAACAAATGTATATAACCCAACTGGCACTTTGCCGCTTGGTGATAATTTATTTGCGAATCCAGCTTCGTTTATTTGTTTCATAATGTATGGTAATGCTTCTTCAATACGTTGATCAATAGTTTCGCGTGTAAATTGTCCACGTAGGGTGTTTAACGCTTCTGCATCCTCTTCAATTTCTGCAGGATTCCACTCTTCTTTATAAGCGTGATATCCACGCTTACCTGCTAAACTTTTTAAACGATGACGTAGAGTTTTGTAACGTTCGCGACCAGCTTCAACTACTTCAAATTGATCATCATCTTCGTTAATTCGTTGTGTAGCACGTGTAAATTTAGATAGTACATTTGCTTCACGTACAATATCGGTAATATGTTGACCAAATACGTCATATGGTGTGCCGCCTTCCGCTACATGTCTAGCCATAGCACGTCCGGCAACTAACGATGTGAATGGCAACTTAAAGCGTTCGCCCTCAGCGTTTTCAACATATAACTTTTCAATGTTGCGGAAGCGTTGTTCGCCTTCTTCAATTGCCTTGCTATGAACAATCTTTAAACGTGTAGTACCTGGTTTGTTATTATAACTGGTGTGCTTAGTGCCATTCCACCCCTCAAATAACCCTTCATTGATAGCAGCCATACCTTGCATGCTGTATTTTAACTTGTTTAAGTTCTTTAATGAGAATGTTAACAGATTACGTGTGGCGAAATTTTTCAACTGTGCTAGGAAGTCATACCAAGCATCCTTGTCATCGCCTTCCATATTTTTGCCAACATTATCACCATAATAGCACTCAAAGTTACTTTCATCGTCGAGTAGAATAACTACGGTTCCGTAATTGTTGTTTTTAGTTTCAAAGTCAAAACTAAACATTTGAGCTTCGCCTGGGCTAACCACAGGCTTACCTTGACTGTCTAATGTTTTAACTGTGTAGTCTCTGCTGACTAATAAATTAAAGAGATCGTTTGCTGTGCTATCCATAATTCTTCTGCGTTAATGTTGTATTTATGTTCAAAACATTATAAATGGCATTGGCTCAATTACTTCGTCACCAAAGTCTTTGATTTGATCGTTTAGATCAGCATGATAGTTTTGTAGCACCTGCATCATACGCACAGCAAGAACTGTAGCCATTACTAAGTCATCAGTTTCTCCGATCTTAGCAGCATAACTCGTTCCGTGCGCTACAAACGTTTTAAATTCAGATATTAAACTTTTAGAGTTCACAGTCATTTTCTTAGTTTCAACTAAGTTTTTAAGTTTAGCACAAGCACTTAACTTAGATTTATTTGTTGTATTAAATCCTTTACGTATGCGCATACCAGCAGAACGATTCATTTTAGGTTCTGACAGCATCATTCCTGGAAAGTTATCCTCACCAAACTCTGCTAAACTAATGAGTGCTGCTTCACCAATGGTGTTGTTTTCAATTGAGTAATAAATGCTTGTAGCATCTTGTGTTTTGTCGTAAATTGTTTTTACAATATCGTTTAGAATACGTATTTGTGTAGGAATAGGGGTTTTATTGTGTTTCCACTCTGCTACTTGTATTGTTGTGTTTGCTTCAAACACCTGGATAGCAGCAGGGTCACCACCTGTACCTAAACTAGGATCAAGTGCTACTACATAAAATTTATTTGCTTGCGGTTCTTTGTACCAGCGTACTTGTCCTGTTTTGTACAATGGTTCGACTCCTTCCATATCTACCAGTGTTGTAGCATTAATAAGAGTCTCGTCGTTGATGATGAATTCGCAATTTGAAACTAAAAGATTGTTAGCATAAAATCTATGATTATTCTCAACTTCTACAAGATCGTAAACAGGTTCGTCTGGACAAACGTTTATGCTAATTATAGTCGCAACGTCGTTGTTAGCTATAATTTTATCACCAATTGATAAATTTTTAGCAGCAACCTTATTAAGGTGAGAATCAAAAAAGTTATGGTCGGGTGTAGACTTAATTTCTCCACATGACGTTATTATATTAATTACTTCTTTAGAACCTTTATTAATAATGCCAGCGAAATTGCTCCACCCTGTATCAGTTAAAACCTGAATTCCTTTATTATTTTTTAATAATTCTGCCACGGACAAATCCTTCTGGGACTTTGCCGTCCCTAAATTGTTTTGATACAACACCGTTGTTATACCATTTCATTCCACGCTTTCCAATCTGTTTTCTTGGTTTTCTTCCTTTAACAAATCCATCTGGACACTCAAACGCATAAGTTTCGGTTTCACCATTATTAAACCAGGACTTTCCTGCTGCGGCACCAATTTTACCTTTGTGGGCTGCGCTAATTTTCTTGTTGCGTTCTGGGTCCTGTGTAAAATCATAAAATCCTTCTTTTTCTCGGATTTGTTGATGTGTTTCACGTTCAGCAGCTGACCATTTAGTTCCTTTTTTGCGGCCGCCAACACCCGGTCGCTTTTTTCCTCTATTAGGTGCTGGTTTACCATACATAGGATTGTTTTCGCCTTTCATTGATTCACTTAACACCGTATAAATTAATTCTGCTTTTGTAATTAATTTTGCTAATCCTTGCCACGCAACTTTATCTTGCCAGTGTCCGTATTCTTCGTATAGTTTACGATGTGCTTCTGCGTGTTCTTCTATAGTAAGTTCAACTATATTAGTAGGATCATCAGATCCTCCCATATGCTTTGGAATAATATGATGTTTATGTGTTTTCATACTATTATTTATGTTTCATCGTAGATTACAAACTTAACATTTTTTCTAATTCAAGCATAGATACTTCTCTTATATCTCCGTTTGGCATTTTAATTGTAATCTTAGAATCGCCGGTAATACAATCCATTTCACGGCGGAAACGTTCTTCGCCGATGCGTCCGCGTTCTTCTGCTGCCCACTTGTCATCTCTGTCTGGATGATCTCTCCAGTATGATCTATAAGCACGGAATCCGTTAATGCCTAGTTCTGTTTCGTTGCCAAACTCATCTTCTGTTTTGTTAGCCTGTTTCCAAATTAACGCAAATTGGTCTTCGTCTGAGTTTGGGGTAGAAGTAATAATTGCCTTACCACCTGTGGATAATGTAGGTGAAATGGAAGTCCAGAATTCTTTCGCAATAGTAGGTCGTACGAAAGCGAACTCGTCGCAGTATAGGAGTGTAATACTCATACCACGTCCAGTATTTTCAGTGGTTGCTTGTGCTACAATACGTGATCCATTATCAAATTCAATTGATCCTTTGTTGTACGATGTTACACCAGCACGTATATGATCTGGGCATAATTCGTATGCGTAACGAATACGCTGCATAATTTCTTGTGCGCCTGAGTATTTGTGTGCTGCGATTAGGATAGTCGAATCTGGTTTAAACATAGCATACCACAGCAAATATCCACCAGCACTAGTAGACTTACCAGTTTGTCTAGGCATTAACGAAATTGAGAAACGATAATTGTGGTATGTGTTAATTAATTCTTCTTGATATGTAAATGGGTGATATACCATTTTACCCTTAGTAGGGTGCTGAATATAGAAGTAGTTGTCCATGAAGTACATCGGGCCATTAACAGGGTCAGCACATTTTACAAACTCCTGAATTTGTTCAGGAGTGTAATTCATTCTAGCATGTGCTTTTTTAACTAGTACGCCTTCGAGACTTTTAGACATATTCTAACACCTTATTAGTGTATTTACGTAAATACAAAGATGGCTCACACATTAGTATTAGGACCAGATTATCAGCCACTTAGTTATTTGCCGCTAAGTGCTGTACATTGGCAGCAAGGAATTAAGTTAATGTTCCTTGACAAGGTACATGTTCTCGAATGGTACGATGATTGGGCAGTTCATAGTCAAAAAGCAGCAATGCGTGTTCCTGCGGTAGTCGCGTTAAAGTCTGGATATACTAAACGAAAAACAAAAACGTTTAGCAGAGCTAATTTATACATTCGCGATATGTTTCAGTGTCAATATTGCGGAGATACATTTGCTGCTAGTCAGTTAACCATTGATCATGTTGTTCCCAAAAGCATGGGCGGAAAAACAGAGTGGGATAATTGTGTCAGTGCTTGTAAACCTTGTAATTGGGATAAGAGTGATCGACTAATTAAACCTAAACGTGCTCCATTTACACCAGATTATTATCAATTAGCAAATTCGATACGCAAGACTCAAATACGTATTAATCACCCTTCGTGGGCACAGTATTTAAACTTAGAACAAGAACCAATTGTAATTAATCAGCGTTAATTTTTGCTGTAGGGAATCGTGTTGCGCTGCGTCGCTCAGGATTGTATTCTTTATTACACGCAGGGTTAATAATACCAACAATACGTGTTTCGATGTCAGACAAATACTTTTTAAATTCTGCTTCTTCGCCTGGAAACTCTGTGCGGCTGGCTATAGGAAAGAAACGTAACGTAATATCTTTTAAATCATCAATGCCATAACCTGCTGCTTTAAACTTGTCAGCAAATGCCTTCCAGTTTTTCATTTGCTTTGCGCTAGAACAGTTGTCTAATAATTTTTGAATATGCTTGTTCCAACGTTCTGTGAAGTTGTCCGCCGCTGCAATACCTACATAAAAATATCCCCAATCAGGATGATACCACACATATATACCTGAACGCTTAACTTCCGCAGGACGACTGCGGTTCAGTGAAATTTTTAATTTTCCGTTTTCCTTAACACGCACAAAGCTAAAGATATCAAAAAAATTATATCTTACAGATTTGCCCAATGGCGGAAATACTTCGTTAATTTTCATAATACTATTTACATAAAAAAGCCCGCTTACACGGGCTTCTCACTTTAAAAGCAATGGTAGCGAGAGTTGCTTCTGGGTAGCTAGCACCAGACGCCTACGGATTTTGCCGTAAGCCGTGCCTATAATGGTCCTAAGGCACAAGCCAGTTCAGGCCATAATTTGAGAAAATAGCCTGCTTTATCGGGATGATATAGTGTCTCTATATCATGTATGTGCTGTGCGAGCTTTAATGCTTCGTCTTGTTCTTCAGCACCGTTAAAATTATTTAGTGCTGTTGTGAAGAAATCGCGCTCGCTGTCTGTTAAATCATCTCTTCTAAGAAACGTTTTTAGTTCTGTTATTGCTAAATTTTTAATTTCGTTTTTGTGCTTTAAAGGATCTAAATAATCGGGCTGGTATAAACTTGCCCACTCAACATTTAGACCACAATCTTTTGCCCAATCTGTAAGTTCGTTTAAACGTGTACAGTTGTATAAATTGTACACAGCGTGAATACTAACCGCATGGTTTGTTGAAGATTTTAAATTTTTAATATTTAGAGTTAACTGATTCCAGCTACCACCATATCTAACATATTCATAACGCTCGTCGATATTGTCGAAACTTAAACTCCAGCTAACATTATTTTTATTTTTTAGCTTTCTGAAAATTTTATTTTTTTCTAAATCAACGCTAAAGTTAGTAATTAGAGATATTTTTACCCCATCCGGAATAATATCTAACATCAGTTCATTTTCCGGTAATAGCAAAGGTTCGCCACCAACTAATGCCACTTCTCGTAACCAGCCACGATGTTGTTCTAAGTACTCATGTACCTGTTGATAATATGGTCTTACTTGCGACTTAAATGGAACATTATTCAACGCTGCCCATTTGCTGCTACATTTGTCACCACAATAATTACAAGATTGATTACAAGTAATATTCCATCGTACATCAACTAACACTGGTCTATGATAATCTAATGCCGCTTGAGAACTATCAAAATCTTCACTAACACTATTATGCCAATGTCTTTCGCTACGTCCGTAACGTTCTGATTGTATACAATTATAACAATATTGTTCGTGCATGCGTCCTTCACGCAATGTTGCACGTATCTCTTTCATTATATTGCTTTGCAAAATCTCATCAATGCTATTAGCATTAAGATTTCCAAGCATGTTTGGATCGCCGGCACAGCATGTTTTTACATCGCCCATTGGGTTAATGTGTAGACCGTGCCACGGTGCTGCACAATAAGTTTTATTCATGTAGATACTTATTTAGATCGGCGTCGGGCACCTTTATAACCATTGAATGGTTTAAATGGTGAATTTTTATTAACTGCTTCTGGTTCGTCGCTACCTGGTGGTACATGCTGTCCTAACGGAACACCCATGTATTTAAATGCTTTTTTAGCCATTTCATACTCCTCAGGAGTATAAGTAACCATCATTGGTGTATTATTAATCCAACTCCACGGATCGATATCGCTTGGATCTTCTGGCAATCTAGCAATAATCATACTAGCACGATACATGTCATAGTACTTGTCCCGAGTATAAACTGCACCAGGATTTGCTTCCCAATATGTACGGGGCATTTTGCCTATTTTAGCTTCATGTAGAATTTCTTTAAAATGTTGACTTGTTTCGCTAACAATAGAAGCGACTGTTTTAGTTGTTTGAAATTTTAAATGCCAATTTCCATTTTCAAATGTTAGTTGGCTTTCGTCGACATCTCTAATACCTGGAAAAGCACCTAATTTTAAATCCTTTGGAATAGTGATAACGTGTTGTTTGCTTTTTGGTGCCCACTGATAATCCAACTCTGGAATTGCTTTAGCATATAATGCAATCTGATTTGATGTAACACCGGTTCCTTCTTTTTCTAAAATTTGATTTAAAATATGATCCTGAATAATAAGGACAATATCATTGCCAGTTTGGTGCTTGTCCATTACTTTTGGATTGTGCGAGTATTTCAATACATTAAGTAACGCACGACCCCATTTACTGTAGCGTCCGATGCGGTCAAAATCTACTACTGTTTTACCTTTTGCTTCATTGGCAATGGCGTGTTTTAACACTTCGTTTGTAGCAGCATCCATTACAATTGAAATACTGTCCGTTACATCTGTAATCTTGCTTTCAATTACATATTCGTTGTTAACACTAATAACCACAGTATCACCAACATGCGGTTTGTTAGAATTAGAAATGTAATCGGTAAGTTTTTTCATTAATCTTCAAACTTATTAAACAGTTTACGACTACCCATTGTAGCAAACGGCTGTTCGTAAATCGACATTACCACAGCTTGGTTATCATATTTTGCTCTTAATTGTTCAGCAAAGTGCTGAGCTTGTTTTTGTACATCTTTGTCATCTTTAGCATACATGTACATTTCAATAGCAACAACGTAACGTGTATCGTCTGTTGCTTCAGTAATGCTTTCGTCGAGCATGGAAACAGCTTTCTTTAAAGCAGGGGAATAATCTCCTTTGCGAATGTCATCTAACCATTCGTCATATGTCATGCCATAATCGTTTTCTTTATAGACGCGAACCAAATATGCTTGTGCTTCTCGTTTACTTCCAAAACCTTCGCGTATAGTGTCAAGAGATTCTAAAATTTTATAGATGGAATCCATAATTACACCTTTTTGTATAAGTCCCAAAGACCGCGCATTAAGTTTTCTTCGTTAACGGCCATTGGATTATCACCCGGATATTCTTTCTTAAACTGTTGCTTTTGACGATTTAGACCGCCTGCGGACTTGTTAACCATGTAGTCTACAGACATAGTTTTTTCGTCTGGCTCGTTAGCATACTCTTCTTCTACTTGTTCACCGCACGGGGTCGCTGCTACTAATTGTGCTTCGCGATCCTTGTATGGTAATCCTGCTGCCTTAAGAATAGCAACTAATGTGTGCGCATCTTCATCTGTAGCGTTTACATTTACTGTATCCGGAGCATCTGTGCCAGCAGTTGTAGTAACTGTCATTGACTCATTAAGAGCGTTATTAAATTTATCTTCATATTCATTCATGGTACTTTCCTTAGGTTTTTCCATGCTTAGTACATTATAGTTTGCATATAGTGCATTACGTGCAGCACGTAAGCCTTCTGCTGTTTTATCAAAAGACTGTACTACTTCGCCGTCGGCGTTTTTTAAATGGTGTCCTTTGAAATCTGAAAATACCGTTGCAGCACCTTCATTAACATCACTTTTAGTAATTTTATCAATTAGCTTTCTTAGTAAATTATCAACACTTTCGTTTGCATCTGCTTCCTGAACAACATCATCAATTAATGACATTATATATTCATCGCCGTGAATTCGAAATGCCTGAGGAATTCTAATATACGCTTCGTCAGCTAACTTTCTCGCTAAATCACTGTCTTTGTCTTCAGTAATTTTTGACTCATCAAAACGATCGAACTCTTGTGGCGAGGGCATCATTTTTACTAACTTTTCAAATAAATCCGGTAAAGAGTTATCGTCGGGGAACTTATAAAGCCGGGTATTGCCACTAGTACTATCTGCCGGTCCTTCAATTTCAATGTATCCTGTTTTGTCTGCTGTAGGGAACCAATCGGCCGCTATTTCAACGGTTTTTTCAAACATCGGAGTAACAACAAACGGCGAATAGGTAAGAACCCAATTTCGATGTTTCTTTAACGCATAATTTAAAATATAAATAGCTGCTGGAATATATGGAACATAATAATATGCCTTCAACAATTTACTACTAAAAATTGGAAGTTCTTTTGGGTATTCTGACAGATCGTATCCAGCCGGAGAAATGTTCTTATCGGTTTGTACCAGTTGGTCGTCATCACCCATATGATACGCATGTTGTTTTTTTCGAAGTTCAACGCAATTTTCATCATCAGGATCACATCCGAGTGCTTCTGCTTCTTGGCGGCGCCGAGCTGTTGGATCAACAATCCCGCGGCTTAGAACTTTTTCAGCTTGCTTTTCGCCTGTTCCGTATTCAGATTTTTTAGATTTCGTTAAACGATTGTACCATTCTTTAGCCCTATCTGACCACTCAGTTGGGCCTTCGGTCATCGTTGCTCTATTAAAATTTTCTATAATTTTATATAAATCATCCATTTTCTATTAATTTCCTACCGGGCTTTTTGATTTATCTTCTGTATCGGTATTAAATGTTGCCTTTGGAGTTTTCCCGCCAGCAATTTCATACTCGCGAGTTTCCATATCTTTAACTACATTTTGGAAACTATTGCCATATGCGTCCGACGCATCTTTTTGTTCTTTATTTTGTTCAGGAAGTGCTTGATTGTCTAATAAAGCGCCGTCATGCTCTTTAGCAGCATCTTCGGCATCAACTGAATCTAAGAAACGCTTATCTAACATCTTCAAACGGTCAACATCACAGCCTTTTGATGCTGCTAACTCCATAACTTGATGAATAGATGCTGGATATTCTAATACCACATCCATTGAACTTACAGATTCATTTTCAAAATTTGGAAAATCATATGGACATTTCATAACTGGCGTAGTTTTAATGCTACCGTATGACTGTGGGTTAAACTTAGCAAGGATGTTCTTTAAAATTTCTTGCTTTTCTTTTGTAAAGTCACCGACATACTTAATACGGTATTCATATGATTTTTTTGATTCTGTTAAAAATTCTGTTAGCGAGCGCATTCTCAAACTCCTGATTTAAGTATATTTATACGTCTTTGTTTTTATTTGGATTCAACAATCTATCTAACATTTCATTGCGATCCAATACATGACCGGTGCCAGTTGCGGCATCTTCATCTCCGCGATCTTGATCCAGTTTTTGTTTCTTTAATTGTAGATCAATCATTTTAAGTTTTTTGTTCATTTTAGCAGTCTTGGCTGTAATAGCATGTCCAAGCATTGTCGCTGCTACCGAAAATATTTCCGACGAGAAACGTGCTTCTACATTCATACCTAAATCTACTAGGTCCTGATATGTTTTAGTAGCCATTTCAGCAAGACCATCCATTTCTTTATCGGATGCCTCTAACCCTTTGACAGCAGGCAGAGCAGCGTCAATTTTTTCAAGATTGCTTAACCCTTCGTATGTTTGCGGCACATTAAATGTTTCTTCTGTATCTTGTTCAACAATACTTTCTGAATCAGAATCATCAGAGGTAGGTAAATCAAATAAGGCTTCTAATTTTTTAGTCATATAGATATTTAGCGGTGGAAGATTTGGTCTTCAGTAATTACACGGAAGATTAGTCCTTGGCGTTTGCACCAATGCTGGGCTGCTTCCCATTTAGCGTAATTGACTGCTACCGTAGCACGTTGCTGTGCGTTTTGCTTTTCAGTTAGCATTGACTGACCTTTAGGTTTAATCTCTACAACTTCTGCCACCTGTTTGTTGTTTTTAGTTCTATAAACAACGAAGAAATCAGGAACGTATATAGTTTGTTTGCCTGTTAGCGGGTGCCTATATGGGATAGAAATGCTTTCACTTGCCCATTGTAGAATATGTTCATTATTATCACAAAAGTTCATAAACGCAAGTTCCCACGAACTACGATATCTAGGTTTTCCTTTACCTACATATTTGTTAGCATTGCGGACTTCATAAACGCCTTGTGAAAACTTTGGCTTACGGGGCATGTTAAATTACCACGTTTCTTGCTGCATAATAATTTGGTGTAATTATTTGCCCTACCCCTAATAGCGTTGCATTAGATCTTAAATTATTAATATAATAAGACATTGTTGAGCTAAGTTGTAAGGCATTTTGTCCTTCTAATTGTTCTAAATACGATACCACCGGAACATCGGCATCATACGCAATCTGCAACAGGGCGGCTGTAAATTCCTTTGCAGATTCGTCACTATTCAAATATTTTTTAAAAAATGATAGAACAACATCATACTCGTTAGCGCCAATGGTTAACGTTCTTTCATAAAACTTATCAATGATCTTCACTGATTGATCTGTTCGTTTAATATTAATACTTGACATTAGGTATGTTACCGTTGTGATTTATTTATAGTTGACCCATTACTTGATATGTCGGCTAAATTATTGTCTGTGTTTAAGCTCGGGTCAGTTGTAACATTATTCGGGTTAATCCAAGGTCTAGCTGTTGTAACAGTTGAAGTGACTGTTGGGTTATTAGTATTTACAGCAGGAGCGCCAGTATTTGGATTATTCCAGTTTGTAGCACTGGAATACCCGTTATTGCTTGTACTTGTTAAAGATTTTGGTGGTACCGTTGATGTTGTTCTATCATCTTTCTGAAAGATTAGATTAGAAATACTATTTTGCACTGTGCGATTAGATAAAACGCCGGCGCCGACATTTACCAACTGTCCAACTCCTTCATCGGCTAGCATATCGCCCAATGGAGCATCTTTAAATGTACGGTACGAAGTACCTGCTGTCAACGCAGCACCCAGGAAGTTGCCTTCTTCTAAATCTTGTGCGATACTTGCTCCAGCATCTAATAAACCACCGGCGCCAAAAATAGTTGATCTTCCTCCAGCTTTTGACAAAGAACTTTGTGTTTCGTCGTATCCAAAAACACCAAATCCTTCTACTTCACTAGAACCAGGATTACCAACTGTTCCTCTGTTATATTTTACTGTTTCATATTTTAGTGTCACACGATGTTCCATCATGCCACCTATATCGTTATATGCAAACTGATCGTGTTCCCAATTAGTAATAATAGGATTTATTAATATATACTCAACAAAGTTTCCTCTATTAAGACCATAAACTTTAATATCTTTGAAAAAGTTTGGTTTATATCCTCCACTAGCACTAGTTCCGTTAAAACCCCAGTTATTAATAGATTTAATATGATCGTAAATATCTCGTTTATTAAAATCAAACGGTCCTTCGTCGTTGCCGGTACTTAATCCGTTGTATTGATGTCTTGCATCTGAGTAGTAGTATGTAAAATAATTGTACCACATACTGCGAATTAAATCACTCCCGTCATCGTGGAACGTGATACTCACCGGATCGTACTTTATCTTTTTTTGTATATAACGTGTTCGATTATATTGATTTAATTCGTCAACATCGATATTAAATTTTGGTAATCCAACTGATTTAACCATCATTCCTATTTGACTTAACTCTGTAGCTGAGCCCATTGCTTTTTTAAGCCCAGGAATCTCCTGATTCAGAGTAAAGTAAACATGGAATAGATATTTGGTTTGCGGTGCAAGAGCGTAGCCATCATCAAGAAAGGTCCTTGACCCGTGCCTGTAATCTTGAACATCGGCGCTACCAAATAGATTGTCAACAAATCCTTTGGTAGCACCATTTAAAATGCTACTTAACTTGCTACCGAAACCCATAATTTTTAACCGGTTACGATATCACCAATACTACGTGCTACAGTTGCACCAACACCAGTGTCAAGAGGTGTTTGCACAGCATTATCAAATCGAATAGTCATGCCAATTGTTACAGGAGCACTTTCGCTATATGCTAATTGTTGATAATTAGCTTCCTTCAAATAACAACCATACAATTCCCAAGTTTCTAGTACTGTTGGTTCATTTGCACCATTGCCACCATCTAAGATTTCGCAACGTGTAATAAATTTATAATCGATGCCACTGGCAGCAGAGCTCATTTCCATAAAGTCAAATTGCTTCTGTAATTGTTCGCCTATTAATCTTGAAACATTGCCTGAAGCGTCGTCGCGAATGTTAACTGTTGTATCGCTCCATGTATGCTTACCTGCTAATCTAACCATTGAGTTATAGATATGAATATCCATATCAGCAAAGCTAACTTGCGGGCGGTTAAAATCAATTACCTGCTTTGTTAACTCTGTACGAGGTGTACTAACACCAAAGTTTTCGAAAGTTACTCGAAAACGATACTTTAATTTTGGCATTAATAAGCCCTGGGTTGAGCTTGATTGATCAGCTGCCAAAGGTACTGTCATTCTAGTTAATGATGAAACCGACATATTTGTTTCTCCTTAGTTTATTAATATTTATCTTTCTTTCAGAGACAAAAAAAAGGGGCCGAAGCCCCTTTTAAGTTATAATAAGTTAACTCATTATTATAAGCCTGCTGCAATATCCCCAGTGTTCTTAATACGAACTGGAATATAAATGAATTCAACAGCTTTCACAGGTTCAATTGCAATATCCACATATAGTTCTGAACGATCAATACGTGCTGGTGTATTGTTGCTTTCGTCGCATACTACTAGGTAATCGTAAATACCACGTTTAGCAACTAAATCGTTCATTAATCCTTCAACTGCATTCTTAACTTCGTCGCGTGTTAATTTATCATTTGGTTCAAACATAAATCCTTTAGCGATCGATTCAACCTGATCACGTAAAAATGCAACTAGTCGTGCTACGTTAATACGATCTAATGCACTACCTGTCTTAGTAGTCTTATTGCCGTAATTAACTAATCCAGTACCCGGAATAAACGTTAATGGATTAACATTATTTTGATATAATGTATCACGAATTGAATTACGGTTGGCAATCTGAACATATTCGCCTGATTGTGCATCAACATATCCTAATGAGCTAACATTGTCAATATTACCGCGACGTGTACCGGCCGGTGCTAGCCATGGATATCCAATTTCATCGTTACGAATAATTGTACGCAACATCATATGACTTGGAGGAACAACTACTGTATTTCCACTTAAATCATTAGTTTGCCCTGATGGATAGAATACGCCTAAGTAATAATCGTTACTTGCTAATCCATCACCTGTTGATAAACCTTCGCCATTGTTGTTAGTAGCCCAATTAATTAGATCGGTGCCGCTGTCGGCTAAACGTAAAGGTGTATCACCTACAACAAATGCTGTATTATTACGATCATTATTTAATGCAACCATGTTCGGAATCAACTCTGGATATCCTGGAGCCGAAATTAAGTTAAACACACGTTGCTCTTCGCGAATTTCTGTATTAGCATCAATTCCAGTTTGCATTGCGTTAACAATCATTTGACGTTGAGCTTGACGTCCCATGTAAGGACTGCCGTCATTCTTATTTCCTGATGCAGTTACCCAGCAATTCTTTTCAGTTGGCAATGTACCCGAAAAGTCAGATGCATTAAAGTAATTTAATCTAAATTCTTTAACTGTGTAACCGCTGCGACGAGTATTAAACAACAATGTACCTGCTGGATATAATGTATCATCAGGTGCATCTAAGTCTAAATAGTTGCTAGCTAACAGATCTTCGATAGATGGCATATCGTCGGTAATTGGATCAACTGAACCGCCTGTGCCCCAACGTGCATCTGCAAAAATTATACCATTTTCGGTTGTTTGATCTGAAGTATCAATCGATACCCATTGGTCAACACCGTCAACTGACTGCCAACGCTTAACCATTGGATAATTTTCTAAGTCTGAAGTATCAATCCATAAATCACCGTATACAAGTGCCGTACCATCGCTTTGGGTAGTTGGAGCACTTGCACTGACTCGTGGACCGCTTGGGTCAGTTGTTGTTAAGTCATAACCGCGAACATCATTATTTACATTACGATATCCTTTCCAACCGTTACCATCATGGATCATAATATCAACTTGGTTAATCGAACTATGGTACCAATAAGTGCCATTTGCTGGATCTTGTCCTGGTTGTGTGTTACTAGCAGAGTATCTAGTATCATCTGGATTAGTTAAATCAACCCAGTTACTAACAATAATACCGTTAGCTAGTCCATCTTCCATTCTTTCACGGATACCGTCAACAGATGTAACTAAGCCAGCGTCAGTTACTGGAGTGCCACTGATATCAATTAAATGAATCACGCCACCTCTAGTGTGCGAAAGCTGAATTGCGCCAGTTGATAAAACTGTTGCTGAAACATAGTTTACATTAGCTGCTAACAAATCAGCAACAAAATCTTCTGCAGTTGTGCCTGATAAAGTAACAGTCACCGGTGAAGTCATTGATGCCGAACCCGGAGAGCTTGCACTAATTGTAAATGTTTCGCTAGCTGTGAATGTTGGCGAAGTGGTATTACCAGTAACAACTGTCTGACCGCTTGCTAATCTTTTATACAATTTAAATGTTGCGGTGTTATTTTCGTTAACATCATATCTAGCGTATAAGCTATCTTGTGCAATTGAACTACCGCCATTTGATGGATCTAAGTAGTAATTAGCACTTGCATCAGTTAGGTACATAGGGCAATTAACTGCGCTAAATGCACCTGTTGCTGCACTATACTGTTTAACTACTAAGTTTGCACCAAGATTTACATTTGAAATCTTATGCCATACACTACCACTTGGTCTAGGAACAGTATCAGTACTTCTCCAGCGTGGAATTACTGTATGCGTAGTTTGTTGTACAATTGGTGCATAATAAGTGCCGGCAGTAATACCAACATCGTCTAAGATTGTACCCGATGGGTTAGCAATAATAACGCTTGCATCCTCTGAGCTATTATCGTCGCCAGCGCCAGATTCAACATAAATCTGCAAACGCCCGTTAACTACACCAGCAGTAACTCCTGTAATTGCTGAGGTATTGATATTAGCAGCCAATGATTCAACTGTTGAACTTGTAGGTGAAACAACAGTTCCGTTAATTTCAAACTGGTGTATCGGATTTAATGTAGGGTTTGTTTCAGTTCCTTCAACTGTTGCCCAACTTGCTTTCCAGTCATCAGAACCAACTAGTACCCAATTATTATTCTTATTTTTATAGTAAATAGGATTACTAGCATTTGTAGCAATAATTGCATAAGAACCAATATTGCCTAAACTTGCTTTAGGTAGTCCTGAATCTAAATCATTTGAACTTGTGATTACAATTGGTGTAACATTTACAAATGAATTAATTGCTGCATTCCATTCAAATACGCCCCAAGTAGATTCAGCTGTATCTAACCACCAGCTACCATCGTCGGGACTTCCAGTTGGACGTGTAACGCTTGCGGCTAATTCTGCTAAGTCTATGTCAACACGCTGTACGTAAGCACGGTTACTTACTCCTAACACCGAATATGCTGCTAGTAGACCATACTCGTTAAGTTCATAACCATTAATTGGTGTTCCATTAGTAGTATTATAAAAGAACGGATTACCAAAAGTATTAACTAGCTCTCGTTGGCTAGAAATTAGATAAATTTTATTAGCGTTAGAAGCAAGTGTGCCTGCGGCTACGCCTGTTCCTGAAGCGGTAACCTTATTTCGTGCTGTTGCAATCAAAATATAAGGTACACTATTGGTCAGCGAAGAACGGTAGTTGCTTTCATCAACAATTGATACTTCAACGCCTGGTGAAACTAGTGCCATATTGATTTCCTCGTTAATATGTTGTTATATCTATTTATTAGTTTCACTATAAATCAGCGGTTTATCTGACCTTGGCCAAGGCCTTATTATAAATAAATGTATGGAAAGACCGCTATGTTCTGTGTGCGAAAAACAACCTAGAGCCGTAAATTATGTCAAAAATGGTATAACTTACTACCGTTCTCGCTGTAATCAATGTAACGGAATGGACAGAAGAAAAAAACCGTTTGTTCCACGCTGGAAACAGAAGGGTTATAAGCAAAAAACTACATGCGATAGGTGCGGATTCCGAGCAAAATATCCATCACAAATAGTTGTGTTTCATGTCAATGGAAATTTAGACGATGCTACAATCACAAATCTGCGCAGCATTTGTCTGAATTGTGTTGTTGAGATAGACAAGGATGATTCACCTTGGAAGCAAGGCGATCTTATGCGAGACTTTTAATGTTTAACTTATTAAGTGTACGTTGTAGTAATCCAATTTGTAAAATAACATCTTCAAAAGCGTGGTGACTATTGCCCAACTTTTCACGGTCTGGGCTCATTTTGTATACCGTGCGAGCGTCCATTACTTTGTAATACTGCCAGGGAATTGGCATACCATAACTCTTAAATGCGTGTTCAATAATAGTCATGTCAAACGCAATACCGTTAGCCCAAATGCGTTCTGCGTGCCACATTAGCCCTTTAAGTTCTTCTAATGCGTCTTTTAACGGCACACGATCCTCTTCGCCAAATGCTTCTTCCTGTGCTAATTCACCTTGTTGTGCCCACCATTGAATAGTTAAATCTTCGATAACACGGTCAGGCTGGGACTCTGTATCAATACGACGATACATTGCGTGTTTATCGTAAATGGTATCAGAAAAAGGATCAAACGCACACGCCGCAATGTTTAGAATTACAGCGGCAGGGTCAGAGCCTAACGTTTCTAGGTCGATCATCAAGTCCATAATAGTATTATAGTAGAGTGTTGAGTAGTTGTCAACCTTTACGTGCTTTATTCAAAGCACGTATCAGTCTGCTTGCTGTGTTAATACGTTTAGAACGCTCGCTTCTGCGGGCTTGTTGTTTGTAGGTTTGCGCTCTTGTGCGCTTCATTTTTTCACGCTTGGCTACATCAATCGGCTTGTCGCAATCTGTAACAGATGGAACAATACGTCCTTTACGCTTACCAGAAGTACAACGCCATTTTAGTTTTGCTTTGCCACCTCGAGTTGTAGTTTTAGAACGACTCCAAACCATTTCGTGTTCTGGAATAAACTCGCTTGCTCGCATTAGCCAATGACCCAGGTAATTGGCTGCGAACCATCTACATAATTGCGCAAGTCATCAAGCAATGCTTGCTTTTCGGCCATGCCTTCTTGCTTCATTTGCGAACCATTTAGTGCTGAACCACCTTGTGGACCAGCAATGCTTGCAAACTTTTCACGTGCTTGACCAATAATAACTTTAGCAGAAGCAGTAGTGAAGTCTTTAATCCACTGCGAAGTTTGATAGTCCTGTAGTAATGTCACTTCAGGCTTGGCATTAAATACCCATAACAGAATTTCTTCGCCTGTGCCTTTTGGATCACGCACAACACGAAGTTCTTTTGTTACAGGGTTAAACGTGTAGTTCATAAACCCACCAAACATACGCATCGCAAGTTCAACATACTGCGAGTACATTTCAAATGTAGCTAAACCACCTGCGTAAGTGTAGTTTAAAAGGTAGACGTTGAGAGTAGCCTGAGAAAATGGGTCAAAGCTACTACTATAAGGGCCAGTAGCGTCCCCCAGAGTACGTCTGAAAATTTGACGGACATGTGTTACCTCTTGTGGTAGTGTATAAGTATCCTGTCCTTCCTGGAGTGTTAAAAACGCATAGCTCTCTTCCGTGCTAGCCTGCGAACGTTGTCTAAAAATACCAAGTGCTTCTTGATATGCTATCTCATAGTGTTCTGGATCGAGCTCAATGTCAATAATGCCATCGCCTAATCTTAGTCCTACATACTTAAAGAGATCTTGTTTTAGAGTGTCTAAACTTGCAGCCATATACCTTTCCGTCCTTATACACTATTTAGTGTACTCGGAGGATGACCAGGTTCTCATTGAACCGTCCATTTAATTTGGCTTCTACTGCTTTAATATCTTTAAAGAACTTACGGCTGTTAGGTTTACTTGCTTTTGTAAGTTCTTTAATCTGCTCATCTGGTTTACGAAGCGTCTTCATAACGCTCTGTGTTGGGTCATAACCAATGACAGCATTGTTCTTCACGTATAACCCGCCTGAGTGCTGGTCTGCTACATAGTATTGTAGCTTGCGATTCTTAGTGTTGTACACAAACATTTCTTTAGCACCAAGGATCTTTACTGGCTTCTCTGACTTGATATCGCCAAATTCCTTCTGGTATTTGAGTTTTGCTACTACTTTCTCAGGTGGAACTGGCTTTTTACGTCGCGGAGTCTTGGCAACCTTCTTAAACTGTACATAACTCAATGCATCAGCGATTACTTGCTCAGCAAACTTTACAAGGTTGCGCAGTTCAATCTTACCGTAATTAGCATAGTACTCAGCAACTTCTTCGTCGCCGTCGTGTGCTGCGCGGAATTCAGCGAGCTTTGCTTCCCATACATCAGTGATTACTGAAATATGCTGCGGCAGGATGTTAGCAACTTTTAGTACATCAATAGGATTTTCACCCTTAACCGGCTTACATCCGTTGAGAATAAAGTTATCCAGTAGCCCTTCTAGCTCACCCGCTGCTTCATTTGCCTTCTCGAGCATACGTTCCTGAATAGTAGGACCCTTGGGTTTTGCTTCTTCCTCTGCTTCTTCTACTTCCGGAGCATCGTTTACGTGACGCTCTACTTCAAAATTGATGCGCTCAATTTCATTTTCGTTAAGCTCTAGCCCTTGGTTGCTCATACGACACAACCAGCCCACTGTATTAGTGAGCTTCGCATCTGCGGTGCCTTTGATCACTTTATAAGCGTCGGTTTTACCTTGTTCTTTAAAGTAATCCAGCATCATCTGCTTGGCTTGTTTGCTATCACAAGTATAGTTGTACCAGTTCATAGCAGTAACTAATGCTGATGTGCGACTTTCTTCAGCAGGCTGTTCTGCCCAAGTAGGCTCTTGTCCTACATATTTGGCTTCTGCGGCTGCTGCCTTGATTTTGTTGCTTTGAGGCTTACGGGCCATTGCTAACTCCTATTTGTTAGTATCTGCTTATTATAGAGCCCTGACCCAATGTTGTCAACCTGGTCAAAGCGGATAAATACATAAAAATTTGCCGTGAGTTCATAAAATGTACTTATTGTGGTAAATTTACAACATATAAAGATTATTTAATATGCCAAGATTAAGTTTATGGTCTCCTGAAAAACGAAACGATTACAAATATTTAGATCGAGTAATTTCCGAACAATATACAGTCGGAGGGCTCGACATATATATTCACAAATATTTGGGTCCAAAAGTTTCTGGGGATTATTCTACAGAATCAAGTAATTACGATGTTACTCGTCCTGTATATTCTGAAACTAATCCGCTTTTTATCGAAGACTTATTCACCTTAGAAAATAGAGATCGTGATTATGATGAATCTATTTACAGATTAAGAGGTGTATATAATGTTCAGGATATTGATTTTAATTTAAGTCAATTTGGGTTATTCATTCAAAACGATACTATATTTGTAACGTTTCATTATAATGATATGATTGATACATTAGGACGTAAATTAATGTCTGGCGATGTTATCGAAGTTCCTAATTTAAAAGATTTTCATCCACTAGATCCTAATACTCCGATTGGGCTGCCGAAGTTTTATGTTATTCAGGATGCTTCATTTGCTAGCGAAGGCTTTTCCAAAACCTGGATGCCACACATTTGGCGTGTTAAAGCAGTCCCGATGGTGGGCGCACAAGAATACAAAGATATTTTAGATGGCTACACTAATGAGAAAGGTAACGAAACTGGCGATTTAACTGATTACTTAACTACATACAATAAAAACAAAGACATTAACGATAAAATTCTTGCTCAAGCAGAAGTAGAAGTTCCGCTAGCAGGGTATGACGTTAGTAAGTTTTATGTTGCTCCATACGGCAGCAACGGCGAACCCGAAGATGGTACTGGTATTAGTGCTGATAACTCTAGATTAACAGCGGATTTAGGTGCTGTTAAAGCAGATCGCAGTTTAGTATCACCAACTTCAGATGGTTACTTAGTTGGCTATTTAACAGGCAACGAGTATCCACCGAACGGGTTACCAGTAACTCCTGGTGTTAGCTTCCCAGTTAACCCAAGAGAAGGCGATTATGCATTACGACTAGACTATAGTCCAAACAGATTATTTAGATATGACGGAGCACGTTGGGTGAAAGTAGAAGATAATGTAAGAACTGAAATGACTTACTTAAATAATGATAACACTACACAGCGCAGTTCATTCGTTAATAACCGTGCTACTGTTGAAACTACAGATAGAGGCACTATTCCAAGCAAACAAAGTCTGAGTCAACTTCTAAAACCAGAGGCGGATAATTGATGCAATTGTTTGAAATTCAAAAAACATTTTATCATGGATCGATGACAAGATTACCGGTTGGCACAATATTAA
>Ga0196901_1000367_pt1 | contig 23954 bp, 45 predicted proteins | sample CB_VirMetaG_FD_169099 | JGI IMG/M metagenome (GOLD analysis project Ga0196901, IMG submission 169099) | Freshwater to marine saline gradient viral communities from Chesapeake Bay - CB_1504_1 Viral MetaG (v3) (version 3) | ecosystem: Environmental > Aquatic > Marine > Coastal | place: USA... | reverse complement strand
TGCCGTTCTAACCATTTGCGGCACCAGGCTTTACCTTGGTCAACTAAGTCTGAATGAAGCCTTACTGTATGGCCGGGCTTCCACTTTAACTTATACTCAAAAATTTCCTGCGGTGTCATTTCAACCATTATTGAACCCAAGATGTTCTTTAATAGCCCAGCTCATTCTGAGTTTAAATGCAGGATCAACATCTTGAGATTCTACAATCCTAGCACACTCGTCTACAATAAGTCTAGCGAAATACTCTTTATTAAGAATTTTCATACCAAAGATATCTTCGCTGGCCCGGTTTTCAAGTTCTTTAAGTTTTTCGTTCATATGAATATATTATACTATGTGTGAATTAAATAGTCAACGATTATGTAATTCTAAGTTCTTCAATGTTAACGGGAGTATAATTTATATGCTCTACACAAACATTGCGATGTTGTTCTGTAGGACTTGGGTTTTGATGCAGGTGCCCGTGTATATTTAGCAGTGGCACTTTTTCCATATCCGGATTGTCTTTGCTAGGATAACGCCACAGCGAATCATTGTGCATAGGTACGTGAGATAACACAAGGCCAAATTCGGGAAACATACGCCACATTAAAATTTTACTTACAAGTTCGTGTTTGGTAAAGAACTTGGCGTCGTCGTGATTGCCTAAAATTAACCGCTTTTTCCCATTTAAGCGTCGCCAAAATTTAATGAAATGTTGTTGCTCGCCCATCATTACATCGCCTAAATGATAAACGATATCACCAGGCTTTACAACACTATTCCAATTCTCAAGAATAGTTTCATCCATTTCTTCAATGGTAGAGAAACGATTACCACGAACTAACTCTCCGTCTTTATCTACAAAGCGGAGAATGTTAGCGTGGTGAAAGTGTGTATCTGAAATTACCCAAATGTCGCTCATCTAATCCCAAAGTGATTGAAAGTATTTGCCAAATAAACGAAACCCGTTTTGGATACGTGCTTCATATTCCTTTCTGCCATCCCAATCGACTTTTGCTGTGTGTTTAGGTCCTTCAACCATTTCACTGCAACCATCTTCCAGTTTCTTCCACTGCCAATCATACGCTCCAGTATGGAACTCATCTTCCCAATCTTCGTTAGCGCCACCGGGCAAACTTTCAAATGCAAAGATCATTTCGTCCATGATCCAGTCCCAACGATCAAAAAACTTGTCGTCAGTGGTGCCGTCTTTTTTGTATGCGTTCTGTTCTTTACGAGTAGGACGCAGTTCTTTAGGCACATCTTCTACATCAACAAACGGAGCACCGTGCTTGTTTTGTTTAAGTTGGTGCAGCATAGGACGGATGATGTATCCAAGTGTATCCTGCATGTTCCAGGTATCCCATGGATCAATATGCACCTTAATAGTACGCTCTTGCTTGCTGTGAATCCACGACAGGAAACGAGCAAGCAATGTTTGATGACGCTCGCGGTTCATTGAACGAATCTCGCCTACATCTGCTTCAGGTTCAATGCTACCATGAGCAAGCCATTCGCCAAAACGATGTACACGATCCGCAGTATGCTCAAAGCCATATTCGTCTTTTTCTTTAGGCACCCAGAACATCAATTTTTCAGCAAGTTGATATGGCCCAAAGAAATTAGGATAGTTTTCAATTTTAATTTTCATAATTTATGATATATGTTAGGTTCTAATAGGTTATGTAACTGTGTAGTATTTACAAATTTTGTGATGCCGTGTGTTTTAAGTGCTAGGTTATGTTTATACAGTAATTCTCTCTGTATAGCGGCTTCTTGTCTGATATCCAAATTAAATCTGTGTAGATCCATGTCAATATTGTTAATAATATTATGTATTATTTCATCAAAATACCATATAAATTGCAATCGATAAAAATGAAATTGTTTCCAATTTTGATATATATTAATCCATTTGTCAAGTCTTTTCTGAATTACCGGTAACCCCAGATAATCCAGAACATGCCCTATACCACTATCAAAGGTTGTCCAAAAATCTTGTGTATCTAAATAAAAATATTTTAGATTTGGTACCTTATGAACATCATCTTTGATGAGTGTAGAAACATCGTGATCGAAGTTTAATGCAATAAATTCTCGAAGATTATATACCTCGGTCATTCCCATGGATTTCCAAGCGTCAAAATCTGCATTAAAAAACTTGTTGATGTAATCATGAAGTTGCTCGACACCAGTATCAAGATTAACTAATGGGTCTACGAACGATTTCTTTGAAGTTCTGGATTCCAGAGTACAATCGTATAGTCTGGTTTCTGGTCGACTGGAAAGAACAATAATTTGCGCACCATTGTCTCTCAGTATTGAGATTGCCTGTTGTGTTTTGCTATGATCAAACAACAATGTTTGATTATTCTGACATAACGTATGCATATACAAGAATAATTTTTCGTCTTGTATATCACGCTCTAGTAAATTAGAAAAAATTTGATTGAATTCATCCAGATCGGTTGGCTGGTTTGGATGAAAACCATGTGCGTTTATGTCAGTTAACGGATTGTCTGAAATAATTTTAACTGAATCTGACTTCACGTGATAATATTTTTCAGTACCTGAAAGGTACTGTAAACTCCAGGTTAAAAATGTTCCGCCACGGCCAGAATCAGTTAAAATTGAATTAATCATGAATTTATTTACATTGCTACGTCATGATCCATCATATTACGCACTTTTGAATCATCCAATTTCATACGCAAACGATCAATCTTAAAATCGATTTCGTAACGATCCAGTGCAGTCAACTCTTCGTTAGCCAGAGTATCCAAGTAAGTTAGATATTCCATTACATCATCAAACGGGTCTTTATACATTTTATGCTCCTACGGTAGTTTTAATAACGTTAAGATCTGTGCCATTCAGCAGAATAAGAATAGCAATAAAATAAATCATGCCCATAAGTTCATCCTTGTCCTTCCATGCCCCAAACATCTTAAGAGAAAAGATTACCGTAAGTGCTAGACTAATAATGTAGCTAGCCAGCGGCAAAAAGTTCTTAATCATTTCAATATCCATTTATACATTCTCCATATCATCAATCATTTCATCTAAAACTTCCAATGCTGAACGCAACTCGTTCCACGCATCAGATCCAACTTGTCGTTCGCTCAACGAACCAAATAATGTTTGTATACAATCACGAGCAACTTCCAATGCTTCAATTTGAGTCATTACGCTGCCTCCTTAAACATAGTAGCAATAACGCTGTTGATTTCATCAACTAGCGGGTGGTTGTACGGAAATCCATGTTCATATGCAACTTTATCAGCGCCAAAGAACTTTAGATCAAGTTGATCTTCACAGTCAAGAATCCAACGGATTGCTGTAACACGATCCTTGGCACCACAGCGAATGGTAAGAGCAATACGAGCCTCAAACTTTTCAACCTGCTTCGCCTGGAACTCGCGCTTTTCGGCTTCCATCTCAGATAAAGTGGCAATGAGATTGTCCCACTCTTGTTGCTTACCTTCAGCATCAAGTGAGCTCCAATAACGGAATCCAGTTTCGCCTGGACGGCAACCATACACGTCCTTGTGCAGATCTGAGTAAAGTTCGTTTGAGAAAGTGTACTTGTTCATTTCTGGCTCCTTGCTGTTTGCGTTAAACATGTATGTATTATACATGATTGTTTACCAAATGCAACCATTTGGAACAGAAAAAATCAATAACTTACGTCATTTTGTCACAAAAGTTTTTTATGGGCTATTAGAAATAACCTGCACTATTTTTGTGCAGATCTAAACTGACTCGCAGAGTATGATTTTCGGTTTTTAAATCCAGGATATCCTCTACTAACTGATTGAATTCTGGATCTTCTTCAGATATTTCCATACCGTGAATAATACTGGCAATGCTCAATAGAGTTTGCTTATAATCTTCGCATTCCATATTAAATCTCCTTATAGAAAACAAAGCGGGCTTTTATGCCCGCTCTATTTAGTTTGCATAATATTACAGAAATATTACGCTTTATTTTTGCAACGCGGCGAGTTTGGCTTACGTTCACAACGAAAGGTGCCGTGGCTTACATGCTTGCGACTCAACTTGTTACCGTTTGGATCAGTTTTGCGGTTGCGGTGTGGAATAGCAGTTTTGCTCATTTTTTATCCTTTATTAGTCTATGAAGTGAATGTGTATTATACTAAAGTTTAGTCTAATGTCAAGCCCTTTGGCAATGTAACTATCCCTGATTCTACTAGACGTTTGCGATTTTCAATGTGCTGCGCTTGAACATCGTCTTTTGATTGACCCCAATATTCAACACAATGTCCTTCGTCCATTAAGATTTTAGTAACAGTAGTGTCACCACAAATAAAGTCACCAAGTATGCGACCAAACTTACCTTTAGCATCAGAACCATCTTTGTCGACCATGGTTTTAAGAATCGCTGTTTTTCCAAGTAATTCTTTGAGTCGAGTTTTGGCAGCGAGTCCAAAGACTTTTTCGAGTTTGTTTGAAGTGCGAGATTCAGGCGTGTCAATTCCCATAATGCGAACCCGCTCACCACGCAACCAAATACCAAACCCAAGATCGATATCAACATCTACTGTGTCTCCGTCTACTACACGTAGAACGTGTGCTTTATATTCGTACATACTGTGTCCTTTTTAATGTTTCTCACACGAAATCTCCTTCATGCATGATGTATAACATACAGTGCCTGATTTCGTAAATTTCTGGTGGACCCAGTAGTTGGTACAACCGTCGCTGTCTGTACTTCTTTCTGGAGTAGATGATTTTACTCCAACGTTTTCGGCAATTTTGTCAATAGGCGGCAATAACAACTGCGCCGCAGTCATTATTGGTGATCCCGCGCATCCCATTAACGCTTGACTGCTGATGCCCCAAAGTAGAAGCCAACGAGCGCCGCCATTAAGTTTGTGTCTAATGGGGTGATCACTAAGCCTCCTGAGAAAGATTTCCATACAATAGCGTCTCTACCTTCGGTAAAAAACCACATGCCTGGTTGCCATTCTGTGTAACCGACTGCTACATTTAGCTCTGGCATGAAAATTGCTGCTAGTTTTGGTAGCAATACAATTGAGAATACACCAGTTAGAGCGATAACTCTGCGTGTCCAAGCACTAAATTGATCTTTCATTCCCGCTTCACGAGCGTCATTAATAGCTTGACGTTCTTGGTCGCGAGCCTGCATCATCATTTTATGATTTTCTTGTTTATTTTTTTGTGCTTGACCCCACATAGACATCACGCCGCCTAGTACAGATGAGCCTAGCATGGTAATAATTTCGAAAGGTATACCCATGTTGAACCTCCTAAAGTCCTACATGGATATTTATGCGCAGATTATGATTTTTCTGGGCAACAAAAACGACGTATGTCGTCAGGGCGGATTCCGCAACGAACAAGTGTTAGCGACACACAAAAGAATACTAAATCAACCATTGCATGTGTAGAATAAAATTCCGGATTCATATCTGGTTGCCATAAATGAAAATCAAAACCTGGAACTACAAACACCATTAATATTGTTGAAATATACACAGGACAACTATATCTCTTGTGATGGCGTAAAATCCATAATGCACTCATAACAATTGATGTTAGAGTTACAACCGATATTACTTTTGCTATTATTTCAACACCCACTTTAGACTCCTTGCTTTAACAACCAAATAACAAGACCAACGACGCCGCTCATAACAATCCAAAACAAGCGTTCGCCTTTGCCAATGGTAAGCGTATTGCTGTTAACGATAAGTTCGTTAGTGTGGATGCTGCGTGCTAGATCGCTTAACTTATCGTTAATGTCTCTAACATCTTGTTGTAGTGCTGTAACACGTTCTTCTAAACGTATTAAGCGTTCTTTATCGTCTGCACTCATTGGCATATGAATTCCCCTAAAGAGTTTTAGTAACTCATTAATATTTATAGGCTTTACATATGCAAAAAATATGCGTAGATTTTAAACTCCAAAACTTGAGCCGCATCCGCAGGTAGTTGTAGCGTTGGGATTGTTAATAATAAACGCTTGCCCTTCTAGATCATCTTTAAAATCTAGTGTAGCACCGTCTAAGTACATCATACTCATGGCATCAATCATTAGTGTTACCGATTCAGAAAGTTCTGCTACCATGTCATCTGCTTGTGGACGATCTAACTGAAATGCATACTGAAAGCCTGAACAACCTCCGCCTTGTACAGCAATGCGTAATCCAAGACCGGTTTCTTCTTCAGACGCGATAATCTCATTTAATTTTTCAACTGCTGCTGGTGTTACATCCATAATCTATTCCTTTATACGTGAAAACTCTCGCCGCAACCGCAGCGATTCTTTTCGTTGGGATTGATAAATTCAAATCCCTCATTGAGCCCATTTTTTTGATAGTCTACTGTAACACCATCTAGGTAGACCAAACTTTTGGGATCAACAAATACCTTTGCTCCGTTTGATTCGTACATATAATCTTCGGCATTTTCATGGTCGACAAATTCCATTACATAAGCCATGCCAGAACATCCTGCTGTACGAACACCTAAACGAATTCCTTTACCTTTGCCTCTGTTTTTTAGGTAATGACTGATACGCTCTGCTGCTGCACGAGTTACTTCGATCATGATTGTTCCTAGTGCTTGTTTTGGTAATCTTCAATTGCTGCTTTTATAGCATCTTCTGCCAATACGGAGCAATGAATCTTGACTGGCGGCAGAGCGAGTTCATTAGCAATGTCTGTGTTCTTAATACTCGCGGCCTCACTAAGGGTCTTTCCTTTAACCCATTCAGTAACAAGACTGCTACTAGCAATAGCACTGCCACATCCATAGGTCTTAAACTTCGCGTCTTCAATCACACCATCCTTGACTTTTAGTTGTAATTTCATTACATCGCCACATGCCGGTGCACCTACCATACCAGTGCCTACATCTGGATCATTTTTGTCAAATGTGCCTACATTACGTGGGTTTTCATAATGATCTAAAACTTGTTCTGAATAGGCCATAAGTTTTCTCCTATAGTTTACATTTCAACACAATCAGCATATTGAAAAATACCGCCAATGTTGATTGCTTCTATTCCTTGTTGGTTCAAGTAGTTTGCAGCACTTCCGCTGCGTGCTCCTGAACGACAGTACAACATATAACGATTGTCTGGTTCAAGTGCTACAACATCGCGCAACGGAACATTTGCTGCATCCTTGATATGCGATCCTGCAAATTCTTGTGGTTCGCGAACATCAATGAGCAACCATCCTTGCTTGATCATTTCGCGTACTTTTTCACAGTAACTCATGCTACTTCTCCTTATTATAGCAATCGTTGTGACCGCAGGCTAACACCAACACAACTCCTGCTCCTAATAAAAATTCAAACAGCGTCACTATGCTGCTGCACCTTTGTGCTCAAACCATTTGGCTGCTTGTTCGTCCCATCCATCAGTGCGTACATAACTGCTCTGACGTGGGCTGGAGATCATGTTTGGATCGACTTCTAGTCCGACACCTTCCAGGAAGTTGTTAAGACCAATACGTTCGATCATTTCGCCAGTGCGTTCATGCTCTAGAGCATTTTCTGCAAAGAAGTCTAAAACTTCTTGTGCTAGATCAGCAAGTGCTTCGTAATCTTCTTCGGTTTCCAGCTTCATGAATGGAACAATCACTGTGCCCATTGAGTCACCAATCTTTAGTGTGCGTTTACCACCACATAAAATAGTAACACCACGATCGTCACCTTGTGCTAGAATGGCATCGCCGTCCTTGCCCGCATATTTTTCGCTTAGCGGGCTGGCAACATTCAGACAATGCATACAACGAACGCAATCTTTGTTGTTGATGGTTAGCGAATCATCATCTCCTAAACTCATTGCTTGTGTTGGGCAACGGCTAATGATGTTTTCATTAACATACTGGCGTCCTTTATCAGCAACCATGGCTTTCCAGCCTTCCTGGTTGATCTTGATGTCATCGCGCCAGGTACCAATAACTGCGAAGTCTGATCTATGAACTGCGTTCATGCAGTCATTTGGACAACCACTTACTTTAACCTTAAACTTGTAAGGTAATGCTGGTCTGTGCATGTCATCTAAGAATTGGTTTACTAAAATACGATGCGCCTTGCCTTCGTTGTGTAAACTCATTTCACATCTGGCACCACCAACACAGCTCATGCCAGTGCGAACAGCAGGACCAGCACCGCCAAGATCAAAACCAATTTCATTTAGTTCGTTAAAAATTCCCTGGACATTGGTACTAGTAGCACCTTGCATCATGATGTCGCCACTTTGACCGTGGAATGCGATCAGACCACTACCGCCGTTTGCTTCAAATGTATCAACTAGCTTGCGCATCATTTCAGAGGTGTAGTGATTGCCTGCTGGTGGTTGGACACGTAGAGTATGGAACTCTACTGCGTCTGGGTACATATATGATCCGTCTGATTTCTTTAGTTCGGTAAAACGAGGAATAATACCACCGCCGTATCCTACAACGCCTACTGTACCACCTTTCCAGTAGCCCTTGCGTGTAACATAACTTTGTTCTAGTGTACCTAGTACGCCTTTGGCCATTGCTGCACCATCATGCGACCCTTTTGCTAGACGCTTGAGACCACTAACAAAACTGGGCCATGGTCCTTTTTCTAGTTCATCTAAGTTTGGGGTTGAAATGTCCTCAACTTCAGGACGCTCACTGTTTAGTTTTGTATTGCTCATCTCTAAGCTCCTTCATTATCTTTAACTGTTCTTGTGGGGTATATTTTTCCCACTCTGCGATCTGCTTTGCTGTGCGTCGGCAACCTTTGCACACGTCGCCTTCCATAACGCACACTTTTGTACACGGACTTGGCATTACACGCAACCTGTTGGCTGCGGTAAACCTCCGTACTTGGTGATTGGCTTCATTGGACCAGTCATCCACTCTTTAAACATTTCTTTTTGGTCTTTGCCACAATACTTGGCAAATTTTCTAATTGGTGGAACAGTAGCATTTTCGTCGTAATATTCACGTGCTGCTTTAATTTGTTCCACCATGGATTCTGTTAATGTAAAATCATCTTCCTGCGCCATTTCGTACATGATCTCTTCGGACCATTGGTCTGGGTTGACAAGATATCCATTTCCAGTTCTTTCAAGCATGTTATAGTATCCTTATATTTTGTGTGTGAATTAACCAACTAATTTAGTTGGTTATTGTTATGAGTATTTATATCAAATTACAGTAAACTGATCATATTTTTTGATGTCATATAATTTTTCATCAAAAACTCCTGCTGCTTCTGCAAATCAGCATAGTAGGCATCATAGTTGTATAAAATGTTCTTGATGTGATTCACCAGATCTTGTTTGTGTGTTTGATATGTATCCCAATTTTCAGTCCACTCTGCTGGATACAGATAGGAATCCAGATACATTTCGTTATATGATAGTCTAGTGGGCATTAACGGAACAGTTTTGTTGAATACTGCTTCGACCATGCTGATCCCAAAGTTTTCGTGTTTATTAGCCGAAAAAGAAATCTTGGCTTTGCGAATCAGTTCATAATATTCTGATTTAGAAAGATTGAGTTTTTGTGAAAAAACAAAATCATAATCAGGAAATTCTGCAGCCAAATCCTCAAAGATCTCTGGTTGTTTGTCTGGAGAGATCCTGTGCCCGAACAAAATAATATTTTCTTTGTGTTCCAGTGGAATACTATCTGAGTTATTGATGATGTTCAGATGTGGTTGACCAGAATGATACGCTTTATCACCAGATACCTCTAGTGTTTTGCAGAACAGATCTCGATGATATTTACTACCAAACCAATTATAATCCAGTGCATGGTACACGGAACGTTCAAAGGTATGTGACCACTGTTTGTCCTGAATAGTAAATCCCAGAATGTCTGTTGCATCATATGATCCTGCGTGCCAAATTCCGTGAATGGTTACTGGAATACCCAACAACTCGCTCATATATCTGACCTGAATGATACCTGTGTTCCATGAATCAGTAAACAAAAAAACATCATTGGGTTCAATTTCACCGCGACTAAACATTTGTGCAATGGTGTTAATTTGGTTGTTTTTCCAAACATTAGTGATTGCAAAATCCAGAAATGCACCAGCAGTTGTACCAGATTGTATACCACCATCAATGGTGATCACTTCCAGATCTGGTCTGTATTTTTTAATTTCTTCTGGGATTGCGGTATACCATTGTGCTGTATATCTTTGCTCAATGGGTTCTAGTGCTACATGATAAATTTTCATTGTCTTTCAATATCCTCTTCTACACAATTCTCACCATACTGGATCTCCACAATACGACAAGGAACATCATATGGGTTAGTTAATTGATGCCATTCTCCAATGGGCACATGATATTCCTGATGCACTGAAAGATGTTTTGGTGGCATGCTATAACCATTGGCCAATGCACTATTAACAACGCACTGGCCTTCGCTTACAATCCAATACTCTGCACGTTGAAAATGTCGCTGGAATGATAACGATTTGCCTGGATTCACAGTTAATTCCTTCACTTTCATACCAGGGACTTCATGTAACACTCGATAGTATCCCCATTGACGTGCAGTTTTGGGTGTTTTCCATTCTTCAAGAATCCAGGAACTGCTATTTGCTTTGTCATCACCGCCTACACCAAACACAAACTCGACTTCATTAAACACCATTTCAGGAATATTGTCTTTTGTACGGTCACCGCCATTTGCAAATATCACGCTATCAAACGGAACCCAACTACCTTCGTGGTTTTTAATATCAAGTGCATGTTTGATTGCAGCACACGCAGATCCGTCTGAATCATCAAAAGCAATAACTTCATCAACACAACCAAGTGCGTTAACAATGTTCGCACGTTCAGTCCAGGGCATAAAGTAACGTCCTTTTTTACGAACAAGCCAGTCATCAGAATTTACACCAACAATTAAGTATGCGCCCAGATTTTTTGCTGCTTCTAGATAGCGAATATGACCGCTGTGAATAGGATCAAATCCTCCTGTAGCAACTACAATCTTCATACAGATCTCCTTTAGATTTATTTTTATATTATATCTGGTATCTTATTTAAAGTCAACTGAATCAACGAATTTTAGATCCCTGGTCTTGTGAACCACAATCAGGACAAATAAAAACAATGGTTTCTCGTTCTGGATTGCGCGGTTTTGAACTTATAGAAATAATATGAACTTCGGAAATAAATTTATACTCTGCGCACCGTGCGCAATACAGCATGGGCTCAGTATAAGTGTGTTTGTTCATGTTACAGAATATTTATTGTCTTGTGAAGTCTTCCAAAATTTATACAATAAAACAATCTTTGTCATTTAATCACTTATCAGAAACCATCAACATCAAATTCTGTATCTTCAAAACTTGAGATTGAAAAATAATCTCCAAAAGTATCATACTGATCCCAATCTTCCTGCATTTTGGTTTCAACTTCAGTGTAGTAACGCTGTGCATCATTGCTGTCTACTTCACCATCAAAATCAAAATCAAAATCATTCATGTCAGACTCCTGGTTAGTTGTTAAACAATGTGTGTACTGTAATAGATATCAGCTATTCAGTCAATCAATATCACATAAAATTTTTTATGCGTCACAAGATTCTTCTAATTCGCGGGTTTCGTATTCTAAATATCGTGCTTCTTGAATAATATCATCTAGTTCATAGCATTTAGAAACTTTGTCTGATTCACTTAACTTGATAATTTTTTTAGCCAGACAACGGGCTTTTTTGATAATTAATTCATTTTCATGCAACATAACACTATTCACCTTTAATAGTTTGAATATATCGATCCAGATACCATTTGGCTTTTTCTAATTCTTGTATTGTAGCATCTTTTTTTCCAGCTCGCAAGACATATTTTACTACGTTGCCGAGATGAAATCCCAAATGAAAATCTTCAATAATATCAATGACTTCAAATTTGTTTCCCTGATAATGATCAGGATGATCTACCATTTCTTTTTTCTTATTCATTAGTGTATTCCTCATATATTAAAAATGTTTAATTAAATATTTTCAGTATAATATTTTTTAATTAATATAGCGTTATGTTTAAAATTTTCAAAGTTTTTTAAAAAATATTCATTATAGTTGATATTACTGATATTCTTAAGAGATGCTATTATTAAATTTAGCCGGGTGAGCCAATCAGGTTCGTATTGGTATGAATAATCAATTAAATCATGCGGAAACCAAAAACCAAATTTTTCTAATCCTTCAACACTTTTATATCCCAATGGAATCGCAGCCGTGAAATTCCAGAATGGTCTTAATGTTTTTTCACTCACCATTGTAAACGGTTGTGTATTGCTTGTTTCGTTACAAACACACGCTAAACATTTCGAATCTATATCAAACTGTATATTATTGTAGCTGAACGGTTGATCTTTAATTTTTTTAGTTGAAAGCGTGTTGATATATTCGGATATCTTTAATTTTTTGTCTGAAATCCAGGTGTCGTATAATCTGGAAATCTCGTTTTGTTCATGAATATTTTGAAAGTATCCCAGATACATTGCATGATTAATCATATCAGTTTTTTCAGTCTCGTATTCAGTCATGATATCGATTAATCCCAGGTCATCTAGGTCTCTGAGTTTTAGTGTTATATAGAGTCGATCTATTCTTGGATTTGTGCCACCGTACAAACTAAACGCATATCTGATATCTTTCTTTTTATTCTTAATGAAATCATCACTAGGGATTTCCAGATCTTTAAAATATCTAGATCTATTATCCCAATATATGCTTCGCATGAATAACCATTCAACTATTGCGAACGATTTTTCTTGATACAAGCGATTTCGTTGCAACCACCAATCTTTAACGCCGACACCATTTAATGATATTAATGTAATATTTTCTATATTACCACATTGACTCCTCAAAAATGCGTGTAATAACTCGAGAGTGTTAACAGTTATTCTTTCATCATAGTATATAACTGTGGGTTCATTGAAGGTTTTGGACCAATCGTATTCTTTTATTTTGTCTGGGAATTTGTCAGGAGTGTCAAAAAAATAATCGATCCAGACTGAGAATTTGTAACCCCTGGGTTGTTCTCCAGTCTTAATCCAATTACGAAGATCGTACCATTTTACGTCTATTGTGTGCTTATTCATCTTAACAACTGACCGTCTGTTATCTGAATACTTATGAAAAAATTAAACTGTACAACAGACCTATTGCACCAATCGTTGTGATAACTACATTAGTTACAATGAGTGCGGGCTCTCGCCAAGCAATGCTCACATATATCCACAAAATTCCGCTAATCAGGTATAAAATTGGTCCCAGTGGGTAATAACCCAGACTGTTTACGGCTGTAGCCAACACCAAGACGACGGTTGCGGACCATTTACTGTACCAGATTTGGTCTCGTTGTGCAGATTTGTTCAAATTTTGCCTTCCACTGGGATCCAAGATCAGTTAATTTATTGCGATTGTGTATAACCGCTTGTTCACATCTTTCCTGATTATACGTTGTTTTTTCCAATATGTCGAGCATTGCATCAAGTTTTTTTTCATGATCAACTATGTGATCGTACCCATGATCTACCAGATCATCCAGCACATCAAATCCTGCGTTGCGTAATACTTCCACTGAACCAGGACTACAAAACAATAACCACGGTCGTGGTGTTTGTAGTGCCCTGAAAATTTTTTCACTAAACGCAACGATGCCGTTATTTACATAACTTTCCACCACAATAGTTACTTCACTAGCAAGTGCGGCAGAATCAGGATCGTGATCGGTCAACATAGGAATTTGCGGTCGAAGTTCGCGATGAGCCCAGTCCCAGTGCTTCCAGTTAACTTCAGTATGCACGCTATCAAAAAACGCTTGCCGTTGGTGCATATCTGGATCTCGAGTATGATACAAGCAATTAAAACTGATAATACCTTCACTCAACAATTTTCTTTCATGTAATTTATACAGCAATAACAATCTTTCTCCGCTTATGCGATTCATTAAACAGCTGAAGTGGTAATCTGGAGTTTTATTTTCTATAACATCACACAGATATATGTGCCAAAATTCTGGAGCAACTTGCTCGGATTCACGCCCATCTAGAAAATAATTGTCTGTGATTATCGGTCTGTCTGTTTCTATTTGTAAACAATCTACTAGCTGAATGTGTGCATCTGGTCTGTATTTTTTTAATTGTGCAATAATGTTATCTTCTTTTTGCTGGCAACCTGCCTGCCAAATTCTGTCGTGATGAGTGGAAACATGCATATAAATATTTAATAGCATACATATGAGTATGGAAAAAATAACACATTGTCTTTTGTACCACCCAGAAATTGATGTTAAACGATTGCATCCAGAGATGAATGTTAATCAACTGTTAGAATCAGTGAATACACATCATTTACCAACAATTACAGCATCGCCAACCCCGATACAACGAAACATTATTGCTAAATTAGTCAGATTGAATTGGTTAATACAAGATCTGAAAACAAACAATTTGATGAAACCTTTTGTGGTTCGAAAGACAAATGAACATTTTCAAGTAATCAATGGTGATACCAGAATGCAAGCACTTGAATTCAATCCTCATATCACACATGTTAACTGTGTTTTAACAACATCGGTTGAATATCAAGATAATTATGAAGCCAGTGGATGGATAACTGTTAACAGTAGAGATCACCTGGCCAATTTATTACAAATGAGAGTCAAAGATTTAATATATGATACTGATTGGAGATTTGAACTAGTAAAGTGGATGGAATTTGCCATACCAGAGGCCGCAAATCACATGCACGATGAAAAGATCAGATATTTTGCCTTTTATGACTGGTATGTAAATCAGATAATTAGTTCTGGCGGCAAACCACCAATTATAGATCGCGATTGGCTGGAAACCCCTAGGACATGGAATTGTTAAATGTCATATACACTTTTATATAACCAAGACTTACTAATTAACACTGTTAAACCAGTTTTAACAATAGAACAATTAATTTATCAATCAAATGATGCAATTAACAAACGCAGACGAAATCTAACGCTTACAGACAAAGATAATTTGGCTAGATTAGTCAGAGTTAACTGGATTGTGCATGATTTGGACAATAATGATATTATCAAACCAATTTTGTTAAGATTTAAAAATTTTAATTTTGAAGTTGTAACCGGTGATTCGCGTTTACAAGCACTGCAAGTTGTTCCCAAGTATCAACATATTCAGGCATTACTGACCATACAATCTAGATTTTATGAAGATCATGCAAATCAATTCAACGATAGCTGGATACAGATCATGAACAAGGGTCATTTGTGTGATGTTTTAAATCAAAGAAACAAGTATCAATTACGATCTGGTGATAGGATTTTCACCAATTATCATGATTGGAAAGCAAAAGAGTTAGATTGGATAGAAATTGCATATGATGAAACATCTAATGATATGCATTCTGACGAAACTAGATTGACTCAGATATTAAATTACTTAAATGCGCAGGAAAATAGTTTTCAATTTACACGCGAATGGTTTAAAGAAACTATTGATTGGAGTTCTTATTCTTAACTAGTTTGTCTAGATCTTCCATTTGTTCGACTGGAGTTTTTTCTTTTTTGCCAAAAATACGTTCCCAGTTATCTTCATATGCTTTCTGATCTGCACCCTTGCGCGGTGCTGATCCTTTTCCGCCGTGCCAACTGCTCATGCTTCTATCCTATATGTAATATTCCCATTAAGGAAGTTGTGACTAATATTTAATTCGTGCGTGCTATTTTTTAAGATAATCGGAGATTGAGCAGTACCCCAATGGCCGTCATCTAGAAATAACACTTCGTTTTTGTGCTTTAACCCAACACGTGGTACTATCAGTAAATATTCCGATTCTACAGGAGTGTATGCTAAAGTGTGTGCATTTGATGTAAAATCAATATCTTTGACAAATGTTCCTTTGCTATCTGTGCTTGTTATTGTAGAGTTTATTGCATTTAACGTATATGACACACTGGGTTCTAAGTCAAACGTCATTCTGATATAAGGAATCCAATCCCATTGTGTTTCAATTGAGTCATTGAAATAATTAATGCCATCTGCCAGTGGTATAATATCCGGTGCATCAATTGGAATGTTTGCCCATTTGGCAATATTGCGGTTTACAACATTAACAAAACCCATTGGTAAATCGATACCGGGTGCAAATCTAATTCTGTTGTTCTGCTCGCATCCAATACCTTGTGCAAATGATTTAGCCACTGGAATAGCATATATGTTTAAAAAATATTCACCAGGTAAGAATTCAATACCAGGTTCGCGTGGGATGCTATTCAGAAACAATCTTTCTTGCCATAAATTACCATTAACAGTCTCGGTAATAACAACATGATCATTCTCATATAAGTCATGTGTGTATGTGCCAAAATTTAATGTTATTTTTGATTCTAGATTTAATTCTTGTATGATTTCTTTGCCTAAACAAAAACGATTGTAATCATTTTCATATGCAATAATATGTTTGGCACCGTACGTTAATGCTAATATTGATAATAACCCAGTACCAAATCCAATGTCGATACAGTTTTTATCTTGTACTGAATCTTTAATAATGTTTTCAAAGAAACGATTACGCATGTAATCGTTTATCATTGGTAGATTTACTCCATCGTGATTTTGAAAATCAATTTGATTAAAATCGTACTCGAGAGTCATGGATAATTCTTAATCCAATATCCTATTAAGAGACCGATTACGATCGAAAGTAAAACGGTTAGTGTCATAGTGGTTCTGTGAATTCTGAAGTGTCGTTATCTAAATCGTAACGTCCTGTTATAAACCATTCTCTGGGTACTGCCCATTCAGGAGCATCGGAATAATCATAATTGGCCACTTCGTTGTTTTCGTTTGGATCTTGTTGTTCCATAACGTATTTAGTTTGGTGCCCGTGGAGAGACTCGAACTCCCACTCTTGCGAACTGCCGCCTAAAGACAGCGTGTCTACCAATTCCACCACACGGGCATTTTGATGCTGGTTACTGTATCCAGCGTAAGCGTAGTCCCTTACAGAGGCTAACCAATGTCCACCGACCGTCCATGTTCATTTTATTAACGCTGGACGATTGCGTTAAAAACTTTAAATTTGGAGCCCGCGATAGGAGTCGAACCTACGACCTGCTGATTCTGGTTTGTGTGTATTTCTACACTCCCTGGACTATATCATCACCTACAGCATTACCTGTTTAGGTGTTGGACGCTAATGGTGTATTACATGACAAGTTCGTGTCAAACCACCTAGTCTCTGCACCGTCTCAATACGCTTATTGAGCTTGGCTCAGGATTGCCTTCAACATTACTTGCTAAGGTTTTCCTGAATTCATCCAATTTTTCCAACACGCTATTTCTAGCGAGGGTTGCATTTCTACAAGTCAGCTGCTCTACCAACTGAGCTACACGGGCATTTATAGTGCGTATTAACTACGCACTTTACTTACGAATTTATTTAGCAATACCCAAATAATTCATAACATTTTCTGGTGAACTTTCACCATAAGGATCTGGATTGTCTGCGGTAGCATCTGGTTCAACAAATGCCTTTTCAACAACACCATCCTTGATAACAACAGCAAAACGCTTGCTTCGCTTACCAAAGCCAAGTTGGCTAAAGTCAGCAAGGCGACCAAGTGCGTCAGCAAACTCGCCGTTGCCATCTGGCAGAACCTTAACATTCTGGATACCCAAAAAGTCTGCCCACGCATTCATAACAAAGCCGTCGTTAACGCTCGCTACATAAACTTCATCAATACCAGCATCGCGAATCTTGAAATAGTTATTTTCAAAACCTGGCAACTGATAAGTTGAACAAGTTGGTGTATAAGCACCTGGCAAACTAAACACTACTACACGCTTGCTACCAAAAAGGTCCGCGGTGGTTTTGTGTACAAATTCGCCACCAATTGGGCAACCGCCATCACCTGGAGGCAAATCGCCTTCGCGGTAATAGAAAGTAATGTCTGGAATACGAGTTCCTTCCATTATGAACGCTCCATACCTGCTGCTTCAGCAACAATAGCGTTTACTTCTTCAAGTGACGAACACATTACCTTGGCAGTTTTCCAATCGTCATAGCCATCACGACCGCTGACTTCTACCATGTAACCGTTATCGTAAAAATATACGTTCAATGAATCATCTGCTTTAGTAAGTTTATCTGACAGTTTCATAATTACTCTCCTTTAGAGTTGTTGTTAAAGTTTGTTTATTATAACATCACAGATACCGAAATGCAATCTTTTTTGATAGTAAATATATAATAATGTTTTATTTGGAAAGAATTGAATTTTACATAACCAATGTTTGTAATTATAATTGCGACAATTGCAATCGATTAAACAATTATAATTTTTCTGGACATCAAAAATGGGAAGACTATGCTGAGGTATACAAGGCTTGGCACAAACGAATAGATTTTGGTGTGATCTCTATTCTGGGTGGTGAACCGTTGTTAAACCCGTCATTACCAGACTGGCTTACCGGATTACGATCACTCTGGCCAAATGCAACCATACAGTTATTAACTAATGGATCCAGACTAAAACACACACCCTGGCTTTATGATGCAATTAATAAAAATAAGATTGAACTAGAGATTAGCACACACAATCGTGGAACATTCGATAAAACTGCGTCAGAAATATCTGAAATTTTATCAAAACCAATACAAACCAATCTGACTAAAAACGCAGATCTCTGGGTCAACGAATACAATAACATTAAAGATCCATCCTGGCCAGAATGCCAAACACATCTAGATTTTGAAAGTTTGCCAGAATGGATTCAGGATGAGTGTACCAATCTCCATAAAATAGATCCCAAAACATTTTTTTATAATTCCGGAACAGTACAGCTTGTTGATGCTAATCAGGTTGTTGTGTCACTGAACTATTATGAAGATTTTGTTACCGCTCCCTTATATTATAATAATGATAATCACTTCAAGGTTTACAACAGCGATCCAGAACAAGCGCACAAGGTATGCATATCCAAAAACTGTTATACATTTGTTAGAGGGAAATTATACAAGTGTCACCATGTGGCACTTCTACCGGAATTTTCTGAACAGTTTCATGTTGACATGACAGAACAAGATACAGAATTGTTACATGCCTACCAACCTGCGCAGTCAACTGATACTGATGAAGAACTGTCAATGTTTATAAACAATCTTACACACAGTATTCCGCAATGTAAGCTATGTCCAGATAAACTATTTCCAGTACGTGTATTGGCATCAAATATTAAACCCAAAGTCTTAAAAAGACAAAAGATTTAATATTTGATTTCTCGCTCCGACCAGGGTAATTTTATTGTCATTCCAAGACGTTAAATTTGGTACCAGCACCCGGAGTCGAACCGGGACGCCCGAAGGCTCTGGATTTTAAGTCCAGTATGTCTACCAATTCCATCATGCTGGCATGTTCTTAAACAATGCGTGTATTATACACTATTTTTGTGCTGTGTCAACTACTATTCGCCGGTTAGACGATGATATTTTTCCATTAATTCTTCGTGCGTTTCTGTATGATTAGGATCTGGCAAGCACACATCAACTGGACATACTGCTACGCATTGTGGTTCATCAAAATGTCCTACACATTCAGTACATTTGTTAGGATCAATTTCGTAAATTTCTGCGCCCTGATAGATTGCTTCATTGGGGCATTCGGGTTCGCATACATCGCAGTTGATGCATTCGTCGGTGATAAAAAGTGCCAATTTGTGTTTCCTTTGATAATGGTGCCCCCGACTGGACTCAGAGGACAAATTTTTTACATTCTTCAATAGATTCTATTATAACAACATTGTCATATTGCGACAACAGACATTCTAATTTTTTCTTTTGAACCTTTCTTGCTTGTGGGTTCTTTGGATCCAAAAATAAATCATAATCCTCAAGATAAAAATCAGGAAAATAATTATGGGTTACACCATTATCATCTATCCAAGGAATTGGATCTGGTCTAACCCATTTTATTTTTAAATCATCTAATCTTTTTGCTAACTCAAGTTCCCATGAAGAATCTAACATTATACCTTTATATTCAATAATTCCTCTTTTCAATCTTCTGTGTTTCGATGATAGAGCTTTTTCTCGAATAAGTTGTATAGATTTCTCGGTGTGAGTTAGATTTCCTCTTTTTCTTTTCGTCTCAATTGCCTTTTGAGGTGCATCATCATATTTCCCATTTTTGTGCGCTTGCGAAATTTTCTTCTTTCTCTTCTCTATTGCTTGTGGCGTGTTCAATTGAACACCGCCATTTCCATATGAAGATCGTTTTGGGTTTTCGCTACACCATCTAACATGATTTGCCATCCATCCCTTCGGCTTATCTGCTATATTAAACTCATGCTTACAGTGTCTACAAACTCTATTATTCATAATAGCACCTCTTTAAAATGGAGGGCATACCAGGATTCGAACCTGGATGGCAGGTTTAGAAGACCCGAATGTTATCCCTTACATCATATGCCCATATACTATTATTTATAAATTTAGTTTGTTGCTCTATCCCCTGAGCTACGAGGGCATTTATGCTGCTAAGGCAGCGATACTACCTTTATAGTCTAAGTATAATACACGATCTCCGCACATGATGTCAATAACAAATTGACGCATTTCTAGGCTAATTCTACCGGTCTTTAAAAGTTTTTTTGCAAAGTTCTCAACAGTCTCATCAGTTGCAAACCCCAATCGATGTATTAACCAAGTTGCGATAATCACGTGTGTAGACGTAAACGCAATATCACAACACATACCTAGTATTATGCTATCGTTTATTTCTTCGTGTGTTGAATTTCTTAGTTGCTCTCTAGTAATGTATTCGCAGGGCATGCGATTCATTGTGCAAACTCTCTAGAGAATTTTTTTGCGTATCGTTGTTGTTTTCTTACATTGGGTGTGTTGCCAATACCGATGTCTTTGTGGCTAAACACCCCGTATATATCTAGATACTTTGGGTTGCGACCATGCACACGATAAAAAACACTTACGTCTTGTGTTAAATGTGCATGTCTTAATCCAGATACCATGCTGCCCAATGGGGCATTGCCTTTCATTGGATAATCTTTAGAACCATATGCATCAACATGGTTCTTTTTGTACTCTACAAAATCTTTGAATTTTTCAGTAACTACCGCATCGTAATCACTCAAATCAAGTGTAGATGCAGTGCGCACAACGGTACCCGTTTTTGGATCTGCTTCATACAGAGTCCAAGTTACAGATTGAAATGATTCAATTAAACTTTCTAATTGATTGAATTCACGTAAGCGCATTACGTATTTATGGTAATGGCGGAGAGGGTGAGATTCGAACTCACGGTACGCTACAAACGTACGACGGTTTTCAAGACCGTTGCATTAAACCACTCTGCCACCTCTCCGTATAAATCTGGAGCAGGATAGGAGAATCGAACTCCTTTAGCCAGCTTGGAAGGCTGGAACACAACCAATATGCCAATCCTGCGTTGTTTGGCTCCCCGACCTGGGCTCGAACCAGGGACCCACGGTTTAACAGACCGTTGCTCTACCGACTGAGCTATCAGGGAATTTTAATAAGCACACTAGGCAAGGTCCTCCTATTCTGTATTCTAGATACAATCCATCGTCTTTGAAGAACGACTGTCCTTAGGGACTAATGTGCTTATTAAAATGGCCCGCCCTATCTCCACGCAGTTTAGCCTTAAAGGAACGAAGAGATTTGAATTCATTCTATGCCGACGGGCAACATAGATATAGACTGAGAACTAGTAAAGCCTGTACGCTCAGTCTGCGTAGCAGTCAGTAAAAAATGGTCTCGGTAGTAGGATTCGAACCTACGACCCCCTCATCCCAAATGAGGTGCGCTAGCCAGACTGCGCTATACCGAGCCGCACAACCTGGCGGAAAGGGAGGGATTCGAACCCTCGGTACCCGTATTTAGGTACGATTCCTTAGCAGGGAATTGGTTTAAACCTCTCACCCACCTTTCCTAAACTGTGCCCCTGTGTATAGACAGTACGGAGCTCTACCGTTTCGTATCGACCATGCGACTGATCCCAGTGCTATACTCATTTACGAAATTTGGCTGAGGGACCAGGACTCGAACCTGGACTAACGGAGTCAAAGTCCGCTGATCTACCATTAATCTATCCCTCAATGTTCTTATTTAACTTCGTATATTATACAATCAAATTTTATGATTGTCAATTAGATTCTGTTATTTCTAAAATCAAGTCAGTGTATCCAAGTAATACACGATGATACACTTCTCGAGGAACCAGAATGATTTGTCCGGGGACCAGTGGTTGTGGAAGTTCGTTATCAAACTGAAATTGCCAGCCATCCCCTTCTAAAACACGAACTTTTCGACTGTGTTCGTCGCGATGCCAAACTAAATCTCCAACCGGAGTATTCACACTAAACTTGCGAATAATTGTGTTGCCGTTGCGCGACTCCAGGTATGGCTTACCAGTAACCGCTTCCACCACCAGAAAGTCCTAAACTTTTAGCATATCGAGGCAACCGACAAGCCCAATAACCTGCTTTGGTCTTATCTTTTTTATTTGGGCAATCGTGTCTTGCTGAAAAAGATTTTCTTGCCTCTGGGTTGTTAATTTTAGCTGTTAGACCAGTGGTATCACCAAATGAAATCTTTTTAACATTGCCTGTTTTTGGATCTTTGACATACACATAGTATTTTTTAGATCCGCCACGTTTTGGTTTATTGAGTTCTACTTGTTTGCCTTGGTATTCTGCTTCTGCAAGGGGTTCCTCAAATGGTGAATCCAGAGGAACCATTTTCCCATCGTATTCAGCAAATTCTCCAATTTCTGTTTCAAGAATAAGTTTTTGATCCATTTCACTTAGATGAATTTTGCCTTCTGTGTATAAGCGGCGTGCTTCCCTAAAAATTTTATAATAGCTATCACTGCCCACACGATACACTTCGCCAAGTGGAGTATTGGTTTTGGTACTGTGGGTAATGCCTTCAAATAAAGTTACATAATCTGTAAATTTCATATCAATATTTATTACTTGGCTCTATATTTAATTTGGTACCCCCGCCCGGTATTATGTATTATCAGTTTGGTTATTCTTTTATTTTTATTCTTTTTCCGCCGTTTTTACATGTATATCCTTTATCTCTTAAAATCTGTGTGAGGTAAGCATGCCCGGAATTGCTTATTCCAAATAGTTTTAGAATATGTGTTACCGAATTCCTTTTGTTGTATGCCGACACTAGATCTTCGATATTAGCATCAATTTTTCCTTTCGCTGCTTCATAATAATGAGTTTTTTGACATGTTGATGTACAAAAAGCCTTTTCGCTAGAAAAAATAAATTGATTGCCGCAGTGCTTACAAGTGTTTAGTATTTTTTGTTGTTCGGTAAATTTAATTCTTCTTCCTTCGTTCCAGCCTTCTGGTAATGGGTCGTTTTTTGGAATTTTTTTTGATTGTTTTTTATTGTTATTGTGAACCCATCTTGTTCCAAATTGACTATTACCATTACCGCGTTGCGAACGAGACATTTCTTTACTAAGGCGTTCTCTTAACCATCCATACATTCTATTCATTGAACGATGTTGGTTGCTTGATTCAGCACACATCATATTTACTGCTTTGATTAATCCATATTGTTTTGGGTAAATCTTTAGTAAAAGAAGATGCGCAATAAAATGTTCCCTTGCAGTTAAATCAACGAGATTTTCTGGCAAATCATTGCCGCCCATACATCGCGGAATAACATGATGTGCCTCTTTATAACATTCTAATTTTCTATCTTTTGCTCTTTCTATCAGAGCATTATAGTGTTTTTGATAATTCATAGATAATCTCTAAATAAAGTATATACTTATTTATACAATTATCTGATTTATTTGGTAGGGGCGGTGGGAATCGAACCCACGTTACTCTCGCTTATCTGGCGAGTGCTTTACGAGTTTATAAGTCTCGCCCTAAGGCCAACATTAGCAACACCCCTG
>Ga0196901_1000363_pt1 | contig 24028 bp, 37 predicted proteins | sample CB_VirMetaG_FD_169099 | JGI IMG/M metagenome (GOLD analysis project Ga0196901, IMG submission 169099) | Freshwater to marine saline gradient viral communities from Chesapeake Bay - CB_1504_1 Viral MetaG (v3) (version 3) | ecosystem: Environmental > Aquatic > Marine > Coastal | place: USA... | reverse complement strand
GTCTCCATATCGCGCTTGAGTTCCAGACCCTTCATTGCCATCTGGTATGCCATTTCATCAGCACGTCCTGCATTGTTAGCAGCGCGATCAGAGCCGGATACTTGGATAACTTTGTCAGCAATCTGGGTATAGTTACCTGCACGAGTAGTAGGGGTCAGAGCTACGTTAGTAGCATCATCGCCTTCGATCTTAGCATTGTCAGCAGCAGCTGCCAGTGCATCAATCTGCCACTCATGGTAAGTACCATCAGAAGTGCCCTTAGCAACGTTCGACATGAACGGTGTTTCGGTTGGTGAAATGTTAGTGATAATATCGGCCAGATCCTCACGGATGCCGACGGCGCTATAAGTTTCAAAAGTACTAGTTGGTACAGTCATAATTATCTCTTAGTTGATCTATTTTGCATTAGCTCCAGCATTAGTGCTGCAGCATCTTTGGGCTTTCCTGTTCTTGTAAGTGTATCACGACGTTCCTTTACAGCCCTAGCTTTCTTAGTACTGTTAGAGGGACTAGCACTTGACTTAATCTGAACCCGTGGTTTTGCCGGTGCTTTCTTATTAGCAATAGCTCCACGTTTCGCCATAAGTTCATCGTACAATCGTGCCTTATTAAGAACTACAATATCTCTAGCATCCACGACATTAGCAAGTTCTGCTGCACTGTAGCCTTCACGAGTAGCGTAATCAACAATATGCTTACGCAGGGATACTGATTTCTCTGGATCATTCCAGTCATCTAGTTTCTGCGCAAGAATTGCTGCCTGCTCCTGCATAAAGAGCTGCCTTTGTGCATTGAACTGCTCCTGCTGTTCCGCCTGAGCGCGTTGGTATTGTTCAACTTGGCCTTGCAGTGCTCGCTCCATGTCAGCGATCTCTGCTTGCTTTGTCAAATAACCAATAGGATCATCTTCCCTATCAATTCCCTTCAACTGTTCTTTGGCTTTCTCTACTCCGGCGTATTGTTGATTAGCTAGCGTAGAGGTGTATTCCAAGTACTGGGTTCGTTGGGCTTCGAGATCCTGTTTCAGTTCCTGTAATTGCTTACGTTCATCTGAAAGTTGTTGGCTCTTCTTGGTAGTATTCTTCTCAAGTTGATAACCCTTGATAAGTTCCTGTAGGTTTACCTCGTACTCAGTACCATCCACCTTGACGGAATACATCGGCTCATCACCAGCGTCTCCGTCATCAGCATCACGGCCTTCGTCATCAGGCTCCTCATACTCCTCATCTACTCCATCATCTTGGTCAGCTACTTCCTCATAGCCTTCAAGAACATCCTGTTCCTGCGCCTCTTCAGGACTTTCTTGCTCTAGCGTGGACTCCTCAATTTGCTCATCACCTTCCGGTTTCTGAGTATTGATAAGTTGTGCTGCGGCATATCGTACACTTGTTGTATCTTGGACGCCCATTGGGTAGTCTCCAGTTATCTAATTAGGTATTCATCTACGAAAGATTTTAGTTTATTTACTACTGTAGTAACAGCTCGCTGCTGATACCACAGTGCTTCACGTTCAGCTGCTGTAGCGGCAAAGGACCACTGTGTTACTAGTTGCTTTGAGTACTCCTCTATCGCGTATTGAAAGGCTGGGTTATCTAATAACTCCTCAGCATCATGCACCTTGCTCATTTACCGTCTCCTATACCCACGGGCCGTCCTTGTGAACCTTCTACAGCAAGTTCTGCTGCTTCGATACGCTTCTGCCACTCGAACTTAGCCTGATCCAGCATGAACTGCTGTTGTTCTAGCTGCTGTTGTTGTGCTTTTAACTGTAGTTCTTGCTGTTTGTACTGTGCATCATTCTGATCCTTCTGCATTTGTGCTTGTACTTTTAGCATATCTACAGACGGCTGTGGTTCAGGTGGTTGTACAGTACTAGGATCTGAAATAAACAGCTCAGTATTCTTGTAACCTGCGTTCTTGATGTACATTGCTACAAGATTATGTACATTTTCAGGAGAGATAAGGTACGAGTAAGGTGTACTAGCTACACGATCAAGTACATTAGTAATATTTGATAGGTGGTACAGTTGCTGATCCTTGTTACCGTTACCAATACCAACCGTTACTACCATATCGTAACGATCCGACCAGTCAAAAGGATTCACTTGTACGAACTTACCACGTAATCTAACTATATCTTCTTTTACTTGGTGTGTACGGGTCTGCTTACGCAGCTCCAAGAACAGTTGCTTGACCCCTGTCTCTGCAAATACACGTGCAATCAGTAGAATCTTTTGCTGTGCGGCTGTCATAATCTGGTTCACAGCAGTAGCTGCGGTGTTACTAGTCAGTGCGTTAGGGTCCAGACCTTGTGTCATTCTTGATACACCTACACGCTCTTCCTTCTCCTGCTCCAACTCCTTGAGGAATGGGAAAGTAGCCTGTCCAAGTTGCGGTGTATCTAATTGTCTGACAGCATTCGGGATCTTCTCCCTAACAATACCACCAATTTTATTATCAATCAGATCCTGGAGATTAACTTGCTGGTCCAGTACAGCATACCTGCCCGCATTAGCAAGGGCTAGGTTGTCCAGAGTACTACGATAAAGCTGTGATCTGATCTGTTGGATATCTCTAAGAAGATCAGCAATACCAATGCCAGTAAATTTGTGCGGCATCATAATAGGTGACAGATTTATAAAAGGAATGCTGGATACTTCTTCGTATTCCAGAACTTCTTTACCAATCTGTATAACATGGAACAGTTTAGTTGAGCTGGTAGCATCATCGTACACCCGTACGTACGCATCAATTACTTCCGTCTCTTCATCAAGACCCGTAATGCTGGAACCTTCCTCTGGGTCAGAGAACCGCGCCTCTTTTACCTTGGAGGTGCTAGTACGTGAGACTGCTAGAACAACATCATCTTCATCTAAGCCTAGCTCTACTAATTCTCCTAGCGTCTTTTTAGTTACGTGCGCTACGAAGTTAGAATCCTTAATGCTGGTACTGCGTTCCCGTATACGAAACTCTTCCGACGGGATGCAATCAACAAAGGGTCTGCCTTTTTTAGCAGTACGCTTAACACGCACCTCAAACAAACTATCATCAGAATCATCAGAGTCGTGTTCTTCGATTTCGAGTACTTCTACTTCTGGATCTTCTTCCAGAATATCTATGTCCTCTTGGGACATATTATCGAAATTGATAATCTCTGTAGAATCTTCCTCAGTCCAACCAACCTTAACGATACCGTTGCGCATAAGTAGCGCATCTTTGAACCAGTTGTACAGTACTGTGAAGCCATCACATCTACGTTGGAATATATAGTTAATGTAGTCAGTTTCTTGCGCAGCCTGTTCTACATCTTCAGGTCCTTCTGGTTCGAACTCAACAAAGTTATCTCCTGATGTGAAGATCTTCATAAGCTCCGGCATGATACCTTCCACGCCCTCCATAACATCCCTAGTAACTACCTGAGAGAAGCCATCCTTTTCATTACCGAAGGGTTCTCCGTAATAGTATTTCAGGTTGTCTGCTTGCTGGTCTGCAAGGTCGGCATCCATCCACGATGTAGCCGCATCCAATTCTTTGGATACCAGCGTTCCTAAATCTTCCTCAGTTATCTTCATTCTTAACCTTCACATACATTAAAATTAGGAGTACCGCCAGTAACTTTTATTTGCAAAGGTCTATTAAAAGGCCACAACAAGAGACTAGTAGGTAGCGTAGTAATAGTACCACCCTCCAAGGTTCTTGCTACACCAGTGTCATCAATGTATTGTACTTCTAAAGTTGTGGGCAAAGTACCACTAGAGAATAATAGTACTCTAGTTTCACGCAAAGGGGTTAGAAATTCAAACCCATCAGTGCTACTACTATAAGTCCCGGTGGTGGTAATGTTGGGCATTTTCCCTTCCTATTTTAATAACTCGACTAACTAGTCTCATTAGTACTTCTGGTCTAAATGACGGGATTACTATTACCTCTTCACTACCTCGAGTAATAGCTGGATCTGATACAATGGTACCGGAGCCTGTAATAATTCTAGTACCTACTCCTATAGTAGTAATCTCGCTACAAGTAATTACTGCTGATCCTGTAATTACCCTAGTACCTATTCCTGCAACTACTGAGGAACTAGCAACGGTAGCACCTACTGCCTCTACACTTCCTTGAATACTGCCAGTGCCGAGAGTAATACTATCCGTAGAAATTACAGAACCTGTTCCTTGAATACTCCTGATGCCCGTTCCTATTACTATAACAGCTCCTGCTACAATTGAGCCGTCCCCAGTAATGCCAGCACCAGCTGATCCTGTACCACTTACCAAGCTGTCGCTAGAAATAGCATCCCCAGCACCAGTAATTGTACGTACAGCAACTCCTACAACAGTACTAGTACTAGCTACAGTACTACCTGTAGCTTTTCTACCTATAACACCAGCGCCTACTGCAGTGGAACTTGAAGCAGCGGTATCACCAGTACCAGTATTTGGTGCAGCTGAGGGTACTTCTACCTCTGCCCAAGATACTGCTACTCCCCGTCTTTTAGCAGGAGAGCCGCCACCACCTATAGTGCTTATACGTAATCTAACATCCGTCCAATCAACAACAGATGATAGGTCAGCACTTGTTAGAGCTATATCAACCCACGAAGTACTATTAGTAGCCCACCCAGTAGTGTTACTGTACCTACTGGTAGCTCCTTCAAATATTTCTATAGCGGATACTGATGTACTTGTTCCACTATTATCGGGAGTATGTGATGGATATGTAGTAGAATCTTCATCTATCTGTACTGCTCGTACACGTATAGTTGAGGATCCTGTATCCGGAGTAGCTGCTGGGTTAGTTAAACTTACTTCTAGTACACCGTTCGTACTATTAGCAGTGTACGCATAATCAGCATCTGATGCTGTACTCTCATCAATTTCAGCAAAACCGTTGGTGAACCCTGTCTGGGTTATATTACCATCAGGTCTTAAGAATTGAGCCATAGATTAGTTCGGTGCAGTGTATGTTAAAGAGGAGACTGACACTGTATCTGTAGCACCTACTGCAACAGAGGAGAGTTCAATATCCCCACCCCCACCTGTTGCGGTTACTGATCCCCGGAATACTTCAGTATTATCTCGATTCTGTACTTTGTACAGAGCAACGGTGCCGCCAACAGCACTAGGATCGGATGAGATAGTTGCTGCTGTAGCTACACCAACTGAGGCATCACCGTATGCTGGATTAGAAAACGCCAAGGTAGCAACAGTAACGTCGCCTGCTGTCATAAACACCAGATCACCCGTAGCATCCCCAGTACCGGTGTCAATAGAATCAACTGCGTAATCAGCTAGACCGTTTCGTATTGCTGTAGTATGGGTAGTAGCCATCAATCCTCCAAAAGTTTAATTTTACCAGAGGCCAGCCACTCACGCATCGTGACTTCTAGTTTAGTATTACCTTCTCTAAGAAAGTACACTTGTCCTGTTACATAAGAGGATCGTAGTTCCTCACAATGAAAATCTACTAGAGCTACGAAGCGTGCGAGTACCTGTTCTGCGGGTGTAGTAGCTACTTTTTTAGAATTCCACCACATTAAACACAGCTCCAGTTTTGTATATTAATCTTTTTCATATTGAATCCGTTGTTGGATGAATCTCCTGTACGAGCAAAGCGCAAGGATATAACACCGTATCGAGTTGCTGACATTATATCGTCATTGACTGGTGCTATCTTACCATCCTTCCTGTGATATCCTCGGAACTCCAAGAACCACTGCTGTAAATGGGCGAACACTTTGAATCTATCTGACTCCATTCGCTGAAGCATGTCCATGATTCCCGGCTCTATGTGATTATTTCCTTTGGACGTGTCTCCCGGTGCTATCGGGTTTCTCGCCCAGTCATGCAGCATGTTAACACCTGCTTGCCTGTACTGGTCTGCGAGCGACACTCCTGAGCCTTTGTCGGACTGTAATCCGTCTTTAGGCCATGCCAAAGGAATCCATCGTTCCCTTGAATTAATCACTCCCGCGAACGTTGCCGCTGTGGTGTTGTTCTGACAGGCTACATCGTACACGTACACGGTGTCTGTTTCAGTATCGTGAGCCATCCATACTACTGCAGTAGGGTGGTCCCATCCGAAGTCAATAGCCGCTATGCGGGGCCACGCATCCGGTATAATGAATGGTTGTACTGATATAACATCCTCTGATACAGGAAATACTAAACCTGAACCAAATACTGGAATACCCTTAGAACGTAGTTCTCGTTCATGTGGTGGGTACTGAGACAACAACTGTTCTTTAGTAGCCTCATCCAAGTGCGGTGCATCATCCCATGATGCCTGCAATAAGAACTGTCCCGGCTTCCTGTCGTGCATGAACTGGTGTACTACTGGCGTCACACCATCTTCTGGAGTGAACGTCATCATAGTGTACCCTTTCGTAGCTACGGTACGTGTGATGCACTGCGTATAAATATTTGAAGGTGGTTGTTCATCCATCCAGATCCAATCAACGGGTCTGCCGTAGAACTTCTCTTCACCCATTTCGTAGGACTTGAAGCCTATACGAGATACACCATCCGGTTCACCTGCAGCATTGTAATGCTGTACTAGTACTGAGTCGAAGGTGTTACCTGTTGCTCCACGTCTCCGTGTACAATCCCTGATATCACTCTTAGGTACCATGCCGGTACCCCACTCGTCCGCTGATTCTGCTAGACCGAATAACTCAGTCTGGATAATATCACGGGTTGTATCGTTTGATACCCCTGCAGCCCAGCAGTATATAGGCTTGTCGAACCTATGTCCTGTGTACCATTCAGGGTATTTCCCTGTTAGGTGACACGCTGTAATAAAAGCACCCGCTGTGGACTTACCAATCTGGTTAGCGCACATAGCCAGCATCTGTTTATTACTGGAGCTGGAGTTCGCTAGTTTAACCTGCCACTCGTACGGAGTGAAGTGCGCTAGCTTGTTGTACTTACGCCTAGCTTCTGCTTCTCTTAGAAGCTCTACTAAGCGTACCTTGTCCTCAGTCGTTAGCGTTTCGTTTAGCTGATCTGGCTTTTGCTGTATTGATGCTGAGTTCGGCATTGAGTTTAGTTACCAGTTCATACAAAGAAAGCACTTCATCCTGTAGCCTGCGGAAGTTATCCGCATTGTAAACCATGCGGCCTACAGGCTGACCATTTACTTTTACGTCGCTCATTTGTTATTGGATCCTTTGCGTTGCTTATTACCGGGCTTCATTACCGGAATGAATACCTCTGTTGCTACATCAATAGCACGCACTGGCTTGTTGTACAACGGTGTCCGAGGTGCTGTGTTCTGAGAGGTACGTTGCTTGTTCACGGTTTTCATATGCTACCTAGTGGTTACACGGGGGGTTACACGAGTGGTACAAAAGACAAAGAGGTGGTGCATCCACTCAGGATTACCACCGATATAGTAGCACCAATAAACAAAGCAGTGCTAATAATTGAGGGTAGTCCACGATGCTTCCCCTTAGTGCAGTTCTTTATTGTACTCATCATTGGATCTCTTAAGTAGTTTCTGAAGTTCCTGTTCAAGTTCTGAGTTGTTGAGCTCATCAGCTGCTTTATCAGTGTGCTCAATCTTCATCACACCATCATAGCCTGCTCTTGAAAGAATATCCTGAAGAGCTTTCAAACGTACTGATTCTTGTTTAGCTTCTTGTGCTAACTGGATGATACCATTCAAAGCCATAGGTACGTGTGTACCAATCCTAGTACGAATCATCTTCTCGATAACTCTCCAGTTATCTCTAATGAGGGACATAGCTTTACCAGCGTTGCTGGTTGAGTAGCCAGCAGCTATCCAAGCTGAACGAGCATCACCTGAGTTAATGTACAAATCAAAGAACTGAAGTCTCTGGTCGGGTACATCCTCTAGATCTGGTTCTGTTTTCTTTAGCTGAGTAATATCCAATAGTAACCCTTGGTAGCTGAGGTGTTGTGTACTGACTGTAGTTGTACTGATTGTAGTATACAGTGTCAGTCTGACACGACAGACAATAGATACGCCGATTCAGTATTAATGTATGTATGTATGTGGTGTCTTAGGACACCTTAGTAATGTATGTATTTATGTACTGTTTTATAAGTGCTGATTATAGCATATTTTTGACTGAAAGTCAAGAAGTATTTTATGATCCAAGGAATTTAATTTCTCCGGCAGAGAGAGGAGTTACCCTTCCCGGCTCCCACAGCTTGAATGGTAAGGGGGTGGGGGGTGCTATACTGGACATCTATACATACTGGATACAATCACAGCTGCATGCATACCCACTGTATACAATCACATGCTGTATACATGTACATACTGTATATATTATCATGCTGTATAGAATCACATGGTGTATACATCCACATGATGTACATAATCACATGATCCGCGATACAGCTTGTATAGATTTTATTTATTGGATGTGTGTGATTGATAGTGATCCTTTATATGTACTTTATACATGTACTTAATACTCCGCGTATGAATTAAATGCTTGACATCAGGGCCATTATCTGATACTCGCGAAGGCTGTCATTCACGCCTCGTATAGTTAAAACCTATTGATACCGGATTCTGTATAGAAAAATACAATTTCAATACTTTGTACCAGCGGGCCATTATGTGTGCATGGTTTTCGGGTGGACATCTTTCCCTATTGCACCGCGCCCCTTGGGGCGGAAGCATGGCATAAACAAGATGGTACGAGCTTTGCCTATGGAATGGGCGCGACGCCGGGCAGTTCAAGTGCGAGAGTACTGCACACGCCAGCGGGTAATAGTAGGCTGGGGTTTTGGAGCTGGCCACAGAATGGATTGTTTCAGGAAGTACGCGAATGAGAATCATTATCATTTGTGTCTCCTGAAGCGAGAAAGGATAGTGGACGCACAGACCATTCAATAACCCAGAATACCGCGCATGAAGATAGGCAAGCCGCGACCGGGAGTAATCCCATAGCGGTGCGAAGGTGCAACGGAGGGATTAACCACCCTTTAGACAATTGCAGCGAGCTCGTAAGATACGCGCTTAAATGTATCGGAATCTAAGTGGCTGGAACCCATACGATAACCGGTGATCCATAGGGCAGTGGAGCGTGAACTGAGCCGAAAGGCGGTACAAAATCGAATAATGCTAGTGCATTATGGCAAGGGTAATCCCTTGTTATAGTACATTACACCATTAACCAACTACACCATTAACTCAATTACAGGTGAATATCATGACTATCGTAATTCTGAACGAAAAAGATACACGCAATACAATCAAACTGATCGCCACAAGTGGTAAGAAGCTGGATGAACGTATCCATCAGGCCGGTTGTTCTGCTATGGCGCATTACCATGAGCATGGCGACGGTACACTGTTGACTGAGCTGGCGCATGCTATGCCAAAATCAGGACGGGGTAACGCTTTGAAGTACTGGGTTACTAAATACGCTAATGTTCAGTGGGACAAAAAAGCATACGCTGGTACAGGTGGCTTTGTGAAAAACCCTAAGGATGCGGAGCGTACTGTTCATATTGAAGAGGCAATGCTGCACCCCTTCTGGGAAAAAGTGGACACAGAACAGAAAGAGTGGAAGCCCGAAAATGCTCTTCAATCCTTTATCAACAAATTCAAAAGTCAATACGCTGAAGGAAAAGTAACAGCGGCTCAGTTACAGGAGTGCAAGGAGATGCTGGACGCCGTACAGGTAACAGTTATCGCTTAAACCAAGGGGGGCGAAAGCCCCCTTATACAATCCAGTACCCTAGTACCCTCTTAATTGAGGGTAATCTCGTTTATTTTTTATTTGTACCCAATTAACCCACCGTCAGATACCCGGAGAATTCCATGAAAGATAAAATAGCACGACGTTACGGCGCTTGCGCCTCAAATCTCACTCTATCCAGTGCAACTGTAATCGACGAAAAGAAGGGATTATGGAAAGTACAGGAAAAATCACAGGTCTCCTATTGGGACGCTAACAGATTCTCAATTGACTATCTCAGGGAGTACTTCCCGAAGGCAGTAATCAGGCGAGTACAATCAAAATTCCCTGCTAAGAAGTACACACCATGAACTCCCATCGCGACGAACTCCGGCTGCCCGGTATAAGCAAGCTGTTAATAATAGCGGCGATAATCTGTGGTGTGCTGTGGGCAACTACACAGGATTCCGTGGAAGAGCAGCGCGAGGCGGCGCATTACACGGATATGGTATGCGCTAAACAGTGGCCGGATTTTAAGCACCGGAAACCAGTATGCGGTACAGACGATTGAGAATAACTAATAGGTGGTCGGCATGAATAACATCCAGAAGTTAATCCAGAACCTGAATAAACAATTCGTGGAGGATTCCCACGCAACTAAAATACAACTGAATACAATCAAAGCAGGAGTTAAGGCCACCGAAGATAGCCCGGAGGAGCGCGCTGCTGATCCTTGTACATGGTGGCTTAAACTGTACGGGAAACCCAAGTCAAAAGATTAGGAGAAATTTATGTCCTTTACTCAACGATACAGCAAAGGTAATTGATATGAAACTGGACAAGATAGCGACAGATTTTGAGAAGTTCGTGCATGATGGCAGCACGATCAGCTCAAGTATAGGTTTAATAGGTGGCTCAAAGGACGCCCCAGTGTGGGTAAAAAATGGTAATTTACAGGAGGATAATGTGCTCGCTGAAGCAGCAACACATCCCTGTGATTCCTTTGAGATGTTCCTTAGTACTATTCACGGCCTGAATAGTGAGCTATTACAGGCTCTTCCAGCGGGCTACTCTTTAGTAACCAAAGCCACTAATCGCTATACTCAGGACTTCCTAATGTCTTGCGGGAGTAACGCTTTGCGATTCGGCTGTTCATCTGAGGTACAAGCATGGACAGGGGAAACAATACCAGCACCGTCCCCCTTCACAGAACTGCGGTCCGCGGGGGCACATATTCACTTCAGTTACGACAATCCCACCCTCGAAAAGACTCTCGCGATTATTCAGATGATGGACTACCTGCTAGGGGCATGGTCAGTTCTGATGGACACCGACCGAGAACGACGAGAGCTGTATGGAAAAGCTGGATCTTGTCGCATAAAAGATTACGGGGGGGAGTATCGCGCACTGTCGAACTTTTGGATTGACGATGCTAATTTAATTGAGCAAGTGTACAAACGCACACAGCTCGCTCTTGAATTTGCTGCTAACCCTGCTCTGTTGTACAGCATAGCGCCGTCAGAAGTATTACGCGCAGCTATAGATTCTTATGATGTAACAGTGTGCCAACGTATTGAGGACAGCATACGAGCCCTTCCTTATTGCAAAGCATTATAGGAGTACATATGGACTGCGTGATTGTTGCTATGTATTTTGTGAAGGACATGTCGACTAAGAAGGCGCTTTTTTATACTCTTAATAAACGGGGCGCGGAAGCATGGACGCACGTACCCGAAGCACTGTTTGAAAAATCAGGTTTTGCTACCTCTAAATTTTGGTTTGTAAGACACGGTTCTATTAGCTGGGGGAATAATGCTATTCCTCGTACTGTAGAGAATTACATTACTATAAATCCCCTAACCCTTGAACAAATATAAGGAGTCCACTATGGATGATATGTCACGTGAAGATTTACAACGATCCTACGAGGGGTCATGGCTGGGGGTGCGTAATGAGGACGGGAGTATTACTCCTTTCTTTGTAGCGCATGTTACTTCCGACAAGGAATTCATAGACAACGATCAGGTACTGCACTATCAAGATCCTACTATAGTGTACGATTATCCAGATCTGGGGTACATCAGTACCTCTCAGGGGGTTCTGTGGTGTGAGCGGGAGCCTGCCCGACAGTACATTCGTGGAGTACGCCCTAATCTTTTCAAGTACTACGATGCTGCTACTGGACGATCAGGAAATCTAAGGGAAACCCGTAGTGATTTCTGCCGAACACTTTTGAAAAAGGTGTACAATCCAGAATACAGCAACGCAGTGGCACGTTTTGCCTGCCGTGTAAATGACGTGTACTACTACCGCGGTTTACGTGTCTGTAAAGTACAGGATCTGGATAAGGTAACGGCAAGGCATGTTGCCACGTACATCGGAACCATGTTAGGAGAGTGAGTATGAGTACATTGAATGTTTGTGATGTAGTAGGACACCATCCAGATAACCGGAGAATTTTTCCGGGTAGTTTTTGTAACTCCTTTCTAGTAGGAATAGAAATTGAGTTAGAGAATGTAGTACAGCGTCCTGAAATGCAACTATGGCAGTGGAAGAACGATCATTCTCTTAGAAATAATGGTGCTGAGTTAGTAGTACCACACCCTGTAGGAGGGCTTGATCTCGAGGATGCGTTGGATGAATTAGCTGCTGCGTTTCTAAAGAACCCCCAGTGGGTAGCCAATGATCGTTGTAGTGTGCATTGTCATTTGGATTTTCGTAGCAGTACACTACAAGATGTAGTATCTTTCTATGTGGGCTGGTTGCTGTTTGAGTCCAGCATGTACACAATTTCTGGAAAATCCCGGTACTCGAATATCTATTGTCCGGGAGCTAACCAATACCATGCACTTGTAAGATCCGCACACAAATTACTCAAGGCTACAACGCGGGACCAAGTGGTACGAGTACTTGATAGCTGGCCGCGCTACTCCGGAGTTAATTTAGCAGCGTTAGCACGTTATGGTAGTGTAGAAATACGTACACACCGGGGTACTGCCAGTGTTACTGAGATTACTGAGTGGTTGCAGGTACTGGATCGTCTCAAAATGTGGACTACTGGTAAACACCCGTCTGAAATTGTGCAGGATGCTGCGGAACAGGGGGCTACTGCCTTTGCACATACCGTATTCGGCCCACTTACTGATAAAATTATCTGTGATAATTACAATACTTTCTTTTCTAACAGTTACCTGAACGCATGTGATGTACTGCATTGGGATACTATTAACATTGATGAGCCAGAAATTACTCCGGTAGAGGCTATGGCTGATTACATTATTTCACAGCTGGGAGAATGATATGTGCGGATTAGTAGGAGTTATAGGTAGTATTACAGCAAAGGAGCGAACGCTGTTCCGTGAAATGTTATTAGCGGACGTAGTGCGGGGAGCGCACTCAACAGGTGTTGCAGTAATGACATCAACTGGTATTGAGGTATACAAAAAGGCCATGCCGTCGTACGATTTCCTCGAGCTGCCAAGTGCGAATGCTGTTATTGATAGGGCACTGGATGCAATGATTGGACACAACAGGCATGCTACTTTTGGTGCAAAGACTTCCAGTAATGCACACCCCTTTGTACATGGGGACATTGCACTAGTACATAATGGCACGCTTACCAATAAGAATGCGCTTACTAAAGGTACTACTTTTGCAACGGACTCAGAGGCTGTTGCGTACAATCTGAGCCTTACGGATGACCCGATTCCTGTACTGGAATCTTTAGAAGGGGCGTATGCCCTAATCTGGGTGCACTCGGATGGTATTGTGTACCTAGCAAAGAATGATGAACGTCCTTTGCATTGGTTTTCTATCCAGCGCTCTGTTAATGCTGCACCTAGTATAGTATTCTCTTCTGAGAAAGAGCTGGGTGTGTGGGCTATCTCTCGTGGAGGCTTTACAATAGTGGAGGATGGTGAAGTACCTATCGGCAAGTTAGTATCCATTGATACTACTACCCTAGCTCTGGAGACCACCCCCTTTACGGTAAAGCAGCGGCCTGCCACTGGTCACGGTACTTTCTACCAAGGTGGGCGGGCTTCTAAAAACTATGTGTACCCACAAAACATGACAGTAGAATTCACTGTGGATTCTATTGTATCCACTCAGGTCTTTGCTACAGTTAATACGACAAGCCCAGAACACAGTACACCTATGGAGGGAAAAGATCTAGAATTGTATACTACCTCACAGTCCCCCACCTTCCGTGTAGGAGGTAAGTACAGGGCCAAGGTACTGAACATCGAGGATACAAGTACAATACACGTAGCTCCTTGGTCTGTAAAGGCATCAAGGGGTACGACAAATCTTGCTGTAGTACGCAACAAGCAACAATCTTTGACAGGAAATCTTTGCGGATGGTGCAATGCTGAGATTACCAAAGAGGAAGCAGCGAGTGGTGGTGTTTCTTGGTTTGGAAACGAGCGTATCCACAATGACTGCATGGTAGCATTCAATACAGACATGGCGAACTAGGAGAATACTATGAGAGTACGTGTAGTACCTTACGGTGCAAGTAATTCAGCTAAGTTATTAGCCGAGGGTTTAGGTGGTAAGCGTGTTAAACTCAGCGGCTCTAGATACGTACCACGAACGAGTGATGTTGTCATCAACTGGGGTCACAGTACCGCTGGGTGGCCTAGTACAATTCCAGTACAGTCCGTGCTAAATAATCCATATGCAGTAAATAAAGCAGCCAATAAACTTGATGCTTTTAATTGTTTACGACGCGCTGATATTAATATTCCCCTGTATACCACTAGCAAGCAGGCTGCGGAAGAGTGGTTGCAGCAGGGCAAGCGTGTGTTTGCTCGTACTCTGCTACGTGCTCATTCCGGTCGTGGTATTGTGGACGTGGGTCCAGAGGATATCCTACCTGATGCACCGCTGTATGTACTGTACGTAAAGAAGGTACACGAGTACCGTGTGCATGTATACAAAGATACGGTTATAGATATACAGCGTAAGATGCGTAATACATCCATACCGGATGATGCGATTAACTGGCGTATCCGTAATCACAGCAATGGGTTTGTGTTCGGACGAGAGGATGTATTTCTCGATGAACGGACAAAGGAGGAAGCAGTTAAGTCCGTACAGGCACTGGGTCTTGACTTCGGTGCAGTGGATATGATCTACAACGAGCATGGAGAAACGTTCTACGTACTAGAAGTTAACACTGCTCCGGGTTTAACTGGTACCACTCTTACTAATTACTTGACTGCCTTCGGAGGCTAACATGAGAAGCGTTAATATTAAAGGTGTAGAGATTGCTGTGAACTTAGCAGGTACCAATGGGTGCTGTGGTGCCAGATCCTTGCAGGATTTTGCAGTTCAGGGCAATGATTCTCTGCTAACAGAGGACGAACGTATGTATTTGTACGTGGATTTATACAGGAAACTGCGTGACGTATCCTCGCATATATGGACAGCAATAGATGCGGATCCTTTTGCTGAAAATAGTGGCTGGACTGCGGGTACAGGCAGTTCAAGAAAGGGTGAGGTAATGTCCTTACTTAATATGTGCAGGGCAGTGGGCTTCGAGGAAGTACAATCAGGATGGAATCCAAACACTGGCAATAAGCTAGTTATTTTTACTGATGTGTGGTGCGTTTCTAAGAAAGAGAACCGTGGCGTTCCTGACTTACCAGATATAAAAATAGATAAGCCAGCATCTACTTCTGTTGAAGTACTAGCTGATTATATTATTGCACAGCTAGGAGAATGACATGATTATCAAGTGCGCATCAGTAGAAGAGGCTGAAAATCTTACACAGGTTCTTACTAGTAGGGGTTTTGCAAGGATACTGGGTTCCCGTAGAGATACCAAAAGTATTGCTGTGTATAAAATTCATCCCAGCGGACGTAGCTGCGTACGGATTGGAGAATCTTCCACCAGCCTCGTGGGAAAACTTCCGGAGGATACTGTACTTACTACTAAAAAGATTCTTTCTGAGATGAAGAGACAGGAGGCTATTAGAGCAGCACTTCTAGGGGTTCGCCGAAGTGTACGTACAGCATAACACAATCCACTCGGAGCCTGCTCCCTTGAACGATAATCACAATAGGATACTAGCATGTTTATTGCAGTTTACGGAACACTAAAATCTGGTTATGGCAATAGCCGACTCCTGCAGAATTGTACCTTGGTGGGTACTGGGCATATTCAGGGACACCGTTTGTACCAGTCAGGAATCCCTTACGTAGTAAAGGATGACACATCTGATTACTCTATTGAGGTGGAAGTATACAAGGTACCTAGTACAGAACTAGATAGTATTGATTCTTTGGAGGGACACCCTAGATGGTACCGCCGGGAGCCTACTGAGGTTGTACTAGCTGACGGTACTGTACTCGCAGAGATTTATAAAGTGCAAGAAGCACCACAAGGAACTAAGGAGAATACTTCAGGAGTGTACTGATAGAAATATTTTAGAAATATCTCTTGACACTTTCACTGAAGTATGCTAAACTCAGCCTGTGGTTGGGTGAGGTTAACTATATATTTATATATATCTATGTATATATATCTATATATTTATATATATCTATATGTATATCTATACATATCTATATATCAATATAATATCATTACATATAAACATAGGAATTAACATGTCATCAGAAAATGTTGAGTACATCTACTGTACAGAATGCAGTACTAATGTAAAACACATTGATGGAGAGCCTGCCTGTCAGCAATGCAATCCAGATTTCAATATGTCCTGTACACAGGAACTTGATTTCAATGATCCGCCCTGCAATCCTTGGGGCGATCCAGTATATGAATAGGAGTCCATATGACCAGCTTATTTATTGATATCGGAAGCCCCTCTACTGCTGTGCTGAGCTCCCTACTAGGAGCACTGGCTCGTAGAGGTATGTACGTGGACTATATGCAACCAGTAGTACAACCCATCGCAAGCTCCTGCTACGAATTCGGCAGGGATGACGGCATACTGTTTTGCAGACCAACGAACTGTGGAGTACCTATAAATGTTCTCCTTGGAGAGTCTAGAGAAGCTAGAGATACGTGGAGTGGAGGCGAGGGCCATATGCCCGAAGTGCCACCACGCACGGAAGAGCTTCTACGTGAACTTAGAGACGGGCATGTACCTATGCCACAGGGCGAGCTGCCAATTGCGGGGTCGTCTAGCGCCTCGAGCCAGAGTATCCATCCACCTAGAGGAAGCTCAAGCGGGGAGAATATCTCAGCAGGATCACCGGGAGGGGCATACAGCGGGACTACCCGAACTTCCAGCAGCTCAGAAGAATCTCCAGACGATACTATCATGGCCCGTGCATCTACAGACATCCCATTCTGATAGGATATCTATGGAGATACGGGACTATGACAGGGTTCTACGGGGTTATGTGCACAGGTCGGAGACACTGCAACCAAAAGCGTTGACTGATTGTCCTAATTATTGTAGGCTGCACTTTCCGTATCTGAGTACACCCTGTACGGCACTGGTGTTAGTTGAGGATATTATATCAGCTGAAGTCCTAGCACCGTACATACCAACAGCAGCTCTTTGCGGAGCATCCCTATCAGCAGATCAGGCGACGTACCTACACACTAAAGGGATACGATTAGTTACGTTCTGTCTTGATGAGGATGCTACCAGCAAGGCAGTGCTAGAAGCATTAAAGTATCGTACTGATTTTACCGCTACTGCTGTACCGTGTGTAGTAGATCCTAAAGATATGTCACACGAACAGCTAGTATCTTTGACGGAGGCTGTACATGCAGTACGTAATATGTAATATAGGAAGGTTAACTGAGGAGCAGTTAGAATCTCTAGCAGAGGTGCTGGCTACTAAACTTAAGTTTCTCATTTGGCGCAGAGCAGGTGCCAGACTTACTAGGATGGTAATAGATACCAGCACCAGTACGGTTTATGTAGGACATCCTCTAGCTGACCTACAACAGGGCTATCTTTCAGTATATTTACCTAACACACCCGTCTAAGGAATAATATGAATCGAGAACAAAGAGTTCTATCAGCAGTAATGAGTTCACGCCACGCTTGGGAATCCGTATCTGGATTAATGGACGAGGAAGATTTCTCTGAACTAGCATGGCTTATTATTTGTAGTATCACGGAGTACTATACCAACGATCCGCATGCAGGGGCAGTGGATAAAGTATTTCTTATTGATGCTCTCACTCGTGCGTATCCCCGCTTTGTTGAACGCTTCCGCTCAAGTATAGATGAACTCGCACCAGTATCTGTACCTAATATACTTCAGGAGTTCCGCACACTGAAGATGGAGACAGCAGCACAGCACTTAGCTGCTAGTATCCTAGCCAACGATCAGACAGGGATCAATTCTTATTTCGAGAAGTACAGCTACTATAAAGATTACGCAACAGCTACGGACACTGATGATGTATTCGTGGATGCTGACATTGAGGACATACTAGCAGTACATAAGAAAGAGAATCTAATCCCTATTGTGCCGTCTGAATTGAATGATCGTCTCGATGGTGGTGTTATTCCCGGTACACAGATTGCGGTGTACGCCCCGACAGAGGTAGGTAAATCTCTGTTCGCAATTAACATGGCGTGTGGTATGTTACGCAACGGCAAGAAGGTACTGTACTGTGGCAACGAAGATCCAGCCAAAGCAATGCTGCTACGTTTCTATGCTTGCTTATCGGAAATGGATAAGGCTAGTATGATGGCAGCACCACAGCGTGCTAAGGAGATTGCTTACAATAATGGCTTCGGTAATTTAATTTTCTTTGAGATGTCCCCGGGTAATATCTCGGAAATTTCGAGACAGGTTGAGCGACACAAGCCTGACATTGTATTCGTGGATCAGATGGCTAACATGGGTACCAGTGCTAACTTCACTAAGACAGAGAAGAACGAGTATCTTAGTGTACGTCTACGGGAACTTGCTAAGAAGCATAGTATAGTAACAGTAATCCTGCACCAAGCATCCGACTCTGCGTACGGAAATCTATTCGTTCAGAAGAATGATATGTACTACTCCAACGTAGGTGTTCAGGGACAGATGGATGTTATGATTGGTATTGGTATGGATGCTGCGTACGACCAACAAAATAAACGAATGATTTGTATTACTAAGAATAAGTTATCCGGCAACCATGATAACTTTCCTATTAACATTGATCCTAGTATTTCTAAAGTATATGGAGGATAGTATGCGTGACATGGTGTATTTTCAAACAGGACATTTGACATCCAGTACATGGTGTGAACTAATGCGTACGCTAGCGAGCTCTGGAGTCTTGCAGTGCCCTACGACTGTCACACTAGTACCCATGTTTACAGTATTACGTAGACAAGCATCAGGTAAGTACCGAGTAACAACTGCTACTCGTTTTACTAGTATACTTAATCCTGAGCTTGGTACCCGGATTACTCTGCCCGTAGCAGCGGATGATTAGTACAAGAACTCTTAAGGAGATACCATGAATGGTCACATGATATGGACGTACTAAAATTTTTAGAAGCACCAACTACAGCTGTGTATTCTCAGGACTATATTGTTCTTGACTTCGAGACTAACAGCGTAGAAAAAGGGAACCCCTTTAATCCAGATAACTCTATTGTACTGAGTGCTTGGAGTACTGGGAATAATGTTAACCATAGATTCGGATCGGAGTACAGCATCCATGACATCGTTCAGCAATGTGAAGAGCGTATTCTGGTGGCGCACAATGCTAAGTTTGAACTGCAGTGGCTGGCAAGAGCGGGCATGGATCTTACTAGGGCTATGGTGTGGGACACTATGGTTGCTGAGTATGTCTTTGCTGGCAACACTGGCATTACTCTTGGACTTGGTGACGTGGCCGCTCGTTACGGTCTTCCGGGAAAAGAGAGCTTCGTCGAACGCTGCATCAAAGGAGGAGTAGATCCTTCTGATATACCTAAGAGTTTCTTAGCTAGGCGCTGTCGTTACGATGTGTACGTAACAGAACAGATATTTAAGAAGCAGTACCAACGTGCTGTACAGGAGGGCAAGCTCGGCGTTATTCTAACTCGTTGTTTACTTACCCCAGTTCTTGCTGATATAGAATCCAGTGGAATGATTCCTGATCCTGCCAAGGTGCTACCTGCGTATACAGAAGTAAGGGATCAGCACGATGCTATTAGCACAGAACTACTTAAACAATATCCTGATGTTAATTGGAATTCTCCACAGCAAGTAGCTACTTTATTGTACGATGTACTAAAATTTAAGGAGGTTACCGATGTACGTGGCAATGTAATTAAGACTCCCGGAGGCGGGCGTAAAGCGGATGCACCTACTATCATTGCATTGAAGTGCAGGACAAAGGCACAGAAAGAACTTCAAGCCTTGATACTAGAAGAAGCTACCCTGAGTACTAAACTTAAATTCTTAACTAAACTTAAACTATGCTGTGAGAATGAGGGAGTACTTCATGCTAGATTCAACCAGACTATTACAAAAACACACCGCCTGAGTTCTTCCGGTACTAAGTACAAGATACAGTTCCAAAACATGGCCCGTGAATACAAATCGTTATTCAAGGCACGACACGATGATTGGTTAGTAGGAGAGCAGGATGGAGCACAACTTGAATTCCGTGTGGCAGCGTTTCTTGGACAGGATGCAGTGGCTGTGGCTGACCTGCGTGATGATGTTGATGTACATACCTTCACCGCTAGTACGATCACTTCGGCTGGGCAGGATACTACTAGACAAGAAGCAAAAGCTCATACATTTAAACCTCTGTATGGAGGTTCGTCGGGTACTGCGGCAGAGAAGGCATACTATGAAGCATTCAAACAGAAGTATTCAGGAATAGCGGATACGCAACAACGTTGGATAGACGAGGTACTTAGAAACGGAAAACTTAGAACGTGCACTGGCTTTGAATTCTTCTGGCCTCGTACCAAGATGTCACGCTCTGGCTACGTTGACAACACCAGTAGTATTTGTAATTACCCGGTACAATCTTTTGCTACTGCTGACATTATTCCAATAGCAGTAGTGTACTTATGGCACCGCATGAAAGCAGCAAAGCTGCAATCATTCATGGTGAATACAATTCACGACTCAGTAATTATGGAGGTACACCCGGATGAAGTCAATGTAATCAAGGATTTAGGGGTTGACAGCTTTACACATTCAGTGTATAATTACCTTAAATCAGTATACAATATAATCTTTAATGTACCGCTTGGTATTGGTTCTAAGTTCGGTACCCACTGGTCAGAAGGAAAAGAGGAGAAACTAAATGTTGAACCAAGTTGATGCTACTTTAGCAGAACGGGGTAAACGGTACGGTCTATTCGAAAACCATGCCAAGATTACCCAAGAACTTAAACTAGCAATGGTCCGTAATCCGGGTTGGTATACTTTGGAACACCAGCATAAGGAAGCTCTTGAAATGATTGTCCATAAAATTGGGCGTATTGTGAATGGTGATCCTAATTATGCAGACAGTTGGCATGATATTGCTGGTTACGCAAAGCTAGTAGAAAATCTTATTAATGGAGAGAGTGTATAATGCAAGGCACAGTAAATAAAATTAACTTCAATGGTAAAGCCTACTCAGCAGAGATCAATGGTACGTGGTACGGTGCTGGTTTCGATAAACCTGAATTCAACGAGGGGGACGTACTGGAATTTGATATCCGTATGAACGGGAAGTTCAAGAATCTTGATAAGGCAAAGGTTCTTGGTAGTGCTGCACAGGGCACAGTAGCCGCTGCACCGGCAGGTAAACCCGATCCACAAGTATGGGTCGACAAGGATAATTCAATCCTGTACCAGTCCTGCCGTAAGGATGCTATTGCTTTTGTAGGGGTACTACTAGCCAATCAGTTAGTGGCTCTGCCTGCAAAGAAAGGAGATCAGTGCGACGCAGTACAAGCACTAGTAGAGGACTATACTGTACAGTTCTTTATTAAGACACGTGATGTAGTACAGAATGGTGGGTGTACTTTGGAAGACCTTGTACCCCAGCAATAAGACTGGCTGAGCTATGTGACTGAACCCACACTCAGGGATTACGCTACAGGTTCTGCCACCTGAGGTACAGTAGGCGGTAATCGGGCAGTGCTGATAGGGCACTCAAGCGGGGACGTTAGGCGGTAAGCCCGTACACTTTAACTGGAGATACTAATGTTCGGAACTAAATATTACGAAGTCATTCAATTAGAAAATGATGCAGAGGAATACTGCTGGGCAGTACGTCATACAGCGTACGGAACTATTGAACATAAAACATTCTCACTACCGACAGCTATCATGGTATGCCGTTCATTAACGGATCAACTGAATGACCAGCTGGGTGGTACGGGTCCGAGGTTAACACTTGTAGATGAAACTATTAATTGATGCTGATTCTCTTATCTACAAAGCAGGTTGTGCTAATGAGACAAGAGAGTACTTAATACAGGACAAGGAGACAGGGATTGTCGTCCACTCATGCCAGTACAAAGCGGAGGCTACTTCCTATGTAGGAGAGGATGTTTCGTTAGAAATTGTATTCACTAAACGAGCGGGTGATCTAAGCCACTCACTAGGAAACATGAAGCAGCAACTGGATAAGATACGTGACATGCTTCGCCATACTAGTGCAGAGTTATTCATAGGTGGAAAAGGGAACTTCAGATATGCTTTGTATCCTGATTACAAGGGCACACGAGATCCTGTTTCTCGTCCTATACATGAGCAAGAACTTCGTGATTATTTAATACGTACCCACAAAGCTACTGTATGTGATGGGGAAGAGGCTGATGATGTAGTGTCCTATTTGTGTTGTGCTGATCCTGAAGGCACAACTATAGTAGGAATTGATAAAGATCTATGGGGAACTCCCGGACATCATTTGAATCCCGACAAGGGTACTCTTGAGCAGGTATCATTGGAATCAGCTAATGAACATTTCTGGCACCAGATGCTTACTGGAGATACTTCAGATAATATACCATGTTTAGCAGGAGTTGGGCCAAAGACTGCAGATAAACTTATCAATGACCCACCCCCTTGGTGCAACAACTTGGCAGATGTAGTGTATCAGAAGTACCTAGAACTCGGACACGACGAGAACTATTTTAACTTAATGGGACAATTACTTTGGCTAAGAAGAAAACCGAACCAAGTATGGACACCGGAGCTAGCCGTTTAAAACCACGAGAGGTAGCAGAATGGCGTGAACGTTTCCTAAAGAAGCAAAATAACACATGCCCTCTGTGCGCTCGTAGAATCCTTCCTCACGAGGCTGCACTGGATCATGACCATACTACTGGGTTGATTCGTAGAACGCTGCACAGGAACTGTAACAGCGTAGAGGGACGTATTCTTCACTGGGCAAGGAGATCAGGCTGTTCTCCCGCTGTGTTCTTGAAGAATCTACTCGAGTACTGGGATGTTGACTACACAGGAAACCCGTTACACCCTAATCATAGATCTCCTACAGAGGCTAAGGCTAAGGGACTACGTAAAAGATTAAGGAGAGCGAAGCGTCCGGCTACTAAAGCCCGTTTACTAAAATTAATACAGGAACTCCAAGATGAGGAATAGTGCAAACAACATTATACAGGCTACAGGTATTCTTAATACGGTAATTAATTATGAAAAATAAACCAGACACGTTAATGGTACACAGTATCTCCGGTAGCACCCTAGCTAATGCTCAGAGATTCTCACACAATAGTATCCAAGGACATCACCACTCATTGTTAGGAGTTGAACGCTACGCCGATAAGGGTATGCTGCGCTGGTCAATGACAGTAGGCTGCTTACTCGATCCCCACTCACCCGCAGCTAGATACATGCAGCGGGCTGTATTGCGTAGACCTATCCTTGGCATAGGTGCTCTGTTCAGTGAGCGTGGAAACACGTTAGTAATCTCTGATATGCACTTACCTTACCAGCACAGGGACTCCTTCGACTTCTTGTACGCCATGAAACAGAAGTACGACTTCAAACAGGTACTGAATGTAGGCGATCTGTACGATCATCACCGTGGAAGTTATCACGAGGCAGAGCCTGATGCACTGGGAGAAGAGGAAGAGTACCGAGCTGCATGGGAAGCAGCACATACACTACAAGAAATCTTCCCTAGTATGGTAATCACGGAAGGTAATCACGATGCTATACCACAACGTAAGTTAAAATCTGTTGGACTTCCTACCAGTATCCTAGCGGATTATAACAAGATGTACGATACAGCAAATACATGGGAGTGGAAGAAAGAGCATTGGTTTGATTCTTTGGGAGGATTCCCTGTAACATTACCAATGGTACTGAACAAACGCGGTCGTTGGGATAAGGTTATACTGTAATTTACTTGACAACTTAGAGAATGTATGATATGATGATTGAAATGATTGCACAGTGGCACCGAGATCGTAATCTAAT
>Ga0196901_1000362_pt1 | contig 24098 bp, 38 predicted proteins | sample CB_VirMetaG_FD_169099 | JGI IMG/M metagenome (GOLD analysis project Ga0196901, IMG submission 169099) | Freshwater to marine saline gradient viral communities from Chesapeake Bay - CB_1504_1 Viral MetaG (v3) (version 3) | ecosystem: Environmental > Aquatic > Marine > Coastal | place: USA... | reverse complement strand
CTTTGTCGGATCAGGTGAAGGCCGCTACTGTACGGACGATTTTCCGTAAGACGGAGTCGCAATACGGGACCGCCTATAATCACCAACAACTGGCTGACAAATCCGTGATTCGTTGGGATCACTTCGAAGCCAAACTCAACCGTAAATTTGTATCTCGTGACACCGCAACGATTGTGTCGGAGGCAAATTCTACTGCACAAGTATTCAAGCGTGGACTCGACGAGCTGACCATTACCGCATTGGAAACAGTGTTGGCGCTGATCCGTGACAATCTGATCTACCGCGGGACCGAGTTTAATTCTCTGGTCAAGGAGTTCAAAGCTCTCAAGGACAAATACACGAAGCTGAATTCCGACCAAGCGCGAGCAGCTTTCGTATGGGAGAATGTCAATAGCTTCGCTGCGAAGTTTCGCAACACCGTTATCGGAACGTTGGTTCAGGATCTGTCCGACAATGTGGATATGGAAGCTGCCGTTCGGATGTACGAATCAAAGGTCGCTCCCACCAACTACAAGCGTACGAGTGCGTTGATTACACCGATGATGGTCAAAGATGCAATGAAGACCATCGAAACGCTCGGAGTAGATCGCAGCCTCGATCGTCGGTTCGCCAATCTGGCAGACATCAGCGTGAACAATGCCCTGTTTGTTGACAATGCCGTTAAAGGCAAAATGCGTGACGGTGGTATCGCTGATCTGTTGATGCAGGAAGTGAAATCGACCAAAAAGAATACCGACCGAGCCACCGCTATTTCGATCGATGATTTCATGACGAACATCGTTCCGCGGGCATCTTCAATCGATCTTCTGGTGAAAAACAGCATGACTGGCAACCTTGCTAGCCTTACTGCTCCGGTCCACTCTGACGCTCCTAACTTGTTTAAGTGGGACAATGGCTTTGGATGGTCTTACAATGGCAACATCACCGATTCCATCAAGGAAAAGGTCAAGCGGGCAGGTGGTAACGTCGATGCAAGACTGCGTGCGAGCCTCAATTGGTTCAACAAGGATGACCTCGACATTCACGTGATCGAACCGAACGGCAATCGGATCTGCTTCCACAACAAGTGCGGAAAGCTCGATGTGGATATGAACATCTCTATGCCCGTACGAGATGCTGTTGAAAACGTTCGCTGGCTGCAAAAACCGGCTGATGGGGTCTACCAAGTGATCGTCAACAACTACAATGTCCGCGAGTCGATCGATGTCGGATTTAACCTCCAAGTCGAATCGGAAGGAAAGATCTACGAATTCTCGTATCAGCATGCAGTACGTGGCGACGTGAAAGCAGTTGACCTCACTGTCAAAGGTGGTGTAGTTGTATCGGTAAATACCCATCCCCGTATCGTCTCGACCTTTAGCAGCCAAAACGTGTGGGGGTTGAATACCGAAGACTTCGTTAAGGTGAGCACGATCGTTGCAAGCCCTAACCACTGGGACGAGAAAGCTGTCGGGAACAAACATTGGTTCTTTATTCTGGAAGGATGTGTCAACCCTGATGACACTCGTGGATTCTACAACGAATTCCTCCGTACAGATCTGGAAAAGCACCGCAAGGTGTTTGAAATTCTGGGGGACAAAATGAAGTGCCGACACACGGACAACCAAATGAGTGGTCTGGGTTTCTCTTCTACCAAGAAAGACAGCGTGATCGTTCACGTTAAAGGCCAGAATCTGAATCAGCAATATGAAATCAACTTCTAAGGAGAATATCATGAATATTTTTGAAAACGCTACCCGTAAAAACTTCCAGTTTGCTTCGGCAGTCGGAAACCTCAACGTCATTCAACTGTGGGATCTGCCGCTGACTTCTACTCGCAGTGCAAATCTCAATGATGTCGCAAAGGCTATCAACACCCAGTTGAAAGCCGAAGAGGAAGAGAGCTTTGTCACCGTATCCCGAAACACCAAAAAGGTGGAACTGGAAGCGAAGCTGGAGATCGTGAAACACATCATCGCAGTCAAACTGCAAGAGAACGCATCGCGTGTAGACGCGGCCGAAAAGGCAAAACGTCGTGAGCAACTCCTGGAGTTGATTGCGAAGAAGAAAGACCAGGAGCTGGAATCCCGTTCGATTGAAGAAATCGAAGCAGAGCTCAAAGCTCTGGGTTGACTTAATGTCAAAATAACGTATACTTAAAACATCTGGCGGTAAAACATCGCCAGATGTTAACCATATTCAATCGTTAATGAAAAGGAATGTAAGATGGTTAATAAGCAGTATGTCGTTGATGTGTTCGTTTCTATGCAGAAGGTCCGACAGATCGTTACCGATTCTCTGGAGTTGGCGCATACAATTGCAGCACATATTAAAGATGATGTGTACGATACCGCCGTACGCAGCCCAAAGTAACATACAGAGTAAACCAGCGAGTGTTTATTCATACTAGCAAAAGGAGTTTTTGCAAATGGCTATCCTGAAATCGACCACGTACACGTGCTCTGATGGTAGTGTGTTTGATTCCTACACCGTAGCGATTGCACACGAATGTGAGGTGGAACGCTCTGCTGCCAATAAGGCAGAAAAGTGGATTCGAACCTCTTATGGTGCGAGTAAATTGCTGAAAACCCACACCCTTGACGATGTGGGAGTCTGGCGAATCTGTGGTGAAGACCCGAACTGTGATTTGGGTGGCCATCATTACCAACCCGATCTCGGAACGGTGCAAGGTAAGCTCCGCGACGTCGTTGAATATGCTGTAAAGCTGGACGACTTCTACACGTGGGGTAGCGGCGGCGATATTATCGCAGTCGACATCAAAAAGGTATAACAACAAAGAGAACAGAGAGTTCTCTGTAAACAGCAAAAGGAGTTTTTGCAAATGACTACCAAATACATTCTCGAATCGATTGCTCTTGCGATTGTACTGACTGCACTGAGCTACGGTGTAGGAATTTGGATGGGTTGGATCGTCGATCTCAACTGGCTGGAAGTATTCGCTGTCGCCACCAGCTATAGCTGCACTTGGTTGTGCACCCGTCAAAGCCGCTGGAATTACCCGATTGGCATCGTAACGACGGCAGCGTATTCCGTTTTGTTCTATCAGTGGGGTATGATTGCTCTGGCGATCTTCAATCTGTACCTCGTCTTTTCTCTGATCTATGGCTGGTTCCGTTGGGGCAGCGATGATAACACTCGGCCAGTGACTCGGATTGCACCGAAATGGTATGCTGGGTACGGTGCAATCGGACTCGTAATTCTGGGACTGTTCCTTCTTGCGAACCTCCTGTTCAACCCTGCCGGTCTGACTGCTCTCAACCCGATCGATGTTGGACTTGCAGTTGCAAGCGGTGTTGCACAGCTAATGCTTGACAACAAAAAACTCGAAACCTGGTCTCTGTGGGCTGTGATCGATATCGTTTCCATTCCGTTCTTCATTCACAGTGGGTTGACTTTGGTTGCTTTCCAGTATATCTTCTTCCTCGGAAATACTGTAATTGGTCACATCCAATGGAAAAAGACCATGGTGGCTGCTTAATTGCAGCCACTACCACTATTTTATAGGAGAAGCAAAATGACCGAACACGAAATTTTCCACCTCCACGGCGTTCGCGCAACCGAGGATATTGACTTCGTCGCAGAAGCCAGAGCGCGAATTGATTACCTTAAAAACTACCTGGTCGAAACTGGGCTCAACGGCTACGTGCTTGGAATCAGCGGTGGAGTCGACAGCACGACTGCAGGGCGCATGTGCCAGATTGCTTGTACAGAGCTGCGCGAACAAGGATACACAGCATACTTCTACGCTGTGCGCCTACCCTACGGCACGCAACGAGATGAGGCGGACGCACAAGCCTCGCTACAGTTCATTAATCCCGACGAGGTCATCACGGTAAACATCAAAGAGCCGACGGATACGCTGCACAGTCAGTTGTCTGGTCTGTTTGAAAACGAACACCATTCGGACTTCAACAAAGGCAACGTGAAAGCAAGAATCCGAATGGTCGCACAATACGACATCGCCGGACTTCTCGGGTGTCTAGTTGTGGGGACTGATCACAACTCTGAGCTGGTTCCAGCATTCTACACCAAGTGGGGCGATCAAGCGTGCGATGTTACTGTGCTCAATGGTTTGAATAAGCGCCAGGTTCGTAAGATTGCAGAAACGCTCGGCGCACCTAGTACGATGTTTAACAAAACACCGACTGCCGATCTTGAGGACAACAAACCACAAAACCCCGATGAAGTTGCGCTAGGTTTTTCATACGAAGACCTTGACAATTTCCTTGAGGGCAAGTATATTGAAGCCGCTGTAGTTGCAAAGATTGTAGCGCAGTATGAAAAGACACGACACAAGAGAAACTGGCCGGTTGGCTTTAAATTGGACGATTGATCATGGATAAGCCTATCAGGTTTGTTAGTTGTACTGTTAACAAGATTCTCGATCTCGTTGCCGAAAACAAATTATCGGCGGATGCAGCTATTGAACTGGTTGACGTAATGAAAGCCAATGGCTTTGTTGACCAGCACGATAATTTCTTCGATGCAGTGAAACGTCTCATCCTGAAAGTTTCAGACAAGGAATCGAACGATGACTAATGCTATTGTTTTAATGACTGCACTTGTGCCCACTGTTGGGCACAAGTACCTGATCGACTACGCTAAAAATTTAGCAGGCCATGTCCACGTAATTGTTGGCACGATGGACCGAGAACCTGTTGAGGGCTGGAAGCGAGTAACAGCGTTTAACGAAGTGTATAGGTTGGACTCTAAAGTCACAATTCATCACTTGCACCGTGACGTCCCTCAAGATCCCAGCGAACACCCTGACTTCTGGAATGTGTGGAAAGACATTGTTCGAGAGTTTGTGGACGTTCAACCCGACGACTACTTTGTTGCCAGCGAGCTCTACGGGATGGATATGGCTAATGTTCTCGGCTGCAAATTCATGCCATGCAACCGCTATCGGGAGACGGTTCCAATTAAGGGATCCGATGTCAGGCACGATTTGATGGACAGCTTCGAGTTTATCCTCCCTGCTTTTCAGCGCAACATTCGTAAAACTGTGACTATCTTCGGTGCTGAGAGTTGCGGGAAAACCACGATGACTCGATGGCTCGCTAAAGAGCTCAATGGACACTTTGTTCCCGAATGGGCTCGTGAATATCTCGAAACTGTTGGCGCTGAAATCACTGATGATAAGATGCGAGATATCATCCACGGGCAGTATGCTTTACAGCAAACTGCTCAACACGATCTGTTCAACAAGCCGTTCATCTTCCAAGACACTGATTTATTCAGCACGTTGGGCTACTACCGTCTTTGGGGTGGAGGCACTGATCACGACAACGATCTCGTAGAATACTACGCGAAACGTACCAAGTCTGACCTGTATATCGTGATGAACGATCTGATTCCCTTCGAAGCTGATCCTATTCGCTATGGCGGTGACAAGCGTGAGAGCCCGACTCAATTCTGGATTGATCTTCTGGAAGAATATGGTTGCAACTACCACGTTGTTACTGCAACGTCGCAGCGTTACCAGCAAATGGAAGTCGCTCGAAAGGTCATCCATCTTTTCGACGATCAAACAAAGCACATCGCGGAATACGTGAGGGACTAATGACCACTTCAATCTTTGATATGCGTAAGGATCAAATAAACAAAATCGACACGTTGTCTTTCGATGAGTTTCATGGGTTAATATGCAAGTCAATGCCTGATGTCACTAGGGATCGTCAAATGTACAATCTTTGCTACGACCTAATGAAATTGTCGTGGGAGACTGCTGCTCGTCAGCAAAAGTGACATATAAATACAAACGTGAGCCAGAGAGGCCCACATAATATAGCAAAAGGAGTTTTTGCACATGGAATATGATCCTCGCGATAAGAAAAGCGGCGAATACTGGACTGGTGAGTTTGACAACTTGCCCAAGTCGAAGAAGCCACAACAAGACAAGACGGTGCGTGACGCACTAGTCTTTATTGGGAGATTTTCGCCATTCCACAATGGACACAAAGCGGTCATCGATGCCGCGCTCGAGCAAGCTAAACAGGTCATCGTTGTTGTCGGTTCTAGTTTTGCAGCTCGCAATATTCGAAACCCCTTCACATTCCAAGAACGCAAAGCCATGATCGAGTCGATCTACAAAGATCAGACGACCACGATCAACGGCGAAGACATTGGTGCTGAGCGTGGTGCTTATACAGTGCCTCGTGTTCTTGTCGTTCCTGTCTCCGATTACCCGTACGACGACAACAAATGGGTCAACGCGATTCAGAAGATCGTCGATGATGCGGTTCCTTACGCGAAAGACGTCGGTCTGATCGGCCACTCCAAAGATAGCACCAGCTACTACCTGAATATCTTCCCGCGTTGGAAGAACCATATTGAAGTTCCAGATGTTGGTGGTATCAATGCGACTGATATTCGCGTAGCTCTTCTCGGGAACAACGTAGAAGGTCTGAATCCGGCCTCCGTCATGCCGAAAGAAGCCGTTCGTGTGGTTTCGAAAATTGTCGCTGACGGTCCTGACGGTTATTCCGACTCATGGCTGACCCTTCGTACGGAATACCAGATGATCAAAAAGTACAAGGAAGCGTGGAAGGCCGCACCTTTCCCTCCAACGTTCATGACTGTCGATGCTGTCGTGGTTCAATCTGGTCACATCCTCCTGGTCAAGCGTGGCGACATGCCTGGGAAAAATTTGCAAGCGTTGCCTGGCGGTTTCCTCAATCAAGACGAGACAATGTTGGATGGCTGCATTAGGGAATTGAAAGAGGAGACGAAGATTAAAGTTCCTGTTCCCGTGCTCAAAGGGTCCATCAAAGAATCCAAAACGTTTGATGCTCCCAACCGTTCTCAGCGAGGCCGTACTATTACCCAAGCGTACTTTATCGATCTTGGTGTCGGTGAGTTACCTAAAGTCAAGGGGTCCGATGATGCTGCTGATGCATATTGGTTGCCATTCAGTAAACTGCGCCAAGAGGAATTTTTTGAGGATCACTACCATATTATTTCACATTTTCTAGGAATTTGATATAAATACCCGGTAAGGGAAACAAACTTTACCGGGAGAGTAAAATGATAGCGAGTAATCTTTCAGAAGCAAAAGCAACGGGGACAAAAAAGTACTACAACGTGTGTAAACGTCACGGTTTGCAAGCGTTTGCTGTACTCGACAATACTTGTCCCCGTTGTGTCACGGACGCTCATGCAAAACGTAGAAAAAACAACTACGTGTATAATCGCTCGCGGGAAAGATTTAACGAGATAAAGATGAGATCTCGTGAGCGAGGGATAGAATTCATGTTGACGTTGGAATGGTTACGAGAAGCTCTAGACAACACTAACACTTGTCCGTATTTAGGGGTCAGGTTAAACGAAACTCAGGAAGACTGCATTGCGTTTCCCGATCGCAATAAAAGTATCGATCGTTTAAATCCAACCAAAGGTTATGTGCCTGAGAACGTAATCGTTTGCTCAAATAGAGCCAACAGAATTAAAAACGATGCGACTGTTGACGAACTTCATCTAATTGCGGAAAATCTACAACGGTTAACACGTGGAGTAAATAATGAAAGTTCTTAAACCAGGCCGTTATGGCGAAAAGTGGGCTATGGAAGCGGTCTGCACGGGACACGGTAACGGCCACAAAGGATGTGAAGCAACCTTGTTGGTTGATAAGGACGATCTCCGGTATTACGAGGGAGTTCCTGGCGATAGCTGGGGCTCTCGAGATCCAGCAGTTTGCTTCAAATGTCCCGTCTGCTCGTCTATCGCAGACGTTCCGAGAAAAGATTGGCCTTTCGACTATAACAATCTCACACCATGGTCCAGTAGTTGGTATAAGAGCAAATCCTATATCGACGACGCAGGTATCAAATGAATATCAATTTTAGAGTTGGTTGGTTTCGGATTGAGATCCTCCCTAGGTTTAAGATTGTGTTTGACGTGCGCCGTACAATCAACAAGAGGAGACGTTAATGAATATTCCAGATGAAGAGCATTGGGCAATCATTACTGTAGACCGAATCTACATTCCTGGCGACGAACGCTCGAGAACAAATCCTGGTCACGGATATCCAGAGCATTATGAAGAAACAATCAACTATCGATCATTCACGAGCTGGACGGATTTTTGCAATGAGGTTACACAGCTAACCAACCGGAACAAAAAGTTCAAGGCCGTTAGCGTCAAGCCGTTGAAAGTTGAAACGACCGTGACTGTGAAAATGGTATGAAGCAGCTAAAATGGAGCTAATTGAATGATCGAAAACGAACTTAAATACGTTTTAAGTCCTGAATCGTATACAATGTTTGTACACACGAATAGTCTAAATGGTTCTCGAATCGTTCAAGGGTATGATAACCGTGGAGCACGTTTCAGAAATCAAGATGGTTTTTACACGTTCAACTACAAGCTAGTCCAAAACGATGTGATTGAAGAATTTGAAATGGAAATATCGAAAGAAGAATTCGAACGTTGCTATCCTGTATGTTCGAATCGTCTCGAAAAGGAAAGATACACCTCGAAGGATAAGTACGGAAATACGTGGGACATTGATTTCTTCTTCGATCAAGGTTCTATCTATTTTGCGATGGCAGAATGCGAGATGCTTGATTCGAAAGCTGACAAGCCCGAAGAAATTCTCGACCTTTTGAAATCGCATATAGTTTATGATGTTCCGAAAAATAGATATTACGACTTTACCAGTTCCAGACTTTCTGATGTAGCATATGCAAGGAATCTGTTGACATTACTGTAGAATATGCTACTATCTAGAATGAAAGACCAGTTCAGAGAGAGCTGGCACAACACAAACAATAGAAGGAGTTTCTATTATGAAAAACGCACTATCACTTATGAGTCTTATTGTCCGCACTGACAGCTACAAATTCAGTCAGTGGAAGCAATATCCCAAAGGGACCACGCATATCAGCTCGTACATCGAGTCGCGTGGAGGCGAAGACAAGTCGGTGTTCTTTGGGCTGCAAGCGTTCATCAAAGACTACCTACTTACTCCGATCACGATGAAAGACATCGATCGGGCCGAGAAGATCGTCACTGCACACGGTCTTCCATTCAACCGCGAAGGTTGGGAAGTCATCGTCAATGAATACAATGGCATGCTTCCTCTTGAGATCCAAGCTGTTCCGGAAGGGACTGTAATGGATACTCGCAACGTCCAAGTGCAGGTTGTTAATACCGATCCTCGTCTGTGGTGGCTGACCTCGTACATCGAGACCGCTTTGCTGCGTGGTGTGTGGTATCCTTCCACCGTTGCGACCAAAAGTCGTAAGATGAAAGTCGTGATTGCCAAATATCTAAACGAAACGTCGGACGTTCCTGTGATGGATCAACTGATGTTCAAACTGCACGACTTTGGAGCTCGTGGCGCTTCTTCTGGTGAGACCGCTGTTCTTGGTGGTATGGGCCATTTGATCAACTTCATGGGCACTGATACGTTCGAGGCAATCGAAGGGGTGATGGCATACTACAACACCGATCAGGTGGTTGGGTTCTCGATTCCCGCTTCTGAACACTCTACGATCACCTCGTGGGGACGTGAGAATGAGGTCGACGCGTACGAAAATATGCTAGACACGTTTGGCGGCCCTGGAAAGATTGTCGCCTGTGTTTCTGACAGCTTTGATATCTACGCAGCTTGCCGTGATCTTTGGGGTGAACAGCTCAAAGATAAGATCGTCAATATGGGCGGCACCTTAGTGGTACGTCCTGACTCAGGTGATCCGGAAACGGTGCCTGTTGAAGTGATCGAGATTCTCGCTGAGAAGTTTGGTTTCACTGTCAACTCGAAAGGGTATAAGGTTCTTCCTCCTTACATCCGTGTGATCCAAGGGGATGGTATCAATGAAGCGTCGTTGCCTGTCATCTTGGAGAACCTCAAAGCAAAAGGGTTCAGCGCTGATAACATTGCATTCGGCATGGGTGGAGGTCTGCTCCAAGCATGGAACCGCGACACCCTCAAATATGCAATGAAGGCGTCCGCAATTCGAATCGATGGCGGGGAATGGGTCGGATTCAGTAAAGATCCCATCACTGACAAAGGCAAGCAGTCGAAGCAAGGTCGCCTGGCTCTTGTGCGACAGTGTGGAGTTGGGAGCTGCGGTTTCCGTAGCCTACCCGAACATATTGTTAAACCGCAAGACAATTTGATGCGCACCATCTTCGTCAATGGAGAGTTGCTCATCGAAGATACATTCGAGCAAATTCGCGAACGGGCTGCTCTCGATGAAAAAGAGTATGTCCCTCAAGAAATTGAAAGGTACTAATCATGTATGTTGAGAAAAACCTTTACGATGAAGTTGCCTTGATGGCGCGCGCTTGGAAGATGAACGATGAGCGCAATAAAGGGTTGCGGTATGCTGACGGAACCCCGAAACCGTTCTGTGAAGGAAAACCTGATCAGAACACAGACGTTACAAATGTTGAGGGGCTTTGAGCCCCTCAACCATCTTACAAAGGAGTCGTGATGAGACTATATGGGTTGATTGTGCTGGCAGGATTGTATATCATAGCCAGTTTTGGGGTTGTGCTACCGTTTCTAATATCGGCAGCTAGCAACGTTCTCGTGATGGTTGGTATTGCTTATATTATCAGTATGCCAGTTGTCATTTATGCGATTATAAAGTATGCAAAGCGACCTACAAACAAGGAGATTAAAATTGAAAATTCGTAATGTTGTATTGACTGCAATGCTGCTCGGAGCTCTCGCAGCGTGCTCTAAGGTTCCAGCGGGACATGTCGGAGTGAAAGTGTACCTGCTCGGCGGTGACAAGGGTGTTGATTCAGAAGAATTGGGCGTTGGCCGTTACTGGATCGGGTTCAATGAAGAACTGTACCTGTTCCCCACGTTTATGCAAAACTATGAGTGGACTGCTGATTCTCGAGGTGGATCTGAAAACGACGAGTCTATTTCATTCCAAACGGTTGAAGGCTTGACTGTCAACGCTGATGTCGGAATCTCTTACTCGATCGATCCTATGCAGGTGACCGAGATTTATCAAACGTATCGGCGCGGCGTTGATGAAATCACCGATACGTTCCTTCGCAACATGGTCAGAGATGCTCTTGTCAAAGTCGCGTCCGACAAACCTGTCGAATATGTGTACGGAGCTGGTAAGGCTGCCTTGATCGAAACCGCCCTCCAGATTGTTCGGGATCAGGTTCAGTCGCAGGGAATTATTGTATCGAAGATTTACTGGATCGGAGAGATTCGTCTGCCCGACAACGTGATCGGATCGATCAACGCCAAGATCGAAGCTACACAAAAGGCTCAACAACGTCGGAATGAGGTCGAGCAAGCAATAGCCGAAGCGGATAAAGCGATTGAAGTGGCACGAGGCGAAGCACAGTCCATCTTGAGGGTGGCTGAGGCACAAGCGCAAGCTAACAAGCTGCTGGCCGAATCGATCACGGACGAACTTGTCCGTTATCGGGCTCTCGAAAAGTGGGACGGCGTACTACCTCGGATGACTGGTGATGGAGCTATTCCGTTCATCGATGTTACGGAAGAAGCTAAAGGTCCTGCACAGTAAGTATGACGGGAGGGGAGCAATCCCCTCCCTTTTGGAGTTAATGTATGAGAGATTATGTACGACATTTAAAGGTCAAACGATCGTCCTTCAAAAAAATGATCAAAGACGTTTATGAGATCAGGAAAACGAACAACGATTTCAAAGATTGGGTTTCGGGTAAGATGTTCAATCTCCTCACCAAGTGGGGATATCTCCGACAACATTTCGAGGATGTTGAAACGGAAGTATGGGATTTCACACCATCTAAGAAAAAACTGCTAACTGACCGCGTACTCGAAGCAGTTAATGATATGGAGAGATTTGGAATCCATGTATACGATGTAGATAAGTACGCGATTGTTATGGGCGAAACGACCTTCTTTGATGCGTTAAAGGAAAGCAACTATGCGGGGCCTTTCTTTATGAACCCCGTTGCATTTTCTACCGATCGGGTATACCATAACGACCCCTATTATGGTCGTAGAGCTTTCTCGTGGGATGTGCACATCGTTCCTGGGATGGAAGGGTTTGCGTTTATTCCAAAAGCAATTTTTGAACGAAAGATGTGATATATGAAATGGTCCCCTCAACAGAACGCAGCTTTAAAAGCTGTGGACAAGTGGTTTTACCAAGAATCGAAGAAAAAACAAGTATTCCGTGTATTTGGATATGCGGGGACAGGCAAGACGACACTCGCTCGACATTTTGCTGAACACATCGACGGGGAAGTCTGTTACGCTGCATTCACTGGCAAAGCAGCGCTGATGATGCAGAGGAACGGATGTGTAGGCGCACGGACGATACACAGTCTGATATATGTTGCGGAAGTGAACAATAAGACAGGTGAGGTCAATTTCAGATTGAATCGCAGCCAAAGCGCTCTAAATGACGCTGCGCTGTTAATCGTCGATGAGTGTTCGATGGTTGATGAAAAGATGGCAAGAGATCTGCTATCATTTCGCAAGCCGATTCTCGTACTCGGCGATCCAGCACAATTGCCTCCTGTCGATGGAGCAGGGTTTTTCACCGAGGCAAAACCTGACGTGATGCTGACCGAAATTCACCGTCAAGCAGAAGAAAACCCGATTATTTACCTTGCTACGGAAGTTCGCAATGGAACCTTTCCTGACATTGGCGAGTATGGAGACAGTCGCGTCATTTCCAAGATCAATTCCCAAGATGCTCTACATGCTAACCAAATCATCGTAGGTCGCAACATAACTCGCGACGACCTGAATCGTAAGATGCGGAAAATGTTGAAACTAGACCCCGACACACCTGTGATTGGCGATCGCTTGATCTGCTTGAAGAACGATTATGATGTCGGGATTTACAATGGTGGTATGTTCAACATTGACGATTTCACCAACCAAAAATACAAGACCAACTTTCTACACATGACTCTTAACAGATCCGATGAAGCAGAAGGTGTTCCCGTACCAGTAAAGGTACACAAGAGTTTTTTCATGAGTGATGTTGCTGTGCCAGATTGGAAAACTCTCAAAGGCTCGCAGCGGTTCGACTATGGTTACGCGATCACATGCCACAAGAGCCAAGGTAGCCAATGGGACAATGTACTGATTTACGATGAGTCTTGGTGTTTCAGAGATGTGTGGCAACGGTGGTTGTATACAGCGATTACACGAGCTTCCGAAAAAGTCACGATTTTGAAAGGATGATGCAATGAACAGTTTCGAAGAAATGGTTGGGATCGTAGCTACTCAACTCACCAAGTCGACGGCGGAGCAGCGAGACGAGTTTTTAAAGTGCGATCGGAACCACCTCATGGTGTATCATTCGACACTTGGCCGTCATATTCGAAACGAGTTCAAACTTTGGGAAACAGAATGGATTCCACAACTTATCGGTGGGTTCGATTACTCGCCCAACCATCCTGATAATTTGTCGATGCGGGCGATCGAAGCTGTGTGGGACAAATTACGGAGTGAGATCAATGAGAATATATAAGATTACCACAACGTCGAGTATTGAAAGATACATCGGCTGGAAAGTACCTCTTCTATTAGAAGCTGAGCAGCACGAACGCGCAGAAATTGTTGTGACAGACGATGAATTGACCGTCTCTGATTCGGAAACCCGTCAAAACGAAACGGATGCGTACGATGGATCGGATCGAGCGAATTGGAACACACACATGACGAATATTTCTGACACCAAACAGGTATGCGTCGATGAGTTTGAGAACGTGTACTTGGATGATAACCCAAGTCGTTTCTGCGCTATGTACAATGCGTTAGAGACGATCCCGAATCCTCAAACTGAAAAAGAAATTGCATCAGCTTCGATTATTGAGGCGACCTTGAAACTTGTCGAACCGTATATTGGAAAGCAAGTGTATATTGGCAAACAAGGTCGATGCCACTACTTCATGAAACCAGAGCGTTCAGGCAATGGAATCAAGATGAATTGTAGGTTGACGTGGTCTCCTACCGACAAATGATTGTTGTAGGTTGTACGTAAATGTGGTAGGTTCAACCTTATAGATGAGGTGCTCCCTATGAACAAAACATACAAACTTGCTTCCTCTGTCCGTAAGCGTATCAATCAGACGATACTCAAGTACGTTGAATACACCATCGTTGAAGTTGATGGTAGGTTCACTGCAAAGTTTGTATGTCTCTCTGATCTCGAAAAAGAGACAGTGACCAAGGAAGGATTTTTGGTTTGGCAGTAAAAGAAATGAAGATTAATAAGAAATTGTTGACGGAGCTCCCCGAACCTCAAAAAGTGGATGAGCCCGTCGGCCCTCAACAACAGTTGATTGACCGTATTAATCGGCTCGAGGCCCAGCTTCAAACTCTACAACAGCATCAGGCTATCATTGCAGAGTTTGAAGCGTCGCTAATGAAAGCGTTCCAGGATGAAATCGACCTTCTTGATGAGTGCCAGAAACTGACGAAAAACGATATGCAAAAGAGGTCTTTTGCAAGTTTATCGTCTTGTCTTAATCGGATTAAATCGCGGTGGAGCGAGAGAGCGACGTTCCACATCGATAGAAAGAAAATGAGTATTGAGGTACGTAAGTGAGTAGAGACATATGGGTGATATCTGACACCCATTACAACCAACCAGACATATTAACGTTCTATGATTTCAAGGGACGTCGAGTACGAGATTTTGCTGACGTTGAAGAGATGAACGAGCGTATCATCGAGGGATGGAATAGCGTCGTCAAACCTGGTGATATCGTATATCATCTCGGCGACGTGTTCTATGACAGGACACCTGAACACCGCGTTCGATTTGAAAAGGACTGGCGCAGATTCAACGGTCGTAAGCGTTTGATTGTTGGCAATCATGATGATATACGCTATCTCTCAGGTAAGGACTCAGAAGGTCGGTGGCTATTTGAAAAGGTGATGTTCTGGCGTAAATATCCTGAGTTTGGATTAATCCTGACTCACGATCCTCGTCATGAGACTAGTTTGTACAGCAGCACGGACTTCTCGAAGCAGTTGCTTAATGTGTTCGGCCACATCCACACAAATCCAGCTCCGCCTGGTCCATATTACTGCGTGTGCGTCGAGCAAGTTAACTACACGCCCGTCCATATTGAAACGCTAGCAGTGGAGGCTAAGCAGTGGAATGACCGAAACTAATATCATCGTGGTTCACGAAGGCCATCGCTTCTATAAAGAGGACGGTACAGACGATTTCATAGAGGTTACTCCAGGAAATGCAGTGCAATCTGGCAACAACGTCTATGTGGTTGAAAGCGATTACAATAAAATCAAACAATATTATGATCAACGAGGGAGTCAAACTTGAGTAGATTACCAAAGCAATTCGAGGTACATTTGCCTGGGTGTTTCATCGCGGGTGGAGCTGTCCTTTCGGTAGCAACACGGACCGACATCAACGATTATGATGTCTACCCTAAGTCAAATAAAGATATGATCGAGGCGTTCCATCATCTTCTAGAGGATAACTGTTTCATCGTTAACATCACCGATCGTGCAGTGACATTCAGGTCGAATAGCATTGTTGGTATGAACGACGAACGCGCGACTATACAGGTGATGACATACGACTCTTTCGAAACGGCTGAAAAAATCTTTGAAAACTTTGATTTCACAGTTTGCATGGGTGCGTATGATTGCGATAGTGAAACCTACATCTTCCATGAGGATTTCTACCCTGACATCGCAACTAAGACATTACGTTTCAATCCTAATACCCGTTATCCTCTGAATAGCATCCTGCGTGTCAATAAGTACATCGCCAAGGGGTTTTTCATCGGAAAGCCTGAATTGATTCGTATGATTTTGACGGCAATCCAAAAAGGTATGCCGACTTCCTGGGAGGAGTTGGAATCGCAAATTGGCGGAACGTATGGCCGTGAAGTGAAACTAGCACGCGGCGACACACCATTCTCAGTAGAAGCAGCGTTGGATCTACTCAGCAATATCCAAGACTTCACGACATTTGAAGCGTCAGGCACGGATGATTACTCTTCGAGGACTGCAGAAGACCTCGAAGATATGTTTTCAGATGAGGTAAAACATGTTGTAGTCAACAGCGAAGGCGACTATTTCATCGTTGATATGGAAACCTCGACGCCCGTTCGCGCTTTGGGTGATGTCAAGCCCAAAAACTGCGTAGTGTTGAATGGGTCCGAAGACAGCTATGATAAGCTGCGGTTCATGGGATACAAAATTCTACGTGACATGGGCGATGGTAAATACGGTCCAGGAGTACAGAGTTATTCCAAGTTGGAGTATTCTGTTGGAGAGGAGACTACGTGGACATCACACCCATATCTCTTCGTGTATCCCAATCTCGAGACCGCACAGTACAATATGAAGTACACCTCAACTAAAGGTAAGCAGTTGTTTCACGTGACATACAACCCTCTCGATTTGCGAAAGACGTCGTCCAAGGAAATCCAAGTTGCAAGACTAAAAGTAGCGGCTCCTGTATCAGAAAACCAATAACAGAGAGTGCCCACACATGAACGATAAGATCGTAATCCACCGCGAAGAGTACGATAAGTTAAGACAAGAGCATGAACTACTCGCCATTCTTCGGTCCTACGGGATTGAGGAATGGGAGTTCTGGGATAAGGCTATCAATGCTTTAAGCTCCAGTTCGGAGCGCAAATGAACTGGAGCTCATATCCTGATAACGTACCCTCCCGTTCTGGATATTATATCACAGAATACTTCAATGCCGACCAGGACGGCAATTTCTGGAAAGCAATTTGGTGGGATGGGAAGGATTGGGTTTGGTGGAGACAATTTCACAAGCCCAATATCGTACTATCGTTTGTCGAAGAGAGCAGGAACGAGTATTACGTTCCGTGCATGGAATACATGGAAAACAAGGTAAAGGAAAGATAAATGGCTACCGCTGAACAATACGCAAAATGGTGCATGATGCTTATCGAAGGTGATGACCATATGGTCGATGACATTTTCGCTGCAATGTACGAGGATGGTTTCGTAGACGAAAACCAGGAATGGGACCTCGAAGATGAAGACTGATTCATCGGAAACGGTCACGATTTCTAGGAAAGAATATGACAGTCTTCTTGATGATCGAAATTGGAGACTAGCTCTCGAATCAGGTGGTGTTGATAACTGGGAATGGTATCACGACAGCTTGAAAGATGGCGGATACTTCGACGAAGACGAATAATAAATGCAACACGAGAGTTGAAAAAGCTCTCGTGTTGCTGTATATACAAACACAATGATACATCATGACAAGGGTTACTATATGAGCATCCACGATATTATCGACGAGCTTTGTGCGAGCAACAGCTCCAACCACAAGATTGCTGTGTTGAAAAAGCACAAAGCCGACCAACTGCTTCAACGCGTGTTGAAGATGACCTACGACAAGGTCGTTTATCGTTATTACCTGACGATGAATCACTGGTACAAGAAGAGCGGATCCAATCCGTTCGAATCGAACCCGAACCCCACCACCTCCCTTGATGCAGCACTCGATTTCCTAGAAAATAAGTTGGCGACTCGTGAGCTGACCGGCAACGATGCGATCCAAGAGATGGATACTGTTTTCAATGCGTTGGGAGATCAAGATCGTGATCTCGTTATGAAGATCATTAACCGCGATCTACGGATCAACTGCGGCCGCACTCAAGTTAACAAAGTGTTCGGCGATCTGATCACCAAGCCGGTGTATATGCGTTGCGGTGTCTTCTCGTCTAAGACCGCCAAAGACATCAAGTTCCCTGCATTCATCCAATTGAAAGCGGATGGGACGTATCGTGAGATGCAAGTGTCGAACGGTAAGGTCGAGTTCCTGTCTCGTAGTGGTGAACAATATGAGTACACATTTGCTGACGATCTTGCTGGCCAACTTCCTGATGGCCATTACATGGGTGAGATGATTGTCGAAGGGACTGAGAACCGTGCGGAAAGCAACGGTCTACTGAATTCAGACAATCCTCCAATGGATAAAATCACGTTTTATCTGTGGGACTACGTCACTCCCGAAGAGTATACCAACGCATCGCGTAAGGTGAAAAATACCACCAAATACTCGAAGCGTCTTCGCCAATTGATCGAGATTCTCGGACAGGTTGGCCATCGTCAATTGAAAGCAATCGAATCGCATCTGGTCAACAGCATCTCAGAGGCATTCGAAAAGGTTACTGCATGGATGGAGCAAGATCTTGAGGGCGGGATTCTGAAAGATGCTGATGGCGTCTACAAAGATGGTACGAGCAAACATCAATTGAAAATGAAACTGGAAATGTCGATCGACGTCCGTATCACCGGATTCAAAGAAGGCAGTATCGGAACAAAGCGTGAAAAAACGTTTGGTGCAATCACATTCCAAACCGATGATGGGATGATCAAGGGTTCTGTATCCGGTCTTTCGGATAGCCAGTTGAGTAAAATCAATGAGGATCGTGACAGCTACATTGGCAATATTATGGCTGTGAGCTGCAACGATATTGTCAAGGGACGTAACAACGACTATTACGCTCTGTCTCATCCTCGGTTCGATGAAGTGCGTACTGACAAAACAGAAACCGATACGCTTGAGCGTGCACTCGAGATCAAGCAAATGGCTATGTGCTTTACATGACGAACAAGATTTGCGTAATGGAAGATAAACAGGATGGGACATACCACCCCATCCTGTTTTATCCGAGCCCAAAGCCATTTGAATATGACGAGGAGTATTGGAGGCATTATTCATATGCCCACCTTACTAATGGATTCAATTCATTTAAAGAAGCAATGGAATGGGCATCATCCCACGCCAGTGAGGATGACGATCTGGAGTTTGTCGATGTAACCATAGTTAGTGATGGATATACTGGCAAATCTATGGTATACTACTTCAAGAGGTAAAACATGAAGTTTGTTGTATGCGACTATTCAGCCACTGGCGAAGGTCGAACAATATGCATATTGATTACATATGCGCTTCCTCGATATGAGGACTATGAAGTCGCGCCCTCGTTCGAACGGGGCGATGACGGAAAACTGATACGTGTGCCAGGTGTGTTAAAACTACCTGAACAATCGAACGTTGTAGCCATCTTGTTCCACAATTTGTGATCAAATCAATAAACGAACCGATGGGTAACTTTAGATATTTTGCTGAATTGCACTATAACTTTAGCTAAAGTATTTCATGGATCGTAATCCTATTATCCTGCTAATTGCAGAAATGTCAACAGTAAAAATACACTGAAAGGAAAATAAAATGTCGTTTTTGAAAGCCTTGTTCTTCATTCTTCCGCTTGCCGCAGTCGCATCCATCGTTATGTCCTACTACTTCACCACACAGTGGATTCAACCTCGTTTTGATGAAGTGATTGTGAAAATGGAGGCTGCTACCGCTGCTGCAAACGAAGCTGTGGACGCCATCAAACAACTTCCGAATACTACAGGGCAATAATACAAACTATCGCTGTTGTTTTTTGGCACAAACTGTATTATTGTGTGAGTATAACAAATGAGAGCGAGACATGAGTAAGATCAACACACTGCTTGCCAAGGCCATGAGCACCTCTTCGGAAGATGAAGCAATTTCGTGTCTCCGTATGGCACGTAAGCACGGTTCCGCCATAGAGGTCGCTACTGATGATAGTAATAAATCATCCGCCTCTGTGGAACGGCTTCAAAAACACATATCCAAGTTAACTGCAGACAACATTACCTTGCAGCGCATGTATGTTTCTGAGTTGGAAGCAAAAATGGCCGTACAGACGAGGTTGCAAAGGATCGGCAAGCAATTGAAGATCGAGCAAAAGAAACCGCGGCTGACTAAAACAGCGATGGTTGTGTTGCTGATCGTCGGATATGTTGCTCACGTAATCATATCGGCTTTGTAAGATCAGCAGTTGACAAATAACCCAGACTCAGTTACAACACTCACACAACATAATGAATCATAGGAGAACTATACAATGAGCGCATCTGCACAACTTACCCGTCAGCAGCAACTCGATGAAATCCTTGCTGTCCGTGGTCGGGCTACACCGACGTCCAAGCAAAAGGAAGAAACCAAGGCGAAAGACTCCCGCTTTGCCAATATCGAAACCAACCCGTTTTTTAAGACGATTTTTGATGAGTCGTTGTCGCCTGAGGCCAAGCAAGCTGCTGTGACCAAGCTGATGACGTTTACCGGCACTCGGGAAGAAAATCGCGAGCGCGTGAAGGCGTTCGATTTGTTCAAAGAGTATCTGCAAGCAGAGCGTGAAGCGATGGCAACGCAGATCATCAAAATGTCCGACACGAAAAACTTCGCAACACTCAAGCAAGTGTTCGAGGACATCAATACTGCTCTGATCGACTTCGAAAATGATATGAAGCCGCTGACTGACATCATCGATGCGCTGCATGTTCTCCGTGCTGAAAATCAGACGCTGGATGCTTTCCGTGAAATCAAAGACGAGGAAAAGCGCAACGAAGCCATCCGCAAGCGTGAAGATGAACTGAACGAGCAGATTTCGAAGGTGCAATCTCGGATCGATGAAATGAAAACACAGAACCGCATCGAACAGCAGAATAAAGGGTTCTTCGGGCTTGGTGGTGTTAAGCCGGAGTCGGTTGAGAAGATCGCTCGCAATAACGTTGCTATCGAGAATGCAGCCGAAGAGCTTAAGCGCATCGCCGCGGAAACTGAAGCCGCTCGTCAGAATCAGACACAAGGCGAATCCAAGATCAACAACCAGGAAGCTAAGGCGATGTTGAAAGAAATGCTCAACCTGGCAACAGATGAGCACCAGCAGCGTTCGCAGAACCTGATCAACTCGGCTGTCAACTTCGTGCAGACATCCAAGGAAAAGATCGAAACGATTCGTGGACATCTGTCTCACATGGGCGACCAGACGAAGAACCTTGAGGATGCCAACAGCCAGATGAGCTTCATCTATGCCATTCTGGGTGAGGGTGTTAAGGGCGCCGAAGCTGAGAACAAAAAGATGCGAGCAGACGTGCTGAAAGCACCTGAGACTGAAAACATGGTGGAAAAGCTGACTCGTGAAAACAAGCAGCGCGATCTCGACGAACACATCCAGATGCTGGAAGTGTCGGCTGTTGATACGACCGCTACTGTTGCAGATCTGACCACGGCATCGATCCGTATCAAGAACATGCGCGATGCTAACCAGCAACAGATTCAAATGGCTCGTGATATGCACGCTCGTGGTGTCGCTGGTGTCGCCGATCGTCTGTCGACGGTGATTCAAGCTGTCGGTGCTGCTGCAATCGCGGAATCGAATGCGATGACTGCTGAGACCCTGACTGCGATGTCGAACAACACCGACGTGATCGCACAAAAGGAATCGATGCGGATTGCGATGGGATATCAAGATCGCAACAACGATCTGGTCCGTGCAATCGAAAGCCTGTCGCAGTATGGTGAGGTCAACAAAGTCGCAACTGAGTTCACCCGTTCGGGCATTCAGACGATGCGTGAAAACCTCGATCTGATGCAGAAGACTGCAGAAGAAGTCGCACAGACCGTACTCGAGTCGAAAGCTGTTGTAGCTGACATCGTTATGGGCGAAGATACTAAAGCCGCTAATGACGAGCCGACTGCTCAAGTCAAGCGCCCGTTCAACTTCTAAGGAAAGAGAGAATATGCAATTTCTTATCTCTGGTAGCGAACTTCTGTCTAAGCACCCCGACTTTAAACTCGTCGGGCGTGCAAATGACATGAAGCGTCTAACTTCGGTGCTGATGCGGAACAAAGCCGCATCAGCAATCCTGGTCGGTCCTGGTGGTGTCGGTGCGTCTGCACTGATTATGGGACTCCAGGCTCTTAAAGACGATCCTGACGTTCCGTTTGATATCGTCTCGAAGCGAATCTTCTGGTTGAAGACTGACGAGCTGTTTTCGTCGGGTAATCACGATGAAATCAACAAAGGATTTAATGGTGTTCTGACCATTCTGAAACGTACTCCCGATTCGATCCTAGTGATTGAAGATACGCGTGACTTTATCGAAGCTGCACGCAATAACGGGTGTAGCCATTTTGTCAATTCGTTGAATGCGGCTGTCAAGACTGGAGAAGCACAAGCGATCCTCGAAGTCCGTGATCCCGATCTGGATATGGTGCTCGCTTCGCATTCGGACATGAAGCAGTGCTACACGATTATCGATCTCAATGAACCGTTTGGCCAGGATCTTATTGACATTTCGCTGTCAAATGCACAGCGACTATCAAAGCATCACGATATTCGCGTCGAAGATGATGCAGTAATGACTGCAATCGAGTTGACCAACAAGTACCGCACTCGCGACTCGAGTCTTTCTCGTGCTCAGCCCGAGCGTTCGGCTAACCTGATTGACCGAGCATTTGCAACGTATCGATTGGATGCGCATAAGCGCCATCCTCAAGTGACGTACCTACTCGCATCAGGCGTTAAAGAGGATGATCCTCGCGTTGTGCAGTTGGATGCCGAATTCGCTAAAACGCAAATTCGGATCAAGGAGTTGTTCAGGCTGCAACGTGACGGTGAACTGGCTGTTATCGACCTCGAAGAGCAGATTACCGCTGTTCAAAAGCAGGAAGAAGAGGCGAAGGCTCGTGGAGATGCGCCTGCCGCTCCGCAAGACGATGGCTCACGTCGAATTCAAATGTTTTCCAATGTAGCAGCGTCTGGAGGCTTCGAGTCTCCTGCTGTCCGTGAGCTGCGCGGTAAAATCCGTCAGTTTCAACAAGTGATTAACGAGAATCGCGCGGAGTTTGACGTTCTCACGGAACAGATTAACCAGCAATTGACACTGACGAAAGAACACGTGCTTGCTGAGTTCAGCCGTCTGTCTGGTATTCCTGCATCGAAGCTGAATGAAGACGAAAAGGTCAAGCTGCGGAACTTGGAGGCTATGTTGAATGGTCGTGTGTTCGGCCAAGAGCAGGTAATTCACAAAATTGCCAACGCCATCAAGGTTGCACGGATCGGTCGTCGTAACGGCGGTAAGCCGCAAGCTGCTTTCTTGATCATGGGACCTTCGGGCACTGGTAAGACGGAAGTGTGTAAAGCACTTGCTCACGCGTTGAAAGACGATGAGGCTGCTCTGACTCGCTTCGATATGTCGGAATATATGGAAAAGCACTCGGTTGCTAAACTGATCGGTGCTCCCGCTGGCTACGAAGGGTCTGAACGCGGTGGTATTCTCACGAACGCCATGCGTCAAAACCCACACCGTATCATCCTGTTTGATGAGATCGAAAAGGCGGATCCTGCTGTGTTCGATCTGTTCCTTCAAATTCTTTCCGATGGACGTCTTACAGACAACCATGGTCGGACTGTCAACTTCTCCGAGTCGATGGTTATCATGACCACCAACATCGGTCAAACGTTCTTTCTTGATGACTCGATGTCGGATGACGAGGCTGAGCGGCTGGCAAACGTTGAGTTGGATAGCGTCTATCGTCCTGAATTCTTGAACCGTTTTGCAGGTCGGCAGAACATCGTGTGTTTTAACCGACTGGATCTAGATTCGATTGAAAAGATCGTTAAGCGTGAATTGAATGGTCTGAAATCGGCATATGGTGAGAATGGAGTTGATATCGTATTCTCTGACGAATCGATCAAAGCGTTCTGCGCTGATCATTATCAACCGCGGCACGGTGCACGTGGCTTGCAGGGGTATGTTGTTGCTAATATCGAGCCGCTGGTCGTTAATATGATCCTCGAGAATCAAGTGACTTCTTCGCGGCTCGAGCTTGTATATAACACAGAAACGAAAGCGTTTGACACTCGACTCTCCAATCAAAAAAGTGAGGCTGCCTAATGGGCAGCCTCACTAATCAACAACTCGAACGAGCTGTTGACATTTTGCTGAAAGCAATAGTAGATGAGATAACTACTATTCACAATTATCTCGACTTTAACGTCAATGACTCAGTGTCTCGTAGAGTCCTCAAGCCTGTACTAGAAGATTTTATCAACCAACGTGGTGAAACATGAACGATCGTATCGACCAGATTCTCAGAGAGCTTGCTCAAGAAGAGATCGAAAAGGCTAAAAATGATGCAACTACTTTGCTGGGTAAGACCAAGGCCAAGGCAACCTTCCTTCAATCATTTTGGATGCAGTTAGCAGCATCTGCTCTACTGGTGTGGAAAAACTTCATTCAGCCATTGTGGAATATGGT
>Ga0196901_1000361_pt1 | contig 24159 bp, 43 predicted proteins | sample CB_VirMetaG_FD_169099 | JGI IMG/M metagenome (GOLD analysis project Ga0196901, IMG submission 169099) | Freshwater to marine saline gradient viral communities from Chesapeake Bay - CB_1504_1 Viral MetaG (v3) (version 3) | ecosystem: Environmental > Aquatic > Marine > Coastal | place: USA... | reverse complement strand
ATGCACCAAAGGTATTACCTGGATCAAATAATGCCACAGCCTCATTTGCACCATTAATTTCATCTTTAATGCCTGCGAGATTTTGAGCAGCCTGAATAGCCTCATCACTTAATTCACCGAATCTTGCCCTTGCAATTAGCAGTGCGTCTGTAGCTTCCTTTAGCTGTATTTGTAAGGGTTTGACATCTGCATCTAAAATAATTTTGTTTTCTTCAGCCATTGGTGTAAGTTTTAAAATTTAGGGGAATCGATTGATTCCCCATTTACTATTCTGCTTCTTCCTTCGGGTTCTGCTCCTGCACTTGTGCCGCTAGGAATTGGATGAAGGACATCCCGTACTTTGTAGGCAACTCTTGCGCCCATGCTTCTAGCATTTTGATTTGTTCCTCGTTAAGCGTTACTTTCATCTTGTATTTGGTTTTGGTTTTGTGATTCTAAATATGCTTGAATAATTTCTTCAGTCCAAATAGCAGAAGCTATAGCCTGCACCTTTGCATCTTCTCCGCTTATGTCATTGCTAGGATTAACTACATGGCGATGAAAAGTTCGGCTAATTTCTACCCCATCCTTTTCAATTACATTTGCAGTCCTTACTTGAATACTATTGCTTTCAAGTACCTCTATTTTGTCTACGATTGTTTTTTCTGTTAAAGCCATTTTTTTTATATTTTATTAAGAAGCTGCAAAATATGTTATGGTTAAAATAATATCTCCATTAGCACCTGCATCTGTTATGTAGTTTGCATTGGTTTTAATTGCGCCTGTACCATTATTAGCATGAAAATATATATGAGTAAAACTTGACCCCGTAATTGGTAAATAAGTACTTAAATTACCATTTCCCATATATCCAAAAGACCCCCCGTAATATAAACTTGGACTGCTATATGTACTTGCAAAAGGTAGACCACCAATTCTAAATTCTGAAGAATTATTTGTAGGGTTTACCAAATTCACATACAATGAAACGGTCACTTTTTGACCTATTTTTACATACCTAGCATTTACAACAGCTAGTGTTCCTCCATTTGGTAGGGTAGGCGTCCAAGTACCCTCCTCATAATCATCCAAAGCATTAGCTGCTGCCGTGTCTCCGTTAAATTGGATGCCCCCTGAACTAGATGAAAGCCTAGCGTAGCCATCCGAAGTGATGCGCATTCGTTCGGTTCCAAAAGTAGCTAACCCTGTTGCACCCGTTCTAAATAACATTGCACCCATACCCATGGCTTCAATATTAACTGTATTGATAACACCTGCCGTAGATTTGTGGCTTAGAAATAATGGAGCAGAACCGAAATCAAAACTTACATTCCTGTAAATCTGAATTCCTAAATCAGCACCCGTAGTTTCTACATGAAGTGGATTTGTTGGCGAAGCAGTGCCTATGCCTACATTGCCGTTTGCTAGGATTGTTAATCTTGCCGTTTGATTAGTTCCTAACTGCAAAGGAGTATTTGATACCGATTGCAATAAGGTAGCATTTGCCAAACCTCCAATCATCAAATCTCCTCCTGCATTTGCCTCTAAACCAAAAGAACCAATGCCCGATGTATGACTTACTCGGTAAGCATTTACTGAACCTGTTGTCCCCGCATTGCTATTGAAGTTTGCACCTACGCTTCCAAGTGATGAAGTCACACTACTGCTGAAGGTCGCTGCTCCTGTGGAGGCAATTGTTAAGGCTGAGCTGCTACCTCCATCAACTGAAAATCTAAAAGCACCGCTAGACGCAGGCTTTCTAAATACTGCATCCCCTGAAGAATCTCCTGTAACTAAGTCACTCGCACCACTACTTACACCTAAAAATACTTTTGTATTTCCACTTTGTTGTAGTGTTATAATTGGTCTTGTTCCATCTTGAGTGATAGCATTATTTGAAACAATTAAAGCCCCCGTAAAACTAGCACTAGTCCCGTTCAAAGCACCTGTTAAAGTTCCGCCTGTCAAAGGAAGGTATGCACCTAGGTCAGTGCTTAAAGCCAAAGTTCCTGAAGCATCAGGGAAAGTGAAGGTTCTTGTAGCTGATGGAGTGATGCTGTTCAAACTTAAAATTGCACCTCGAAAAACACCTGCTCCTGTAGTCTGATATAAATTGAATTGATTGGTAGTGCCTGAAGCTATACTTCCATAACCATTTACCAAACTGAAAAAGGCATCACTTCTCAAATTAATCTGCCCCGCAGTAGACCCTGAACCTGCTGAATTTATTGCATTTGCAGTGATACTATATACCCCTAGATTAACACTAGCAGCAGCACCTGAATAAGGCACATAGGTAGAAGTAGCACTTCCTGTAGTTAGGTAGGTATTAGAATCTATACTACCATCAGCCTTCAAGAACTGACTAGAAGTTCCGCCTGTTTTTACGATTGTTCCCGCTTCAAAATTACCGCCCGAAATGGTCACTGCATTACCGCTTCCGCTTGTCTTTGTCACTCGAATAGCTTCACCATTCCCTGCCTTCAAAACATCCAAGGCAAACCCACTACCACTGCCGTGAGAAATAATCATCGTATCCGAACTTCCCGAAGTGGTGAAGGTCTTCTGTGCCGTGATTGTTTGGTCAGTTCCTAGGGTTACATATCCACTTAGGTCTGTGCTATAATTTGGAATATTCAAAGTCCCACTTACTAGGGTAGCAGCACCACTTGTGCCCGTAGTAGTTAAGGTGATTGCTTGCTGCTTTGAATTGAAAGTTGTCCAATCAGCAGCAGACAATAGTCCCCGATTGGTAGCACTTGCAGTAGGTAGGTTTATAGTTATGTTTCCCGAACTAGTGATTGGTGAACCGCTTACACTTACATCCGTGCCACTACTTCCCAAAGTAATACCGACCGAAGTAACACCCAAATCAAGGTTTCCTTGCATGAATGTTTGAATACTCGAGATCGTTGCCTTATTGGTTGTGGTTGCTCCGCTTACTACGATTGGCACCACGTCATTGTTTGCAACTGTGCCCCGATCTACTAATTGACTAATCCTCTTGTCTGCCATAATTCTTAAATATAAAACTTGTTAACCCCGTTTTCTTGTAGCATAAATGCATCGTTCTCCAAAAGGATGTAATCGTAGTCCTCAGGCTGCAATTCTCCAAGTATCTTGAATAGTGCTACGTAGCTTAATCCGTTTGCGATCGGGTTGTACTTGTCTACCTTCTGAAGCTGAAAGAAGTGATTACCAACCTTGATAATCTTCCGGAAGTCAAGGTTAGAAATATCGGTTGGAGTTAAGTAAAAATACCCTTCCAAAAGCCTGCTATTTCGATCTCCTATCGAGTCAATCAACTGCTCGTAATATGTGGTGTAAAGGTTAGTACTTTGTGGGTACAATCCTATCGAAAAGTACACCTCCTCCGGGTAACTAAATAGCTGATCAAAGACAGGATCTGTCAAGTTATTAATGTGGCCTGCATAGGGGTAAGTGTTGTAAGTTACCGGGCCCGCAGCGTACTGAATCTCCCAGCTGGTAGTCGAAGGAGTTCCCGGTGAAAAGAAGACCACCCGAGGCTTGAAGTTATCGGGAATCTTTACATTATTCTCGACCTTGTATAGGTGAACCATTACCCTACTCGCTACCTCTTCCCGCATTACAGGAGGAGCAAATACTACCTTAACAGATTTAGTGTCAAGGATAAAATCGTTGTCGATTATTGTACGGCTTTCTCCGTACCCTTTATTGAATTTGGTCTTGTAGCTTTGGCTCCAGTAGTCCTGATCATCGTCAAACATTAAGCGGTATTCCTTTGCACTCAGCTCGCTCAAAGGTGTAATGGTTATTTCTTGACTCACGTCTAATTTATCGCTCCAATCTAAAGCCTCATTTTTAAACGCTTGGAAAAACTCGTTATAAGGGATGATCTCCAATACGTTTGTCTGCAAGCGATCTTGAGTGATGTACAAATTATACATCGATATGATCGACTTTAGAAAGTCCCTCTGCTTCATTGACTTTGGCATAGTAAACCCGATCTTCATTGTGTCCCCTTCCACTACATCAATCGCAGTAGGTACCGTGCTTCCTATCTTAAGCGGACCACTTGGAGCGATTGTTAGCTGGTTTTGAATGTTCAAATTATAGCCTGCACCACCTACGGCTTGACCTACCAACTGAACTTCAAAGTAGTCATCAAATACTAGATTAATCCCTGCGCTTATTTCTACATTCCAAGTAAAGGTACCACCCAAAGGAACTATGGTCACGGTCTCGGTATCGGATAAAATTTGAGATCCGTTCTTGAGTATTCTTACCGTCCAAGTGTTCTTGGTAAATGTTGCTAGGGAACTGTAGCTTATACTCGCATTGAAATTTAAACCGGTGGTTAACGGCTGAGTTTTGTTGTATGTAAACCTAGTTCGTCCTGCGTTGATTGTAAAGTTTACCGCCTCCACACTTTGGAAGGTCATAAAGTGAGTAAAGCTAGGCTGAGTGGTTATGCTTGTTTGAAAAAGGTCAGTCCTTTGATCCAGCAAATTTGCCACCTCTCTTGTAATCGTTTTTTCGGCAGTCAATAAAATCAACTTTCTAAAGAAGAAGGATTCGAAAATGTCGGCCTGAATTATAAATCCCGCTTCGTCAAAAATCCTTTTTAGGATCTCGGTGATAAATACCGCAGGCTTGAAGTTTTTAATCGGGTAGTTTATGTTATTGACTGAGTAGCCGTAATCCACCAATGGGTAAACATAGTTTTGCGCTCCCTCCACCCACTCGGTTCGTGCCCAACTACCTTCTATGCTTCCCTGATTCCAAGTGTGATCGTAATCATCAAAGTCAAGGTCAGCCAAGGTAAGGTCACCAAGGGCATCTAGGATGTCTCTAAGCCGTCCAAACATGTTAACCTCGTAAAGTATATCCCCTTCTTTGTTGTTGATCTTAGACATCCTTAAAACCCCGTCAAATATCTTGACGTTATCCAAGAAGATTTGCGCCTTCGCCTGTTTCGCCGGGTTAAAGTTTTGCCCGATGTTGGCTCCAGCTATAATCGTATTTGAAACCGAGATGTCAAAGATGTTCCCGAATAGCTGCTGATTCCTTGAGGTGCTTGGCAGGGTTAAGGTTTTGGAAAAGCTAGTATTCCTTCTCTCGATGTCGCTGATATCCGCAACCGAAAAGGTGAATTCTACATCGATATCACCAAGGGTATCCGCCTCGTATCCTTCTACAAATAGTCTTGCGCTCATATTACTTGTCGGGTGTTTATAAGCCCAAATTCGAGATCTAATTCTATGTTGAATACTTTATCTATCGCAGTCTTTTTGACCTCGTAGGAGGTCGCAGAAAGCTTCACAGGTATCCAAGAAAAGTTAATGTAGTTATCGTTCACCAAGTTCATATAAACCAAGGGTGAAGAATACAACTCTCTGAGGATCTCGGCCTGATCATCGGTTAGGTAATCGCTTATGATCTTCCACTTTTGTGTTTCCTTCGTATAGTAAATTGGGTTAATGTTTTTTACTACTACTCCGTTGGCCTCATAAATACCTCCACTATAATTCTTCTCATATCCCTTTCGCTCAACATCAAAGGTTGTCTTGCTTACTAGGTCAAAGTTAAAGAAGTCGAAGGCACCATACTTGTTGATATATGCCAAGCGCATCGGATCGTACCGGCCGCAACCTTGAGTGTAGATCGTAGCAAACTTTGCCCGCCTTGCAGATCCGTTATTCCAATTCGTAAATAGCTGAATGTTGTTGACGTTTGCCCCGTAGGTTAAAGCAGTAACCTGAATATAAGTCACGCTAGGATTAACTGCAGGAGCAGAAGGTGTAATGTAATACGTTTGAGTAGTTGCGTTATTGTACGTCACTAGCAACTCGACATTCGTTAAAAGTCCGGTATTAATAAAAGCAAATATTTGCGGATCTGTTTCCCTTGCTTTAATCGTAGACCAATCGGTTAGCGGTAGGTAATTAGTATTGCTTGCCCCCGTATATTTTGCTATGTCAGCCGTCCAATTATTTTCTTCTAGCAAAGGAAAGGAAGCAGCCAAAGCATACTTAGTTGAACTTACTACCTCGGAAGCAGTAACTATTTGAAAGACCCCTGCAACCTCATAGTATTCGTAGCACTTAAGGTAGAATCCCTTAATGATATTGGTATCGCTTGCCGATGTAGCTACCTGATAAAATCCGCTCGTGTAGGTAAAGTTTACGGACACAAACTTGCTTACATCAAACTCGACTGAGTCCGCCGGGTTGGCAGGGGAATCGTAAAAAGCCTGAGTAATTAATTCGTCCGCAATGTTGTAAACCTTGATCACATACTTAAATCCGGGAAGGTTTGCGTTGGTGCTGCTTATCGTATAGTTTATCCTGTTAAATGCAGGTAGGTAGGCGATGGTTGGTTCTACTAAAGTGATCATTTGCTTACTTTTAAAACTAGTGAATTAAATCCTATTTCTTGAATGTCGATATTGAATTGAGGTGTAGCTTCATCGATTGATTTCTTTACAAATTGCTTGCCCTCGATCCCGTACTTTTTAATATAGTAAGCCATCCGCTTTGCGCTACTCGATATCTGTGGTAGCATCTGCCGTCCCTCGATTAGGTTGGTAGCTTCAATCTCCATGTTCTTACGCTTCATCCAGCCTTGTAATTGCATTAATGCTTTTGCAGGCATAAAGTAGGTTTTGAATTGGTAGTGATCTCCGTCTTTATTTGGGTATGTCTTTTTATTTTTTAAATCATGGTTAACACCCCTTACTCCTTTGTCTTGAAAATCTGAATAGTCGGCACCCACGGCAATCTCTAATCGGTACCCGGTCTTTGTTTCTTTAACCCCGATCACCGAAAAGGAACTTGCAAGCTTACCACTATCGGCAGGTGAATATTTGCCTAGGTTGTCGACTATCTCAATGCCTAGCTTGGTCATTGCATCGGTCACATTTTTAACCAAGGCACCTTCAACCGCAGCAATATATTCGTTGCCCTTCAGGGTTCTCCCGCCTATCTTAAGATCCGCTACTTGAGCTTTTGTTGCAACTGCCATTTCTTGTATTCGTTGTCTTTGTACTTGTTATAATCCTTTAAATATGCTAGGGTATTTAAATACTCAATTACCTTTAATTCAAATGCTTGGTTTACGGTTATGTTTTGGAAGTCTGCGACCTGCTTTGTGCTGTGTACCCAGCCCCACCTTTCCATAAACGGACTGCCTTCCCCGCCAGCTCCTTGTTCTGAATTGAGGAGGTTATTGTAACGCTTATTAATTCGTTGAATAGTTGACAAAAAAAAAGCATGCACCCATAAACCTCTAGGAAGTTAGCCTCCAAGAGATCCTCAGATACCACGTCATGAGGCACTACCCCATAGCCTTTGTACTTGTCCCCTTCCATCGGAAGAAAGAAGCAGGCAGCAATCTTATTCAGCTGCATGATCTCCCCTGCAAAGGCTAGGATATCGATGTACTGCCCTGCCGTGATCTCGTGCATTTCGTAACAAAACTTGTATCTTTTTGTTGCAACCTGCAAGTAGTCCACGGGCTTGGTCTCAGGTATATTGTCAAAGAAAGAAAGCTTTTTCCCGTACTCCTGAATCAGGTCCCGGTACTTGTAGTTATCGTACTCGCTCTCATCTTTCCCCTCGATCACCGCTAGCATTTTTTGTTGCTTCTCGATAATGTTAAGGTTTCCGTTCACCTCGATATCGTACAAGGTTATGAACTGCCCGACTGTTAATTTGTCCCACATAGCTAGAAATATATTTTGTTTGGTTTGTGTATTTATCTGAAGGAGTAGCGACCCAAATGGCTTTGCGAAATCTTGTTTACTACCGAATAGCGCAGGGCATCCAATGCGTGGTTAAAATTGTCAACCGGCTTGTTAGTCATGTGCCCGTTTTTGTCCTCGATGTATTTGTAGTTACGCAGCTCCTTGATCAGGTTAAAACTGCTTTCGGTTGCGTGAAGCTTATATCTTCGGATGATGTCTATCCCTATGTTGATTGATCCCTTAATTGTTGGCTTTACATTCCAGCCCATCCGGTAAATCTCCTCTATACTTTTTGGCTCAGCTGAATCCGCATAGATCTCGTTACTCCTGTCAAGGCCCAACACCTTCATCTCATTTGCGATGTCTTGGTTGGTCATCCCGGTGCGGTAAAGCAATTCGTCCACGTACATATTGTCCTCTAAAAGATACGTGCGAACCAAGGATGTCGGATCTGATGAGTAACCAAAGTCAAGGCCGTAGCTTACAAGCTTCGCTTCCGTTGGGATTTCTTTGCAGGTGGTGAAAGTATATACCAAGGATCTAGCAGTACCCCTTTCTCCGAGGCCGTACACCCTCCAGTAGTTTTCATCTACCCCTCTAAGCCTTTCGATTTCTTCTTTGATTACATCGCCTAAAAATGGGTTATCCTTGTAAGTGGTTTGAAAGAAGTCGACATCCTTTCTAGGTAGCACCTGATCATAAATCCAATGGAATTCTTCAGATGGGTTGTAGTCTAAAATCACCTTTTCATTGGTTCTAAAAAGTAGCTGAGTCCAATCCTCCTGCGTTAACTCATTGGCCTCGTTTGCAAATAGTAGATCCCTCTTGCGGCCCCTGATCTTCTGAGGCATATCCAAAGAAATAAACTCGATTGTATTTTTATTTATTGTGTATTCGTTGGCAGTCTTGGAGTGCGCTTCTTCGGTGTAGATCTCGTGGTCTTTAATGATCTGAAAAAAGTCACGCATCACAGTACCCCTTAAGGCTGGGAATGACTTGCGGCAAATGGTTATGATCTTACCCTCATTTCTTTCGCAGTACGAAAAAATAATCCAAAGTAAAATATTGAAGGTCTTCCCTGATCTCGTGCCTCCCTGCTGAACTACAATTTTAGCCGTGGAGGTTTCAAGCTGCTTAAATACTTTGTTGGTTTTTAGCTTAATCAGTTCCATCTACAATGGTCACCTCGAATAGTTTTTTGCCATCGGCCCCGGTTACCTCTTGACGTTCGATGTATCCTCGGCTTTTACCTTGAGTCTTGAGAAAGAAAATAATGGCAGTGGTATCACCGCTATCTATCTTCTGATCAAGTTTGCTTTCAACAAAATCTAGCCTCGTATTCCTGCCTTCGATTACGGCCTGTTCTAGGCCCTCCTGCTCGATCCATTTGTAAAGGGTGGCTCTATCTACCTGCAAAGACCTTGCGGCCGTAGAAAGGTTCCCAAATGACTTCACAATGGCTTTCTCGATTACTGATACTTCAGGCTTTTTCATAGTGTTGAATTTTGATAATTATTCAAGTCCTTTAAATGCTTTCAACGGGTAAAAAACTAGACTGTTCCGGTACCCTCCTTCGTGAGTTGGCACAATCGGGGTAACCCCGTGTACGTTCCTCCAAGCCGGGTAAACTAAAATTGAATTATCTCTTTGTCCTATTGTCGCATTGTAATCAGGAATGTGGAGATCACCTCCTTTTGAATTTTGCTTTTTGCAAATAATGACATTTACAGCCCCAACTATGTTTCCAGTGTCTCTATGAAAAGGAGCAGGAATATTGTAGTTTGAAATAGAGCTAGTAAATAAATTTGCGAATCTCCATTTTTCAGGAACATCAGAAAAAACCTTTACTTGCCTTTCATATTGTTCTGGAAGTATTTGTTTAATTAACTCTTCACTTTCCCTTGCAAGCAAAAGCATAGCTTTTATAAAAGTTTGGGCTGTCTTTACTCCATGAACTGAAGATATAGAAGGGTATGGCCTTCTCATGTGAGGTCTTGGAGGAGTTGAGCCAATAATTGTTGAATACTGAGAAACTCCTTTTTTCATTTCTGACATTCCTCCTTCCATAAATTTCTTTACGGCATCACTTCTATTCATATTTGACTTTGGCACATTTTTACTTCTTAATTCTGCGTTTGCCAAATCTGCTAACTTGCACATTTTTTCAGGCATTTTGGTTAAGTAAAATCCAATCGGCTCACCCTCTGAATAAAAAACACAATCTTCAATAACATTTGGTTCAATGTATTCGCAAACCTCACCGATCTTCCGATCATGGTCTATTTTAACAAGATCAATTCGTTTCATTTATTATTTGATTTATTAGTGATAAAGCTTCATTGCTATTTTTAACTATCCTATTTTCTTTAATATTGTTTACTCTAGTTTGAATTGACGTAAGATGTCTTTGGGTTTGATTTGATCCTCTTGCTTTTCTACCCATTTCGCCATTATCTTGAATCTTAATTATAAAAGGATTAAATGTTTTTATAAAATTTTGATTCATAAATCTATCTCCTTCACAAATCACTATAAAATTTTCCTTATCTTTTATCTTTTTAAAGTTTTGAAAATCTAAACTAACAGCCATTGATAATTTGTCTCCTCCTTCAAAAACGCTTCCATCATAATTGCCAAGAACGCATATTTTTTTATTAGTTCTAAAATGAATTAATTTCGTTTTAGCTTTTAAATTTAAATCGTGATGTTTTATTAGGTTTTTCATTACCCAAGTTTTCCCACTTCCACAATATCCAATTAACAAAATTGTCATTAACTAAATTCTTTTAAATATTTTTTTTCAAATGTCTCTTCTCTGAATTGCCATAATGTTTCCCAGGCTACCCCATCAGGGAATCGCTTCTCCATAGTATCTATTTCTTTCCTCATGCGTTCAATATAGTAACCAACATATCTTTTACCAAGTCTGTATTTTTTATATGCACACAAGGTGGTTTCAATTTGATAAATATTTCCTTCGTGAGTTTTTAACAAATTCAAAAAAACATTATGTAAATGAACTGCTTTTTCTTTTGTCAATTTTTGGTCAATCCAATCTTCTTTTCCTATTGCAAAACAAATTCCATTCCTACAACTTTCAGCCTCAAGCATATTCAAATATGTAGGCGAATGGATGGTTGAGGTTATTTGGTTTAACACATCAAGATAATTGAAGGTGCTAAATCTGCCGAAATTTTTAATAGAAGTTATTTTTGAGTAGCAGTCTTTCCAATCCTTTGAATCATTGAAATATTTTTCTTGAGAAGATTTTACTAAATTTTTATAACTAACGAATGCAGGGATAAAACCATTACCTGTTTTTACCCTTAGGCGATCTGTTTGGAATATTAATTTTTCTTTGTTTCTATCCCACCAATTTTGCATTCGTTTCAAATCAACTAATTCAAAATCAGGAAATTCATTATACATTAAAAATGTGGTTGTGGCACAATAATTAGTTCCGTATAAAAAAGAAATCCAATACCTTTGGGATAAATTCAATTCAAACCTGTCAGCCAAATACTTCAAACAAATCACAGAAGGATCAACATCTTTGGCTTGCATTGAATGATTATGGTAATCCGTATAGCTTACATGACCCATATATTCATTTTTTTCTTTTTATTTTTTGAAAGTTTAGTGCCAATGAATTTCATACCCATTTTTTTGTAAAATGAATTGCCCTTTTCGTTGTCAGTATTACAAGTCAGGTAAACTGGTCTAGGTAAATTTTTAAAGAACAATTCACCAAACCCGCATCTCTGTTTTTCAGAAACAATACCAAAATCCTTAACCACAAAGGCATTTATTCTTTTTGAGAAACCAAACCTTATCATGCCTATGTTTTCAAGAATGTAAAATTTATATGGGCTTTCTTGATTTAAATAATCGTCCCAGCAGTTGTAAAGATTAAAACTTCCAATCTCATTTTTACAGTCTTTATAAACTAGTTTAATAAATAATTCATCCGATTTTAAGGCTGGCCTAAATTTCATAAAATTTATTAGGTTTCAATTTCTCGTAGCTTTTTAATCCACTTCTTGACAAAATATCTGAAGTGCTTGCTAAATACGTAGCATGTTTATCTTTTGAAATAGACAAAGGCCTAAGATTATTTTTGATTGCAGTTATTTGATTTTCTTTATTTAGAAAAACCCCAGCAAAAGTCCGTTTATTTTCGTTGATAAAATTTAAAAATGAATCCTTGCCTTGTTTGTATTTTATAATTGCAATCTCACCATCGTTTTCAGTCTCCATTTTAATATCAAATTTATTTTCCATTTCAGTTTTTGAACTCATGTCTATAACTCCATTGAAGGCAAGACAAAAATCATTTAAAAAAATTGGCTGATTATTTTCAATAACTTTCCAATCACCACTAGTTGAATAGCGAAAATGTGCAATAAACTTTTTGGGTTTTTTTTCAATCAGTGATTGTATAAATTTTTTATAGTCAATAAATTTTAAATTATAGATTTGATTTTTTTTAACAAATGAATATCCAAAACTATGAAGCCCTCTTATTCTTGAGTTTTTTATTATCTGTTTAACAATCTCTTCGTCCCAGCTACCGGAAACTGCAATTATAGAACACATTACAATTTATGTTTTTCTGCTTTTAAGTATTCAACTATCATAGCCCCAACGTATGCTCCTTGCTCTCTCCAAAACTTTACAAGCTCAAATGCTTCTTCATAATGCTCAGGCTCAAATTCAATTTGAATTGCTTTTTTAACTCCGTTGCTCATCTCATCCATTTGATCGCTTACATCTTCCCCATCTAAAATAGAATAATCAGGAGCTTCACCCCAATTAGGAACTGTAAGGCCCCAAGTTTCAAGCTCCTCAGGCTCCCATTCGTTTGCTAGCATATCCCAATCCCATTCACCAAAGCCTACGTTATCTTTGATGATAAACTGCCTTTGCTCATCTTCTGTGAGATCATCGGCAAAGATTATTGGCACCTCTTTAAGCCCGGCTTCTTTGCAAGCTTTTAGCCTCATGTTACCACCTAGCACGATCATGTCAGCGTTCACCACTATCGGCCGTATCTCCAGCATCTTAGGGAACTCCTGAATAGACTTTACCAGCTTGCTAAATTTATCGTCCTTGATAATCCGAGGGTTATTAGGATTGGTTTTGACCTCAGATAATTTTACGGTTTTAATTTCCATTTTCTGTCTCGGTTACTGGCTCTTCAATCAAGGTCTCTTTAATCGTGTTTTCGATCCCTGCATCGTCAAGTAATTTTTTGAATAGGAGTGCTAGATCAAAGATGGCATCCTCTTCCACAAGTGAAATGGTAACTACCTTTTTGGCTGAGTTGAAATTTAGTTGAAAGTTTGACATGGTTTTTTATTTAATTTGATTCATTTTTTGTTGGTGCTTTTCCTCCAGGTATTCCCTTTGGCTTTTGATATCACCCATAGTATCGTGACAAGCTCGGCACAATGCCATGAGGTTTTCTATCCTATCCGCTGATTTGCTGCCTCCCATCCCTCGAGCTTTGATGTGGTGAATGTCGACCGCCTGAGATCCGCAGGATTCACAAGGAATAAAATCAGCTATCGTGTAACCGAAATATTCCATGTAAATCTTGGTATGCTTCTTCACTAGAAAGGCAGGTCGTAAGTTTCTTGCTCCATTACGTTTGCCTTTGGTACCGCTGCTTCCTTTTCGAATTCATTCAAAGTGATTGCAACATCCTTGCCGTATTGGTTCGGCTCATCGTAAAGATTGATATTGATGTTTACGTACTTCTTGCCGTTATACTCGTAAGCGTGCGCCTCGGCATCCGTGATGCAAAAAGAAGATGTCATCCAAGTAGGGTTTCTCTTCTTGCCGTTTCCTAGTCTTAGTTTTGGTTTTTGTTCCATGGTTTATTTGGTTGATGTTCTTCTCTTTCTAGTGGTCGGTGCTGGTGCTGCTGCTGCCAAAAGTGCTGCGGCCTCCTGCTCTCGGTACCAAGTTGTATTCTCTTCGTTGGTGTACCATCCATAAAGATAGTTGACTAGCTCCATTCGGCAGGAGCTGCACCAATGTGAGAAGGTATGCTTTGCGTTTACGTAGGTGGTGTACAGGTGAATCAAGTCATTGTAAACCTCCTTTGAATAGTTCCGGATGAAAGCGTGCTTTTTGTAGCACTCATAAAGCTCCATGTGCTTCTTGAATAGTTCGTGATCTTCAGGTATCATAGCTCAAATTTGTTAGTTAAATAATCCTCAATGAAAAGGTAAATAAATGGTGTTGTGCTTCCTATAAATATGGCCTCAATAACAGTTGTATTCCAAAGCAGGTAGCTAAGACAAATCCAAAAGGACATACAAAAGGAGCAGGAGAAAGGCTTAACCATTTTCCTTCCCGTCACTTCCTTAAATTTTTTAGGTAAGTTTAGAATGTAGAAGTAGATCAGGGTTATACCGATCGACCCTAGTAAACCAACTGCTGCTTGATACATTTGCGAATGTTTTTAATGGTTATAAATATTGAGGTATGTGGGATGCCTGTTTCTTTGCTGACCTTCCGAACGCTTCCCAGCTCCACGTACATTTTTAGGATCTCCTGATCGTACCAGTAAAGCCCTTCTACTATCTTGGTAATTCCATCGGCTACCGCTTGGCTATTATCAATCTGCTCCTCCTCTTTGACAAACTTCATGATATCTTCCACGGGAATAAGGCTTGCATACAACCTCCCGAACTTACCGTACTTTGAGTTGGTTTGATTGCAACAAATCCTCACTATCCAAAACTTAAATACCTGCTTTCCTTTCTCCTCCAGCTCGCTTATTTTTTTGCTATCGTATTGCAGGACTATATAAGCTACCTCCTGCCTCAAGTCTTCCCAAAGGTCTTTGCCTATATTCTTAAATACGTACTCAAACTCTCGGTCATATAGCCAGCCGATGGACTTCATTTTAGGCTGATTACCTTACCGGTGGGGTTACCTTCAAAATCACAAAACGATCCAAACAAAATAAACCGGACTTCCTTCTCCCGGTATTTGTAAGGGCTTGCCAGCAATCTAATTTGGCTCTGAACTATTGTAATGCTTTGGAAGGTACCTTTGCCCTTCGGTGACCACTCACTCCACTCATTATTTGATTTCCTGTAACGGATCTCCAAACTATAATCAGGCTTTGTGAATGGTAACTGTCTAGGCATCTTGAATTACTACTTTCAATCCTAACTCTTTACAAATCGCCCTTAGGTTGGCCAAGCTGATCGACTCCTTCCCGTTCTCAAAGTGATGCACTGGAGCATGACTTAAGCCGATCTTATCGCAAAGCTGCTGCTGAGTGTACCCTAGTAACTTGCGTCTCCTTCTTATCATGATTCCTTCTAATTCTGCCATGTGTTTGTTATTTCTTCAAATGTAATTTTTATATTTTAATCAAATGTAAAAATAGGTAGGTTGTTAGAAAAATATTTAAAAAGGTAACATCGGGTAGATCCCTATGTGAATAAAATCATCCCCTTTTTTTACGATGCATTTACGGACATTTAACTCAAATACGTTTGAGTCATTAAAGCCGTACTTCTTTTGTGCGATATCCAGCAGGAGCTTGACTGGGTTATCTAGATCGCTGGCCTTGTTGCTGAAGCCGAAAAAAAACTCGATTCTTAACATCTGCTTTGGATCTATTTTTGCCCTCGGCATCATTAATAAAATCGTTTTTTCGTAGGCCTTGTATGCTGGCGTTTTAAAGCGTTTACCCTGCCAAGCTAGGTTAACACTCAAGGGCTTCTCGTTAAGCTTAAATTGAATCATTTGCAAGCCTTATATACGAAGTCCATTGCGATCGTGTACAAAGCCACCAGCACCAAGAATAAAAATAGGTTTGAGATGTCTACCTGCATCAAGCCAAAGATGGCAAGCAAAGTGGAGGATGCGCTAAAAAGATCTTGTTTTTTCATATTAATTTGTCGAGGTTTTTGTTTTCCTTAATTGATTCCAAAATAAATAGTTTCCAAATTTTATTCTTTGACTTTGCTCCTACCGTGACTTCATCTATGTACCGGGTAGTTAATCTTAATTCCCTACGGACATCCTTTTCGATTTCGTCTACCTGATACAACCAAGGCTTTAAGATTCCCTTTTCCTGAAATTTGTTAAACCAGTTCCCTCCCCATTCGGATAGATCCCGGCAGAACCCGCTTTCCTTTGCGTGTTGGTAATTATCTCGGAAGATCTGCTTGCCGATTTCGATCCATTGCGCAATCTCTTCCTCGGTTGGCTCCCGGTGTTGGGTATTCTTTGCCTGAACCTCCTGCACGATTTGACTTTGGTGGTGATTGTAGTATTGATTGATCCATACGCTCACGGTCTTTTCGTTTACGTGGTAGAAATCCCCGTACTGCCCACGCATCCCAGCGTGAAGGATGTAATTGACTCGCTCCTCAGTTATCCAGCCATAGCTAGTAAAAAGCTTATTAAGGCAGTTCAGTAATTGGATGCCATCATCTTTTGAATACTCCTTAAATTGCTTCAGCCCGCATACAAATTCCATCTTTTGCAGGTGTGTTAAAATTATCCCTTTCATCATTTTGGTTTGTTTAGTTCTTCTTCATTTTTTAAATCTTGATAAATTTCATCAAAAATATTTTTCCCCTTAGGCTTTTCTTCTTTTTGCCTGTAGGTATTTTTTGCCTGCTTAAATCTGCTAGCGTTATTTTTGACAAACAAGATAAAACTATTTTTTAAATGCCTTTCGCTTTCAAAGGTTTGATCCTCGTGAGTAAGGCTCCACTCCTGATAAAGCTTTTGTATTTGCTCTTCATTTAGATCGTAAATGTGTTTCATATCTTCAAAGAGATTTTTACCTCCTAGCCTGCTAGTATTAAAAATAGTAATAGAAGAAATTACATTTACATTACCATTTACATTTACATTATCATTTACAGCTAGGTTTGCTAGCTCATTTGTAGCATTGCTAGGTTTTGCTAGAACTTCGCTAGCATTGCTAGCTTTTGCTAGACCTCCCTTCCTTCCAGCCTCAGCCCTTTGTACCTTCTTTTGATCCCATATCTTTAAGTCCCTTTTCAGCTGAGTCTTAATAGGCAAAAAAGCTACCTTCAAAAGCAGGTCTTCCGCAATCGGATCTTCATCATTTACGTAAGCAAAAATGTGCTTGATTAATTTACCAGCCGTGACGTCATCAAGTTCGTCAAATACCTCTCGCTGGTCGGTATACATTACAAAGGATTTTTTTCCTTCCATGATCAAAAATAAAAAAGCCCAACAGGTGGAAGGCTGCCGGGCTTGGGTTATAAATTAACCTTGGAATTATTCTTGCTTCCACACAGGAATAATTCGATACACAAATATAAGTTTTTTTCTAGATTATCCAACTAAGTAGCGTTTTTTTAGCTGCTGATATATGCAAGAATATGTAACCCCTAATGTAAGTGCTATTACTTTTGTAGGTACTCGATCCTGCCACATTTCAAAGATTACAATTTTTTCGTATTCTGTTAGGTTTCGCCGTCTCATCGCTTTTCGATAACTTCAAAATCCTTGATTAATGAATATCGTGCAACTCGCTTTCCGTTAATATCTATCATTTCTGTCAGGATAGGTAAACCGGCCGTTCTGAGGTTATCAATCCTTGCGGCTAACCGGAAGCATCTAAACATTGTTAAAGCCTCTAGGGTGGTCAAGGAATGGCCGTTTAATAGCCATCCCTTGATTAGTGCAGTTTGTGATTCTGTCTTCATAGCTGATCGATAAATGTCATGCAAGCGTCAAACTGCTCGGTGAATTGTTCTTTAGTGATCTCAACAATATCCTTGCCTTGAACGTGGATATAAAGGTGCTCTACCATTCTTACTTGGATCTCCGGGTAGATCGTTAATGCTTCCATTTCCTTCTTACTTAAATCGTGAAAATAGACTAATACATAGGTCTTGTCGCTGACTATCCGGTAGTACTGAGAGTGGTTGATTCGAAAGTACTCAGGCACTTCCGTAGTGCCCTCCACAATCTTGGTTGTTCTTAAGGTTAGATTTTTCATTTGCTTTTTGGTTTTGGTTTATGATAATTTCATCCCTAGCATATAGCCAAGGGCAAAGATTGGTGATAAGGCAATGATGAAATAAAGGATTTTGCCTGTGATTTGAACTGCTTTTTTCATGATGGTTTTTAATTTTGATTGATCCAATAATTTTCCAACTCTTCGAATGAATCGAAGGTCATTTCTTCATCCGTTTCGAAATCGTAAATGATGTATTCAACATCTTGACCGAATGCAGAAGCAATCGTAGTTCCGTTTCCTAAAGCGAGGTAAACGTATCCTGAATTTGGGTTGAATCCCTCCTCCATTATTTCTTCGCCTGCAAAATCATTTGCGTAGGCCATCCAAACGAGTGATTTTCCTTTGGCTTCGAGGTAAGCGACTGATGTAAATTCCATGGGTTATTTGTTTGATAAAATTTCGTTAATTCTAGATCTTACTTTTAATTGAGCTAATGAATTTGGGATCATCTTTAAAGCTTGGCTGTAAAGGGATAAAAGTTCTTTATCAATGATTTGGGCTGCTTGTAAATTTTTCATGATTATTTTACTTAAACTATTTCGATAAAATTTCTTTTTCTTGAGCTAAGGTTAAAAATTTCTACATATCCGATTTTTAGATCGGTTACGCATTCGATTTTTCCCTGCTGGATCTGTTTTAAAGCCGTTTTAAATTTTAGAGTTTTCATGTGATTTGGTTTTGTGTTGCTGTTTTGATATTCAAATATATAACATATTTCTTAGATTCCAACATTTAGCAAAACTTTTTTATTAATTTTTTTTTCAATGCTACCGTAACTATTTTGTTTACATCCCGGTGCGGCAGATCCTGATCCTCCGCAATCTCTTTGTTGGTGTACCCGAAGGAAGCCAGCATTATAATCTTAGCCACCTTTTCCTTTGGTAGGCATTCAAGTAGATCCTCTCCAGTCTGCTTTCTTGGGTACCGCTCGTGAATCTTTAGCTGGATGTAAAGGATGTAACCTATCAAGTCCTGATCTACTTTTAGCATCTCACTTATTCTCTTTCTAGTAAAGCCTTCGATGTACAGGTCTCGTACCACCGGTGCTAGTTCTTCGTGCTTGCAAGTTGCCATATCCGTTCAAAGGTTTCGTTAAAAGGTAGCTTTTCGTTTTGGCAGGTAGACCTCACCCCCTTAGGGGCAAGATCACCGGGCCGCTTTATAAATTTTCCGAGGTATAAATAATTCATTTTTTCGTTTCGATTATTTCGTTTATTTGATTCCAAATATTAATTTGATTTTCTCCCCAATACATATCACACTTCCCATCCTTGATTGGTGGTTCTTTAAAGTAGGATTGATACTGACTTACCAAGTCTGTGTACCTATAACAACTTTCTTTATGGGGACAGTCTGTCCCTAGGCACATTGTGATATCAGGACTCATTTAATCTGAAGGTTAAAGTTTTCAACTATCCTTGCACCCATTACGTTCTCTCCTCTTTTGATCGCCTCCTTGATGGCTAGCTTATCGGCAGTCACTACGTTCTTGATATTCTGAAAAGCATTGGGCAGGGCTTCTACTACATCCACCTCCACGGCTTCAGATCTTCGCAAGGATAGCTTAAATAGGCTTGACTCGATCTTGTCTATACCGCTTACCAGCATCGCATCCCTGAGGGCTTCTTTTAGCCTGCTTATGGATCTGTCCTTAGTATCCTTCATCGCCTTCAATCTCTTGATTTCGGCATCGATTGAATCGCTATCGCTTTGGATGTTGGCGATCACCTTGGCATAGTTCCCCGCCTTGGCTTGTAGCTGATCTTGGTTGATGAGTAGTGCTGCCTCCAGCTCGGGAGTAAGCTCGTCTGTTTCTAGTAGGAAGGCCAGCTCTTGGGCCTCCCTTGTGATTTCATATAAATTCATAGTAGCCCGTCTAAGGTGTCTGTTTGATCTTTGGTTAACGTGTATTTTTTTAGTGCCTCCTTGGCTGCCTTCTGCTGCTCAGGTGTCCCGTTCAAGTACTGAACTATCCCAGCAAACTGAGCTTCCGTAGGTGGTACCTTGCTAGGTGCTGGTGCCTGCCTTACCGGGCGAGTTGCTGCCTCCGCATCATCATCGGCAATGGCTAGGTTAAGGATGCTTGTAATCGCATATCGCCTTGCGTAGCTGATCGCAGATCCTTGCGCCTGTGGATCGTTCTGCCTTACCACCTGCAACGTGTAGGTAGCTGAAATAAACTCTCCGCTTTCTGCGTGGATTAGCATCGTGGTAAGCCCGTCTCCATTTGGGAACTGACTCAGCACTAGCCCTGCTTTTTCTAGTGGCTCAGCTACCTCCGTAATGATGTGCGGTAGGCTTGCATAATTAGATTTAAAGAAGGGGTTCTTTGCATCCTTTGAGATGCGGCCTACCATTGCGTGAAACTTGGCTAGGCCTTGAGTTAGATTGGTAATACTTGGTGATGTGTTCATTTGGTTTTTGGTTTAATGATTGCGTTCAATTTCTAATTCTAAAGCCATGAGCATAGACTCGGTTGGCTTTATTTCAATTCCATCCTCATAAGACATGAGACTGTATGTGTGATCTATCTTGACTTCCATTTCGCCATAGGCTGGAGCGTACTCGCTTTCCTCTTCGCCGTAGGTTTCAATCGTGTAGTCACCCACCCACAGGTAATCCCTGTCTTCGTAGCTGAAGGTGATTTCTTGGTCGAAGTAATTTTCTGAATCGTGCATTTTGTATGTGTTTTGGTTTTTGTTTGATTAATTACTGATTCAAAATTAAAACAAATAAATTAAATTCCAACATATTTCTAAAAATAAATCTCACAAAAGTTGATTTTTTTTCTCAATCCCAAAAAAATAACCCAAAGAAGGGCCGGGTAAGTATGGCAGATCCGCCACTTTTAGTAAAAATTCATGCAATTTTTCGGAAGCTTTCCGAAGTACTAGGGTAAATTTTGCAGTTTTTTACCTTTGAACTGTAGACAATCCGTCTACGCTTGTCCCAAAAATTCACTAAATGTACGACATATCCGACAAAACCTGCATTAATGCAGCTTAATGAAGGATATATCCGACAAAACCAACCTTTGAGTTCAAAAAAATTAAAGGCTTGTTACCTTATAAGTTAATCGAATTCCTCATCTTGGCTAAGGTGGATCAGCTCATCTCGGATTTCGGCATAGGTACCACGGATCAGGCAAGAGGTGTTATCGTAAAAGAAAATTACTTGTATATCGTGCACCAGCTCTTGAACGTAAGCCACATCCTTTACCCGCACCATCCTTTTACTGAACTCGTGCTTTACCTCAAGGCCAAGTTCCTTCCAGTCCATCGTGCTTCCCGCCAGCATCACGTCAATCTCGATCCACATCAGAATAGTTTTTTACTTACACTTAGCGTGTGTATTTTTTCCAAAGGCTGGAACTGATATTGAAACAGGTACTTGTTATCTAAGTAGCCTACTTTTGCGCTCGGTTGTAACAAGGAGTTAACCCCTGCGCCTAAATAAATTCCTTTGCTCTTCTTTATTATAGTCTCGGTTTTTGTCTCGGTGATCGTGTTGGTTACCACGGGCACAGCGTAGTCATTCGTAGCGGTCATTTTAAGCACCTCTCCAAGGACTTCTCCACTTACCTTAGTACTTCCATAGTCGAAAGGAAAAGTGGTCTCAAACAGGCTAATTTTAGGCTTATATTCAAGAAGGATTGTATCTCTCAAAACTTTGGTTTTTATCTTAGTTTTAGGAATGTAAACCGTGTCCGTGGAGGTGATGTATAGGGTGTCGGTCAATCGATCATATTTCGTTTTGTAAACTGTCTCCAGCTCCCTTTTTGGGAATAGGATAATAGCCACCACGGCCCCGATTAAAAAGAAGATTGCTGCTATCCTTGTTTGTTCTCTGTCCATTACCCTTCAATATCTAAATTTTCTTCGTAAAGTAAAGTTCGCAAATGATCTCTGCACCCTTGATAGACTTGATATTGCTCATCGGTTAGGTCTTCATACTTTACCTTAGATCGCAGCCACTGGTCAAAGTCCCATAGGACTGAACGCATTTTACTACCCTGCGTTGCGTTATCAAACTCGTGACTTTCTTCAGGAAGATTAAATATAAGGGTAGCTTTCATAACGGGAATTTGTGTGAATCAATTAAGACTTCGTAATGATCTGAATCTTCTTGCCGATATCTTCTACCCGTTAAGGTCAAGATTCGCCCACCCAAAGGTTTTACCGGTGCCCCTCTTTCAACGTGCCAACCACCAAAGCCGTCCACGTATTCTTCCTTATAAGTACCGGTTATAGCCAAGTGAATTTGCTTTTGAATTAACTCGTAATTTCTCTTTCCGGTATTGTATTGAACAGAATCCCGAACATCATTTCTGCACGAATTTTCGTGTATATGGCCCATAACAAATATGTCCATATTCTCGTAAATTTCTAAAGCCCTAGTAAGATTTATAGCACCTCGTGTAACAATTCCACCGCCTGAACTGCCATGAAAATACTTCAATAGCTTGCTCATAGTAGTGTTTCCCTTTAATTCTTTTTTAATAATTATCCAACCCCCGTAACCTCCGGTAAAAATATTGCTCTTGTTTTTGTAGTTCATTAAATCAACAAACCTCTGAAGCAAATCTGTTTCTTGGTATTTAATTATCCCGGTCTCGTGGTTGCCGTATCCGATCACCGTGAGAATTGAAGCGTAAGGGCTGAACCATTCTACCGCAGTATCTACCACACTATCAAGATACTTTGCGTTGTTATGCTCAGGAAGGATATCGCTCTTGTTCCCCCTACGATCTCCACGGCCTTGCATTAAACAAAATGTATCCCCTACGATCATCACAGGTATTTCATTTTCAAGACAATAGTCTAGATGTCTTTTAAGCATTACTCGATCACACTTAGGGTTGTCCCAATGTAGATCCGATATAATTGCAAGGTTACTTTCCTCTTTGCCTAGTTCCAAGGTGTGAAGGTTTCGGGATACTTTGCTTAATTTCATTTGATAAGGTTAAACCTATTTAACAAATTTGTCGAATTTGGAAAGTATAGCATCAGGGCTGAACATAAGCACTACCCCGATCCCGATCCCGAAAGAAGCATCCGCCCAAGATAATCCCTTAACAAATACCGAAGCTATTGAGGCAACGATAATAACTAAGCCCAAGGCCGTGGTTTTCCATTGCTTTATGTTAGTTACCTTCATACGATGCTCCGGTATTCTGCCTTTGCATCAAAACAAGGGCAAGCTTTATTAGCGTTAGGAAAGTCCCGGTGTCCTTGAATGATTAAACACTTATTATCTGACCATTCAATCACCTCATTTATGCACAACAAAATAGCTTCTTTTTGCGCAGCAGTTCTGTTATCTACGGGCTTGCCTTCTTTGGTTATCCCTCCAATATATGAGATGTGAACGCTATGGTTGTTAAAACCTTTTACCCCATTTGCCACACCATCAAACGGCAGCAAACGGTGAATAGTGCCGTTAGTTTCGATTAGCAGGTGGTACCCCGGTGACTTCCATCCAAGGGTATCTTTCCAATGCCTTTGAATAGCTGCCACGGTTGCACTTGGCTGGGTAGCCGTGCAGTGAATAGCGATAAATTTTATGCTTCTTTTCATCGGCCTTGACCTCTATATTTTTTTACCTTGCTACCCTTCGGGGTTTTCTTTGTCTTACCGGATCGCTTCTTTCCAAAGCTAGTTTTAGCCTGAGCAGTTACTTTAGCCTTCGCCATTTTTGTGCTTATCGTTTTTCTCCTTTTCGTTCTTTATCTTGTAAGAAAGAAAAATTATTGAAAGGATAGATATCACTATTGTTAAACCTACGTTCACAAGCTGAAGGCCTGCAATGGTAGTTACGTTAGCAAAGATTGCAAGCAGGGTGGAGGGTACTCCGAGTTCATCACTTTTCAATGGGTTCATATCTTAAATAGTTGGGACTTGACAAAGGTTCAAAGGCATTGGGCTTGTCACTTCAATTTCGATGCTTACTCCAGCGGTAAAGTCATCAAATCGTTCTTGGAAGAATTCGACCGATGCCTGAGGCTGGGTATTAAAGTTGTAATCGTTATCCAATTTTAATTTGGCCAAAACATCCAAGGCCACAAGAAGCTGATCACTTTGAACCTGCAATCTGTTGCTTTTATCCTCCGTGAGTAGATCCGCAAACAAAAGAACCAAGCGGTACCGCATCGTCATGTTTGAATACTGCGAAGGCCTTACTACCGTCCAAAAGACAGGGTATACTATCTCCCCACCATTGTCGGTGTAGTCATAAATATCACCCTCGCCGAAGGTCCGAATCATCGGATGATCTTCTTGGATTACCTTTAGTTTTTCGATCAGGTTTGATAATGTCATCTTGCTTGCTTAGAAATGCTTTTAGCTTCTTTTCGTTTTTGGAATATGCCATCTTTTAGAATGGTTTTTTATATCTGTTTCCTTGGTATCTCTCGGAGTATGTC
>Ga0196901_1000359_pt1 | contig 24314 bp, 17 predicted proteins | sample CB_VirMetaG_FD_169099 | JGI IMG/M metagenome (GOLD analysis project Ga0196901, IMG submission 169099) | Freshwater to marine saline gradient viral communities from Chesapeake Bay - CB_1504_1 Viral MetaG (v3) (version 3) | ecosystem: Environmental > Aquatic > Marine > Coastal | place: USA... | reverse complement strand
AAGAATCTGTGAGTAGTAGAAGATAGAGGATCTGAGACAGCTGTCTTCATTTTAGGCTCATTCCAAAAGTCATTGGTTAATCTAGCACCATCTTGTATTAATTGAACACTATCTGAGTTACCAAAAACTTGAATACCATCATAAATTTCTGCTCCAGCTGCTTGTGTAAGTGAACCATCATAAATGTGTTCAGAAGCAGCATCATCTACATTACATCCGTTTATAAGCGAAATGTTTGTATCTGCACCTCCACGATCGGATGGTGTTTGGTCGATGATTGATAGTTCATCATCTCCAACATCTTGTTCGTCATCAGCTAGTGCTGATAATCCCCTGTGGAGTTCAATTGTTTTTGCGTAGGTAGGGGCTGTTCCAGCGTGTGCGTCCCCAATATAGCGAACATCTAATGCTCCACCATTTCTTGTTATGCTCCAATCAGCTAATACAAATGCCATATCTTTTTAATTTATAATAATTTAAAATCCCGCTCTGATGGTTTGATTACGTATAAAACCCTTAATTTTCTTTTCTTATCTATGATGTCAAAATGTCTAATGGTCAAATTTTCATCAGAAACATTTATCATTAGTACTTCTTTACTCCTTGTAAAGCTAAAAAAGGTTTGACCCTCAGTATTTACGCTTTTATACTTAAATTTCTTATCAAAGGCTTCTTTAATAATAGATTCAAATCCTGAGAGTAAATCAAAAGGGAAGTCAAGTTCCTTTACATCCTCATTGAATGACTTATTTTTTACCTTAAGTTCTACTAGTATTCCTTTCATTTTTCTATCTTATATTTTTTAACTAAATATATAGTTTTTATCCCATAAATATATAATTTTTATACCACAAATAAAAATCTATTTATAATTATATATAATTAAAGAACTCTCCCTGTTCCACTATTATATACAATAGCTTTTTCATCTGATGTCAATACTCTATTCCAAATACATACTTGATCTAAATTTCCAATTAAAGATACAGTTGTCGCTCTACCTATATAGAAAGCAGAACCCGTAGTGGATTGAATATTTCCTGTTTGAGCTGGTGTAGTTCCTGCTTGTGAGCCATTAACGAATAATCTCATATTAGAGCCATCATATTCAGCTATTACATGATACCAACTTCCAGCAGTTGGAGCAGCAGTTATGTTTCCACCAACTTGTCCTGATGTAGTTGTAGTATAAAATTGTAATTGAGTAGTAGCAGTTCTTAATATAAATTTATTATTTCCAGCCGTTGCCCAAGCTCCAGAAATACCTTGTGTTCCAGTTAAATTAGTTTGTTTAACCCACGCTGATATAGTAATATTAGCTAATCCTGCAACAAAACTATCTGTTCCTATTGTTGTATATCTCCCAGAAAGATAACCGCATGACGCACTTCCTGTTTTTGGAGCTTCATTTACACTTACACTAGTATGTGTTCCATTTGAATTTCCCATCGTATCAAAGGCTGTTGTACCTGATGCCTCATCTAATTCCCAATAATGTAACATACCTTTACGTAGGTTAATATCGCTAGAAAAATGTGATGTTGGGAATGTAAACATATTATGCGAAGTTTTGAGTAGCTACGGCATACATAAGTGTACCATCAGATACACAAGTTATAATGTCTACCCTACCTGCTCCTGTTGTCATTGTTGGATCTACACCACCAGGAAATTGATAGTTACTATTCCAAGCTACTGTAAAACTACCAGTTTGTTTTAGTATTATAATATATGTTGCGCCTGGTTGCTGATTTGTTGCTGCTGCAATGGTACAATTTCCTGTAACACTTACTATTCTTGTTTGTTGCGTAGAACAATTCCAAGTTACTGTACCTGCACCACTACTTATAGTTCCAGCTTCAAACCATTGTTGAGCAGTCCAAGCATTAGCATTGGCTAAGTCTAAAGTAAATGTCCTATTAGTAGAGCCATTAAAGGTTCCAGCAGAAGATAATCCAACTCCTGCTGTAAGAACTGCTGAATCGTTATCTAATTCACTAAATGACGCTTGACCCCATACTGCTGTTCCCGAAACACCTGACCATCTTAGAAGGTTATTAGTAGCATCACCACCACTTGGTATATGTTTATTCCCTGCTGTACTTAAATGTGTAATATTAGGAGTAGATCCTCCTGATGAAACTATTGGAGAAGTTGCAGTTACATTACTTACATAAGGTAATGTTGATATATCTGCTCTAACAACTCTTCCCCCACTTGAATCATGATATAATATATAGTCTCCACTAATTGGCGAATTCAGTACTGCTGCAGACATTACTACATTATTGGTAGGTGTCTGTTCGTAGTCTATATGTATACTATCAGCAAGAACAGTCAATCCACCTGCAGCATTCCCTAGTCCTCCCACTGTAGCAACTACATTAAATGTTCTAGCTGTTGAACCATTATATGTTAAACTAGTAATACCTGTACCTGCCGTTAGTATAGCATGAGTGTGTCCTGTTGCTGATATACCTGCCTCAGCTAAGGTGTTATTAATCCAAGCTGTACCATTCCATTTTAATAATTCACCACTTGTATTAGTTGTTATAGTAACATTTGAGTGTGAATCAAGTGTATGAGCAGGTGCTGATGGGACTGCCCACGTATTATCTCCTCTAAGGAAAGTAGTAGCAGAAGGTGTTCCTATTGCACTTAGCATTGCTATGTCTACTGCTCCTGGCTGTATTGTTGTTATGCCATCTCCTGTGGATACAACATCCCCACTATGATTTGGGTGTACGTAGTTATTGAATGATAAATTAGCATTGAAGTAAGCGTTCATTACACTTACATCCATCCTTTTAATTACACCTCCATCATTTATCAGAAGTTCATCTGTTCCGATTAACCCACTAGTTAGAGCAGTTTGTCCTGTGATCGAGGCTACTAGTAATGTAGTTGTTCCATCTGCTACTGATGATACATGTCCACTATGGTTAGGGTGAATATAGTCATTAAATGGCAATTGATTAATTGCAGCTTTATAAACAATACTATTGGTTGCATCCCTAATTAGAATTAAGTCAGTATCTATAAATGTTACAGCTGTTCCATCAGTTGCAGCAGCTATAACACTATTACTTGTTGTACTATAGTCTAGTTGAATATTATTTACACCTAAGTCAATTCCAAGTCCACCAACTATATCTACAGTTACTACTCCCGAAGTTCCTCCTCCTGTTAACCCATTTCCAGCTATAACTTCAGTTATTGTTCCAGTATTGTTAGTGAAAGCTAAGTTAGCATTGAAATAAGCATTGAATACACTTACATCCATTCTCTTAATTACTCCACCATCTGATATTAATATCTCATCTGTTCCAACTAATCCGGTAGTTAGAGCTGTTTGCGCTGTGATCGCTGAAACTGTAACTACTGTTGCACCATCACCTGTTGATGTAACTTGCCCGGAATGATTAGGGTGTGTATAGTCATTCGCTGTAACTGAGCCTGTATACCCTAAGTCTGCTAAAGTTAAGGTTCTTGTGGTTACACTATCTACAAATCCATTAAGAACATTTATATCATCAAACACAACTGCTCCTGTCAATGCCAGGGCACTATAATCATAAGTTTGTATTAATGAATATCTGCCATCTAGATCAACTGTTGGGTTTGCTGCTCCCAATACTGTAGCTGTTAGTATACCATTAGTGGTATTAAATGATAAGCCTGTTAAGTAAAAGTTGTTATCTACTCCTCCTAATAAAGAACTATTCGTACCTGCAGCATCTAAGTATCTTAAATCATTCCCTGTGACATATAATAATCCACCACCTACTACAGTCCCTGTTGGGGCTGTTGTTACTTCATTTATTCTAATAACTCCTACTCCTGCTACTGTTCCTCCAAATGAACCGGATGTTGTTGTCCCAAGTAATTCTAAATTATTTCTAGCTCCTGTAACAGTTGAAGTTATGGCTCTTAAAGAACCATTAACCCATGCCATTTCTCCTGTTATTTGATCTATGCCATACCCTGCAGAAGATCCTTTTGTTGAGTATTGTGGATTGGTTGCCGAACCTGTTACTCCTAAGTAGAATCCTGTATTAGAGTCAACAGAAGTTACTGCTTTCTTAAATTGATTATTAGCAGTACCAATGCTTAATGAATTTCCTGCCCCAATTAGATTAAGTGAAGTAGCAGATCCAGTTATAGATACAGCATCAACACCAGCAACCTTAAATTGTATATGGTTATTTGCTGATGAATCCATAACAAAATACGATGATAGAGTTCCATTTCCAAGTGTTAGAAACTGTGTTATCGAATCATATACTAGTCCGACATCTCCCTCTATTGTACCATCTCCTGTCCAAACCCCTACTTGGTTATTTACAGGAGTACCTACTTTGAATACATCCCCATAGTTAGGAGTAAAGAATTCATATGCAGTACCACCAGCATTTCTTCTTAACATCTGTAGTGGTGTCCCAGTAATTGCTGTTACAGGAGATGTCCCATTCCCTATCAATACACCTGTTAATGTAGAAGCTCCCGTACCACCATTTAAAACAGATAAATCTGTTCCAGACCAATTTGAATTATTTATTGAAGCAGAACCCCCTAATGTTAATATCGGGGCTGTTGCTGTACCTGATTGTGTTAATGTTATTCCACTAGCTGAACCTGACCCTGTTACAGAAGTTACAAAACCTAGATTGGCATTAAAGTAAGCGTTCATTACACTTACGTCCATTCTCTTTAGTACCCCTGCATCTGATACTAGTAATTCATCTGTCCCTACTAGTCCAGTAATTAACTCAGTCTGTGCAGTAATTGATGAAACATGTAATGCTGTGGCTCCATCTGCAACTGAAGTTACTTGTCCACTATGATTTGGGTGTACATAGAAATTAGCATTTGTAGCTCCTGTGTACCCTAAATCTGCTAGGGTCATCGTTCTCTTGGTAGCATTAGTTACTGAACCAATAGTATTAGTGGTTAGAAGATCTATAACTTCAGCTCCTACTGTATCAATAGAGAATGCCGTAAAAGTTGGATGTGTATATACTGTATCTGTTGCTGTTATTGTTAGCTCATATGTAGGCCCTACTGTATCTGTCCAATTAATATCTATGTTTGCACCTTCAACTAAATTTACCTGTTGCCCTGATAATAAGGTTACAACAGTAGTATCTCCATCCCTTAGTTTCCAATTATTATAGTTATCAGCTGTAGGCGATCCAGTATATCCTAAGTCAGCTAGGGTCATTGTCCTAGTTGTAATGTTTGTAACTGCCCCTATTGTATCTGACGTAAAAATATCTAATACTTGTGCACCACTAGTGTCAATATTCCTAGCTGTATAAGTAGGATGGACATAGTTATTTGCTGTAGGCGATCCTGTATACCCTAGATCTGCTAAGGTCATTGTTCTTGTAGTGATATTTGTAACAGCTCCTATCGTATCTGATGTGAAGATATCTAGTACCTGTGCCCCTGATGTATCTATATTTCTAGCTGTATAGGTTGGATGTGTATATACTGTATCTGTTGCCGTTATTGTAAGTCCATAAATAGGTCCAACAGTATCAGTCCAATTGATATCTATATTTGCTCCTTCAATTAAATTTATTTGTTCTCCGGAACCGATCGTAACAATAGTAATATCTCCATCTCTTAGGTTCCAACTTCCATAATTATCATTAGTGCCTATTAATTCATATCTACCATCTAGATCTACTGTTGGATTTGTTGCACCTAATACAGTAGCCGTTAAGATACCTGTACCTGTTCCAAAACTTAGTCCAGTTAGGTAGAAATTCTCATTATTATCAGTACCATTGGATGCTGCAGTTATTAAACCCTTAGCATTTACTGTGATATTAGCATTGGTAAATGAACCAACATTTGCATTCACTGTTGCTAGTGTAATTGCTCCATCTGCTACAGACGTTGCATCTCCTGAGTGATTTGGATGAGTATATACAGTATCTATGTAATTACCTACATGAATATTTGTTGCTCCTTGATCAACTGTCCAATCAATATGTTCATTAACTAGTCCTAGGTGAGTATCAATTTGTACGTGTGTATTTGTACCAATATTTGTTAGTAACGTGTGATCTGTAACTCCAGCAGGTATAGTTTCCCATGTATATAGTCCTGCTGTAGCTCCTGCTGTTAAGACTTTACCATTATTTGTAGTGCTATTTGCAGGGACATGTCTATTCCCATCAGTATCTAGATGACTTATAACTTGACCTGTAACTACTATTGGTGAAGTTGCTGTATATGGTACTTCTGCTGTTAGATATCCTACTAATGAATGATCTCCCCAACCAAATGCCGTATTCCAATTTGTTGAATTATCTGTAAAGTCGGTGATGTCTCCTATTAAGTGGGTATGGCCTACTGCTGATATCCCTGCTTCTGCTAGGGTATTATTAACCCATATTGTCCCATTCCATTTAAGAATCTCATTTGTTGTTATTGTAGTAATAGTTACATCTAATAAATCACTTAGTGGTTCTGCAGTGATATCGAGTAAATATGCCTGTAGATCTGTGATATCTGCCTCTAGATGTGTATGACCTAATAAGCTATATCTTCCATCTAAATCTACAGTAGGGTTAGAAGCTCCTAATACTGTTGCAGTTAGTATACCTGTACCGATAGCAAATGATAATCCTGTTACATAGAAGTTATCATTGGCATAGTTAGGGATATTAAGAACCCCTAATGATAATGTTGCGGCTCCACTAGTTCCTGTTGTAGTCAAACTTTCTACAATCCCTAGATTATCTGTCCATCCAGAATCATTCGTAATCTCAGATCCCAATAATTTTCTCCATGATGCTGTAGATATCCCGTCTGCAAAATATCCCCATCCGGCAGTCAATGCTGTAGCAGATAGATCTAGTATGTTTAATTCACCTGCCGTAGCAGTTAAATCTGTAATATCACCAACTACATGTGTATGTCCTAATAAGGAGAATCTACCATCAATATCTACTGTTACATCAGGCTGTAAACTAACACTAAATGTTATTACTCCTGTCCCTGTATTAAAAGTAGCTCCATCTAAGAAGTCATTATCGTTAGCATCTGTAGTTGTATAGAATTCTAAAGCATTGGCTGCAGCATTTACTCTTACTCCTTTTAATGCTTGTCCAACATAAGTAGAAGGTGTATCTGATAAATTAAGAAATGTACTCGCTCCTGCTGACCCGGAGTATCTAATTCTTATTGCATCTCCTGCAGAATCTGTCTCGATGATTATATCTGTACCACCAACCAATTTTAACGTGTCAGATGCATTGTCTGCTACCACATCTGCTGAACCCCATGTAAACCCTACATCTGTTACTGATGAAAATGTTCCAAATGAATTTGATTCTGATTCTAGGTATCTTCCATCTAAATCAACAGTTAGGTCTGTTAATCCACTTCTTGTGGCAGTTAAAATCCCTGTCCCTGTTGCAAATGATAGTCCCGTTACATAGTTATTGGTATCCACTGGAGTAGCACTTGTAAATAATCCTGTGACAGAATTATATGAAGTAAAAAATTCTCCGGCTACTAGAGCTTTTGTAATTGGAAGTTGTGTTGCAATAGGTAAATAAAGACCATCATGATCACCCCAACTAAAGGCTGTATTCCAATTTGGATTCTCAGTAAAGTGAATAGATGTATCACCTATGTGAGTGTCTATCTGTGCATGAGTATTTATACCTATACTTGTTAAACCTGTATGATCTGTGATCACTACATCAGGTGTCTGCCATGTATACACTCCAGCTATTGCTGAAGCTGTTAAGACTTTACCATTATTCGTAGTGCTGTTAGCAGGCACATGCAGGTTACCGTCTCCGGTCGGATGTACATATTCATTTGCATTAGTATCCCCGGTATAGCCTAAATCAGCTAAGGTCATCGTCCTTTTAGTAATACTTGTAACAGAACCTATTGTATCAGAAGTAAAAATATCTAGTACCTCAGCTCCAGACGTATCAATACTTCTTGCTGTGTAAGCAGGGTGTGTATAGACTGTATCTGCTGAAGCTATTGTAACTACTCCACCAGCACTGTAACTTATTGTTACATTTGCACCTTCAACTAAGTCTAGGTTTCCACCACTTATTACAGTAGTTCTCTGTATATTATTTGTCTTAAGATTCCATGACCCATATAAGTCATATAGTCCAGCATGATCTCCCCAAGAGTAAGCTGTATTCCAATTTGGATTTTCTACAAAATGGATAGTCGCATCTCCTATATGAGAATCTATTTGAACATGGGTATTAGTACCAATATTTGTTAATAGTGTATGATCTGTTATAACAGTAGCTGGAGTTTGCCATGTATATACTCCTGCCACTGCTGTAGCTGTTAGTACATTACCATTATTTGTTGTACTGTTTGCAGGAACATGTAAATTGCCATCCCCTGTAGGGTGAATATATTCATTTGCATTAGTGTCTCCAGTATAACCTAAATCGGACAAAGTCATCGTCCTTTTAGTTACATTGGTTACACTACCAATAGTATTAGTAACTAGTAAATCTATTACCTCAGCACCTGCTGTGTCAATACTAAATGCAGTATAGGTAGGGTGAGTATATATTGTATCAGGAGGTGTAGCACTTGTGAATAGTCCAGTTATAGAGTCATAGGAAGTAAAATATTCCCCTGCTACTAGTGCCTTTGTAATCGGTAATTGAGTTGCTACAGGTAAGTATAGTCCAGCATGGTTTCCCCATCCGAAAGCAGTATTCCAATTAGTACTATTATCTGTAAAGCCATAGTCTGCTAATAATGTACTAGGGGAGAAGTGATTTAGATCACTAATTTGTGATTCTGTAATAGTTAATGCTGCTTGATGTTGGACTACACTCGTCTGTGTAATATTTGCATCCGGTACATTTGCCCAAGTTACAGCTGAAGTTAGATCATTAATCTCAGCTCCTGCAGGTGGTAAAGATGCCCATGTGTTATCTCCTCTTAAATATTTTGTAGAATCAGGAGTTCCCGTTGCTGATAAGCTCGCTGTAATACTTGGGTCTGTGATTGTACCTCCATCAACTAAATTAATAAATGTACTATTATTTACAGTAAGAGTGTCAAGTGCTCCACCACCTGATGCTATAGTCCATTTCTTTATTTCAAATGATACTGGATCCCATACTAATGCTTCCATTGTAGCATCTCCTACAGGAACCGTATTTAGAGTTACTACAGGGAATAGTTCTATCTTAAGATCACTAGTAGTAGTCCTAAACCTAATCAATCTATCATTAGCAGATATATAGCTAAGAGCATCTGATTTATCAGGCTGTAAAGTAAAGGTTGCTTTAGTACTTGGTACAGTATCCTTAACTAATATGTCAAATCTTACGGGGTCTATAAAATCTAATGCCTTTTCTACTACAGATCCACTACCAATAAGTGTTGCATAGTGATTAGTTGAGTCATCATATATTTCTATCCTATTATCTACAGATCTTAATGCAAATCCAGATACCTGTAATTTCTTGGTTACATTATCCCACAAGTAATCATTATACCCAGCAAAGGTTCCATCAGGTCCATGTACTTGAATACTCTGCTCTATACCTCCGGGAACTACTACTGCAACAGGAGGAGGAAGTTCTACTAACAAATCAGAAGCTAGTACTTTCTTCAGTTCATAACCATCACTTGCATCTGCAATAAGAATATAATCTTCTCCTTGGATAGTCTCAAGATCTCTACGTGTAATAGCTATGCTCTCTAAAGTAAGATTAGTACTCCCAATAACGTCTCCTGTATGTACTAATTCTACAGCTTCATTTGCTGCCGCTTCATTAATAATTGTGATAATCTGTGTGACAGATTCTATTGTCCAATTTACAAACCCTCCAGAATAACTCTGGATAGCAATTAAGGCTTCATCTGATAGATTTTCAACATCTTGTAAACTTAAGAGAAATTCTACAAAATTCTTTTCTAATTGTGACTTACAGGCCATCTATTGTATTTTTAAGTATTCACTAATCCATGTACTCACTTGAGCCTTCATTGCGCTAATGCCTGCTGCATTAACTAATGGTTGAGGACCTAGACTAGTAACTGTAGTCTGTGAGGCTATTACATCGATTAAACTTTCCATGAACGTCTTGAGTGCATTTGCTAATACTGCTTTCTCAGTTCCATTCCCAATCTCAAATCCTTCTTGAGTGAAACTATATCCACTCGTACCTTCTTTGATTCTACTATCTATTTCGTCAGAAGTCATATTAATAAATGTACTCCCTACTCCTTCTTTACCACTGTTTACTACTATTTCATGTGAAACAGTTGCTACTTGTCTACTTGTAATTGAGTCAATAAGTAAAGCTCCTGAAACTGAAATATCTAGAGTACCTTCTCCATTTGTATTTCCAACATTTATTCTCATTGACCCACCTTTCCCATTAGATGAGTTAGCAGATATATTTATCTGAGCCCCTCTTGCTAATCCTTGTATTGTAACCGTCCCATCTTCTCCATCCTGCATGAACTTAAATTCACCTTCTTCAATCTGTGACATCTCATCTTTACCATCTAATATCGCAACAACAATTGGCCGGTTCAATATAGGAATATTTACCCACACTACATAAGAACCTAATGACTCATCATCCTCCGGAAATTTAAGTCTCTGTAATAAACTTGGGTCTATATCTACATCATGTACAACATCCATATTCTCTTTACCCAACATTGATATAGTAGCAGTTTGATAGCAATGCTTAAGATGCTTAGCTCTATCTGAGTTAGGCGGGATTATTACAGTTGAGATACCACAATATTCTCTTTCAATACCCTTCTTTCGTATTACACCTTCGAACATCTTATTTATCTTTAAATTGACTTCTAGTTCTAAAGAAATTAAATACTTCTCTATTCACTCTAAAATTAGTTGCTGTACTCCCTTGTGAATTCTTAGAGGTACCATCTGTACTATCATTTACCTTTAACTGATTTTTTAGAAAGTTATTTAATTTTTCAATACTAATGATATTAAAGTATGATAATTCTTCTCCTGTGCCAGGGACTGTTTCTTCTCCTGTTACATAGTCAAGAACCATTCCTCTTGTTACAGTTAATATCGTTGTTCTATCTATTGGGCCACCTCCATTAAAATTATGTGTAACTCCTGTGATATAAAATATCTCATTGGTTGGTTTATAATGAAACCATGTATTCTTCTTAAATCGCCTGTCTCCATTTATAGAAATTGTCCCTCTCCTTGTAAATGGAAGATAAGCATGTGTTTCTATTACCCAAGTTAAATCATTTATTCCTTGACTTCTTACATATGCAGCATTATCCGGACCATTAGCATCATCTACTAGACTTACAGGGATCATATTTGAAGACCCTTTCCATCGTCTTGTACCATACATTTCTGCGTAATCAGGTAATGGAACAGTTGGGATAACTGAGAAGACCGTTTCTTTTCCACCTGTTGCTGCCTTATAATCTAATTGATATAGGCTATACACTTCAGTTTCCCAATCTAGGGATTCATTTAGTACATCTTTATTATCTACAAAGACATTAGTAAAGTACCCTATGTCAATAAACTCCTTCACTCTCTTCTTATCAAAAGGAGGCATTCTGAATATCAGATGCCAATGCTTATTGTAAGTATCCATTATAGTCTCTATCCAAGGCTCTTGTGCATAGTTGAAGATTAAATCAAGTAATGACCCATCCGGTGTACCTAAACCAGTATCTACTAATCGTCTCTCCTTAATATTTTCATCAAAACCTAGTTTTACAGATCTCCAAATACCATTTCCACTTTGTGTAATAAATTCTGATGTAGCATCATTTTTACTTGTAGTTGTAATAACACTCCCTTCAGAATTACCATTTGTAGTTTCATCAGGGCAAACAGTAATGTTTGACAATACATTAATGATAAATAGTACTGCTTCTTGAACACTTCTATATCTAGGTTCGGCATAGAAATTATATGCTTGTCTGCCTCCTGGACCGAATGATCTCTTTAATAATCCATCTTCTTTTTCTAGGAAGAAGTTATGCCCTTCCCATAGATTTGAATACATATATGACCCATCTTCAATCAGCAACTTGGATAAATCTCTACCTTGTACATCAATTGTTATATCATTATCTCCTGGACTAAAACTCTGTGATACACTATCAATGAGACCAATCATATCATATAATCCAAAGCCCCAAGGAGCTGTGTTATCTCCTGCTGCTTCTGAGATCCCATCTTGTATAAAAGATCTCTCTTCATCTATTTCATTATCTAGTGGCTCAAAAGCAATATATACAATATCATTCTCCTGCAGGGCCATATTGAATATATAGTTACCTCTTTTAAGATCTCCTGACTTATTCTTAGTAAAGACAGTTGACTGTGCAATCATATCATCACCAGCATTACTTATTGTAGATCTATCAGACTCCCAAGTACTACTTGCTTCACTATATTCTGACATTACGGGAACAAGAGTAAATGAGAAATTTCCTCCCATCTTATCTGTATGTGTCTGCATTACCTGTACATATCTAGATACATCTATCCATCTCCCTAGTAACTCTGTTTCTTTATTCTTCTTTGGTTGCCCTTCGATATAGGACATTGCTCTACTCCATATCTTAACTCTAGCATTCGGAACAGCTTGTGTTACTGTACTCCCATCTCTTGTAGATTCGGTAATAACTGTCTGCTGATAGGTATCATCATTTATAATCTTATCTACTTCATCAGATAGATATGAGAGAGTATTTGTATTACGGTTCTTACTGTCACTGCCTATAACTTGATTTCTCCCTCCATCTCTTGCTGCTACAGCCCTATTAATTTTATCTTTAGGGAGAAAAATAACAGTTCCGGGTATAAATTTCTCTTTCCAAGTTACCTGTTGGCCTGTTGCAATATTTACTAATTGAACTTCAAAAGCTGCTCTATATTCTTCTTTCTTATTAGGAGTATATTGATTAAATATTCTTTCTAGGTTAGTGGTATTCCATTTATCTTTGAATGACAGAAGATCACTCCCAGAGATTCCTACAAATAGTGTATCATTACTAACAACTTCTTCTGTAGTATCGTAGTAGTCTCCTAGAGTATAATATGTATAAGTATCTGCCATTTATTTTATTATTTACTCCCTGACATAATTACTGTAGCAGGATTCTTAAGATTAGTAGTAGAATTAGATTTGCCTAGACTTGAGAATGCTTTTATAACAGCTTCTTTACCTGCTGCTTCTCCTAAACTTAATATCGTTTTTGTAGTCTCTACTGTTGCTTCTCCTAAAAGTGCTAATGCATTAGTTACCATTGCAGAAGACTCAGCTACTGGATTTACACCTACTCCACCTGTTATAGTTTCTTGTGCTGATAATTCCCCTACTCTCCCTGCCCCTCGTCTATATTTTCCTTCATTTGTAGGTGAAACACTACCTGTTCTCATTATCTCTTCTACTTCTGTAGTAGTAAAGTCTCCCATATACTTCAGGGACATTTTCTTTTCAAAGTCACTTTGATCACTATTTAGTACTCTACTAATCATCAAATCATCAAGTTGTCCACTTGCACCCCTTTCTTCTTCTTTAAGAAAGTCCCAATAACTTCCTCCTCCATTCTTCTGAAACTCAGAAAGTTTTAATGCTCTAAGTTCTTCACTACCTCCTGATGCCATTGCATCAAGTTTACCAATTGTCTGCTTAGCTCTTCCAACATCTTTTACTGTCTGTCCTGACATTATCTGTTGAATGATTGCCATATTTTTAAAAGTAGAACCTTCACCTGTAGCCATGAACTGTTTCTCAGTCATCTCTAGTTGTAATTCTAGTAACTCCTCTGTTCTTGCTCTATGTAATACTGTGTCTTTATCAGTCATTACCATCCTAGCAGCTCCCATTGCTTCTACAGCGGTAGCATCTCCAAATCTTCGTGTTCTCCCAAGTGTTTCTCCATTAATACCAAATCCTTGTTCTAAAGCAGCTACCCTATTCATCTCTGTAGGATCTGTTACTGTACCTCCACTTGATTTCATCAATGCAGCTGCTCTCTTTATTGCCTGTGCTCTTGTAAGATCTGTCCCTTTATGTACATCATCATATTGAGTAGGGTGTGCATTTCCTGTAAGTTCTGCAATTTCATCTAGTGCACCATAATAATCACTACCTGCTTGTATTGACATTCCTGCTCCTCCAAGAGCTATTCCCCCTGCTAGTAAAGCATTTCTAGCAAGATCATTTTCCTGTCTAGCTGCTTTCTTATGCATATAGCCTGATGATGAATTCAATCCCATTGAGTATAAATCTCCGGGCTGTGTAAACCGACCCATTGAAGAAATAACTGATGTTGTCTTATTTGACTTCCCATCTCCATCGTCAGGTTCAGTATCTTTTAACATCTGTTTTTGGAAGGTCTGCTTCAAGGCCTGTTCATGATCTTCCATTGTATCTATCTCCTTATCAGAAGAAATCTTTGATTTAACAGCATCTCTATTTGCAGTAATCTCAGCAGTTGAAGTTTTTAGAGTTGCATCTAGTATCTGCTTAAGTAAATCAGTCTGTAACTTATCTTCTTTGGACTCAATAGATATTTTCTGAAGATCTTTTGCTAGTTGAGTCTTACCCATTACACCTGTATTCCCAGGCTTCTGTCTAGCTTCTAACTCTCTTTGTTCTTTATTAAGCTTATTTCTCTTCTCAATGGCTGAAATCTCTTCATTCATCAGCTTAATAAGTTCTCTTGAACTTGTTGCTTGCTTCTTAGCATCCTCTGCTATACCTCTACCTAAAGCTAGGGCACCTTCTTTTAGTTTACTGAGTCTATCAGCAACCCCGGTATCAGATGCTGTAATTCTAATTTCTCTATCTACAGTATTGCCCATTAAAGTTGTATTTTATCAAATAGTTTATCCTTCTCCTCCTGCGACATCTTATCTTCTGAAGCCGATAACCAATTACCATACCCCTTAATATATGGCCTATCCCTTAATGATGTAACTGAACCCTCTTCCTCTTGCTTCTTGTTTGCTATGTAATCTTCTACAGCTTCATCATACAACCTCTCTTCTTCAATCTCCATCCATATATCTACCAGGCACATTTGCTTATGACTAGGGGAGAAAATTGGTATTTGGTATTTACTCCTCCAAGTCTTGTCGTATGGATATTTAAGGTTCCAAGATACAATATACTTAGTCAGTTGATCCTTTGTCATCTTTCTCAATCTTGATTTCTTCTTCCGGTTCATCAAGTTTTCTGATCATGTCTTCATAATCATTCCACCAAGGTAAAAATTGTTCTTGATATACTTTCAGTAATCCCTTATGTGTGTCTGAGACCTCTATACTTCTAATATCTACCTTTAAGTCTTTTAAAAGACTTGGAGACAATACAGAGAAATACGCAATTAAATCGATATAATTTAATGCTCTTGACATCCATACAGTACCTGTGAGAATCATATCAGTGTACTTCCCCTTGGATAGCATTAGTTTCATTGACTCAATGTCAATCATTTGTTGAATGGTTGGCCACTCAACTGTGTATTTGTTCTCCACCTTTGAATCCGGAGTCTTTACAATTAATTCTTTACTTCTTTCCATTACAATTTTGATTTATTTATTAACAAAAAAGACGGCAGTTATGCCGCCTTTAAAATTATCAATTTTACTTGTGTATTCCTACTATTAAGACGGAATAATTATGATTGGATTTTTATAAGTAAAGTCCTGATCTCTTCCCGAGATTCCATTCTCAGTAATATCAAATCCATCTCTGTCAAGGAACATACCTTCAATTCTTGCAAATGGCTCAGGAGTATTATTTAACAATAGCCCGGTTACTGGATCTATTGCATCCTGAATTTTCTTAAAGATATCAAGACTTACACCCTCTTCCTGCAAGAGTACATGCTCTACCCACTGTGCTACTGAAGTTGCTGTTCTTGTGATACCTAAATCAGGAGATCCATCGATTCCCGCTACTCCATCAGAAACATACTGAATTGAATAGAATGAGCAAGATACAGTACCATTCCATTGGGTTGCAGGTAACTCTTGTGGAGTTAACTCGCCAATTCCTGATACTCTCCCTCTATTAATATTCTCAGTAACTCGGATGTTACGCATCTTACCAATTGGCTTACCATTTAGTTTGATTATAGCTAATGCGCCTGTTAATACTTGAGCCATCTTATGTAGTTTTAAATTTTTATATTATTAATTATTTACCCCTTAAAAGTTTAAGAAAATGGTACCTGTGAAGAACAACTTAGTAATTTCTGTATTGAAAATTACATCGTAAGTAACTTTGTAGGCATCATTATCTATGGTAACATTAACATTTCTAAAGGAGATAATCAAATTATCTGCTGTAGTTGTTGCCGTCTTCCCTTTTAAATATCCTTCTGTGAATGTTTTAATATCAGAAGCACTTAATGTATTTCTGTTTGTTCCATCAGGATTCTTAAGTAATTGCTGTGTAGCATTTACTACAAGTTCTCTATTCACTTGAGCCACCATACGTCTCAATTGAATTGAATGAGTAGTTCCGTTTGGATTAACTAAAGATGAATTGTTTTGAATTGAATTCACACCCTGTATTACACTAAATGATTGCCCATCTGAATGAGACATAAGTACACCATACTTAAGTCCTTGTTTCTGTTCTTTCAATGACAACTTATGGATCTCTCCATCTATTTTAATTTTCTTGAAGGTAATAGGAATTTGTGGCTCTAATCCGGCCAATCTTCCACATACCACAGCTGCTTTATGAAGTGATGTTCTAGGAACATATCCATCCGCTGTAAGCGTAGAATTTTTAATAGGACCTCCATGACAAACAACCACTCGATCATTGTCATAATAAACTGCCGTATCAATAGATGAGTTAGTAGTTCCTAGGGCAAATGAATTTACATCCACTCCACCTCCAACTACCATTATTTTATCCCCAAATGTATCACCATCAGCTATGTGAGCAAGGATTTTCCCATTATCAACAGATTGAGCACCTGCTCCGTATCCATCTGCTAATACTAATGAGTAATCTAAGTTTTGCACCTGAGCCAATATTTCATCTACTCTAGCTGTATCATATGTCTCAGTACCAGCAGCAAATAATGTATTTCCTGCATTAGCAACGATATCCGCTGGATCCATTGCACCTGTAAGAACAACTGTCTTAGAACTTAGTTTAAAGGATGAACCAAATCTTGCATCGGTTTCCATCCATGTATGTAGTTCTGCAATATTTGTAAATTCGGGAGAAGATACTACAAGTTCAGGAAGCGTGTCAGCTGCCCCCACCTCATCCCAAGGATATCCATTTGGATCATTACCTTTAAATGTCCCTCTCCAAAACTTAACTATATACTTAGTAATATCATCTACTCCAGCTCCTAAAGTTACTGCGTACCCTTGTGTAAGAACTGAAGAAGTTTCTACTCCATTACCTACGAGACCTTCATTTTTAGCTTGAATAACTGCTGTTCCTCCATTAGTTCCTGCAGTGTAATTTAATGTTACAGTTGCTGCTGCTGTGGTAGCTGCTCTAGCATAAAATAATTTAGAAATACCGTTTCCTCCTCCTGCTCCATTTGGCTGAAAAAGTGACTGTGCTATATCCCAAAGGATACCACCACCAATAGCCTTTCTAAATTCTGCTAATGTCCCTGCTTCATATATTGAATCAGCTCCGCTGGATATATCTCCTACAATTCCGGATCCGGCTCCATAGCCTGCTCCTGAACCTGTGTCTATTAGCAGTACATTACCATAAGATAATGATAAAGCAGGGTTGGTAACTCCTGATATAAACTGCGAGTAAGAGCCCGGTAACTCTATAACTTTATTGTTGAATGTGAAATTCGTTGCCATATCTTTTTGAAATTATTTACTAAATATAATGAAAAATACTAGATTAATGCCTCTTTTTTGAAGCTTTCTTTCCATTCTTTGATGGTTTTTTTGTCCGCACCCCTAAATTTAAGGTTTGCAACATATCTAATACCATCCTGTGCACCAATAATATTACAATAAGCATCCGCTGTATATGTAAGCTCTTTAGTCATTTTTTCGTTACTAGGGGATGAAGACCTTACTTCTTTGATCTCCCTAATTTTCTTTTTTGCCATAATTCCTTGTTTTTATATTATCCCCCTATTGGGTTTTCCTCAGTATCAATTATTGTATCCCCACTTATCGGTCCAGGACCTATAACGGGAGTAACTGTTTGGTCATTAATTTTACTCATCTGAAGATATACAAGACTACCAATTGTATTCAAGATAACTTCGGGTACATTTAGTTCGTATGAAGCATGAAAGTTAATTGACCTTGCATATATACCTGCAGGAGCTACTTCTTGACTCAATTGAATATCTCTACCACTAATTATTGGATTAATAAATCCAAATAATTGTATATGTTCATATAATGAAATCAACATAGATTTTATTACATGATAGATAATTACCGTCTCAAAACTATTGTTAGAAGTTACGATAATGTTTGCATTCATTGAAAATTGTCTATTCAGTACAGGCCTCTGTGTAGTACCTATTACTTGTTCAGGAATATATCCTTGATCGATACCAATTCCATCTGCTCCTTTATCTTCCCCTGCCATCATAACATGGATAGTCGGAATCTTAGCCCTCTCTCTATCAAAGAATAGTCTACTATCTAGATATTTTGGGTGATCTACATTTCTATTTATAAATATTTCTACTGCTTCTTCATACCATTGGAATTTCCCTGTGTCTGCTTGTTTTGTTTCATTCAGTAAATACCACAGTATAGTAGTAGATGGTACTCCACTATTTGCTGCATAATCAGCTCTTATAGCTTTTAAGCAGGACTTAACTATTTCATGTAAATGAATATCAGGTATCATATCTTACATTATTTGGTCTAGGAAGTTGTCAATTACATCTCCCACTACAGTTGGTACTTCTGCTGCATCCCAAGCTTTCTCAGCAAAATTTCTAGCTTTAATCCCAGGATGGATCCAAGATTCTTCCAAACTTTTTTTGGAAACTCTTCTAAAGGACATTATCGGTCCCCCTTTTCCTGCACCCCCTACTTGATGCACCCCCTCATATATACTCTTGTACTCTGGGATGAGTTGATCATCAAGTAAATTTAATTTAGAAGTCATTTTAGGGATCTTATATTCATCCGGAATATCGGATAAATTTAACTTAGCATCCGGATTTGCCTTCTGCTTTCCCTTGAGAATCTTAAATACATCATTTGGAAGTACCCCAGTAAATTTAGAACTCTCCCCCAATGCTCCGGGTTGTGCCCAAGAAAATGGTATTGTTAAGTACCACCCCAATGTTCCATCTGCTCCCCTGGTTATAATCTTCTTGCTACTATTCTCAAATCCTTTTTTCATATCGAAGGAGCTTGCTCCCTGCTCGATCATATTAGGTACAGTACCCACTAAGGTAAGGACATTTGTAAACCTACCTACTTCACTAGCTATAATACTATTCATGTACTGACTCCTGGAATTAGTCAGCCCTCTTTTGGCCTGGTTCCTCCATTCAGTATGAACAACTTTGGTCACAGTCTTTACCACTGCCTCCTTCAAATGATCAATGTCATCCTTTGTGAGATCAAATTCTTGGCTTAATGCCCGAGTATCTATTTGAATTGGTGGAAACATGTTAAAAACTATTATCTAGTAAATTATCGTTATTGTAGTTATTTCTATCAATCATATAGTGACTTCTTCTTCCTACTGCCGATATAGGGAACTGAACATCTTTATTTTTCCTTGTACACTCATCCTTTATAGTAGCTACCATTACATCTCTAGGAAGGTCCAATACTGTATATTCTGCTTGGTGCTTATATCTAATAGAAATTGTAGGGTTTGCCATATCCCCATCATCTATAAGTAATAACTTAATCTGATTTCTATCTACAGTAAAATCTACTCCCTCTATTAATAGCTGATGTTTCTGAGATACCCCCTTATACAAAAATACACTATAGAACTCAATTGGATTATACCTCAAGGTACCATACAGCTTTGTTGTGTCCGGCTGCTTCTTTAAAAATACAACCTGGCTATGCTCAGATTCACTATCTATTAGTGTAAGTCTATCCATAAAGGATATTCTATCCTCAGATCTAGCTGTTATATTTACTGTCCCAAGTCTTTCCTGTGACCACTCCTTCAACTTAGTATTAACATTCATTGACTGAAACACCATCCTAGTCTTTATTCTATTTACATAGAACCATCCGGATCCTCCACAATTCTGACAAGTTGGTTGCGGGGCTGCCCCATCCTTACTTGAACATGGACACTTTACTGCATGATCATGATAAACATCGTACCCTTTTTGTTGAATCAGGGCATCGAAGTCCGACTTGACCATATTTACCTCTGGCTTCTGTATTAAGCTTGGTGGTACTTGTTTGGTTATCGCTTTTTCATCTGCCATATTTTATAAAGATTGCATAGTGAATCCTTTGTAATATGACTTCATCATTGGCCAGGACTGCTTTAAGTCTCTAAGATATCCTGTTATTCTAGCTCCATAACCGGCATTGGTTGCTGATGATGTTGTAGATATTGACTGACTTAAACTATCAATCCCAATACTCTGTGAAGCTATACCTGCTCCTATAATAATATCCCCTAAAATATGAAATACATTAATAGCCGCCAACTTCCCAATGTAGTTAACCAAATCTTTTGGTGCAGTATCAAAACCGGTGCAATATATCCCATTCCAATAATTAGGGATCATCTTGTTACCAAAGAAACCTAAGTGAGGAGTTATCCCACTAAATACTACTGAGTTGGTTGTGGCGGCCCCATTTGTTGGAACCATATATAAGTTACGGAAATACATTTTCCCATCACTTGTCTTCCTAGAACTTAACCATTCAGTTGGATATGAAATTTGCTTTACATCATTTATAAAACCTTGTAATGAAAAAGCCTTCCTAATTGGATATGTAAATTTAACATACCCCCACGACTTATAGTCCTGCAACCAAAAATCCTGATCCTCTTGGATAATCTGTGGTATTATTTTAAGATCCAATGCTTGCTCCACCTCTAGTGTTGCAGACTGAATATAAAATTTAAGCATCTGATCAGACATTGACTTACCATCATTATCAGTTATCTTAATACCATAGAAATATGTCTCTAACAACTCTGTTGGAGACATTATCAATTCATTTTGCTTATACGGGCATTTAAGAGTAAGTGAGGGCATCTAATTGGATTTATTATTCTATGTTTTTCTTAACAAAATCAATCAATTCCGGTTTTCTAAGATCTTTCCAATCTTTATTTTTAAGACCGGCATCTTTACAGAGTTGCTGCAACTCAGCTACTGTCATGTCATCCATATCATACTCCTCCACATCCTCTTCAGTTATAGATCCCAAATCTTCATCATTATCAAGATTCATAGTAGTGGAGTCAACATCTACTGCATCTTCAATATCACTTACCTCAGCTTCAATAATTTCACCCTCCACTAAGGGATTTTCGTAAATTTCCTCTTCAGTACGATCTACCATATGATCTTCAACTAAGGAAATGGATAAATCCCTTGACATAAGTTCTTCAATTCTTGATTCGTCTTCTAACTCACCCACCAATTCTTGGTTGAAAGCTACAATTACTCCGTCCAATAATTGGACGCTAATATTTTTTCTATTTGGCTTACTTGTTCTGATTTTCATTTTACTACGATTTTATGTTTTTATATTTAGTAAATATAGTTAAAAATAAACATAAAAAAAAGAGGCAAGATTGTTCTTGCCTCTTAGTAATTATTTCCAGGTTCAACTGTTTATTATACAGCAGTACCAATATTGATAAATCTAACCATTTTCTTTGGTTGATAAAGGATTGGCGTACCATAAAGTAAAACCATGAACCTTTGAGCAGGACTTAACTGCGCAAGAGGCATTTTCATCAACGGAGCCAATTGCTTGAATTCGTAGATGTTTTGGTTAGACTCTAAAAGTAATGCTTCTTCTGTATCAGGTAACCAACGATTGGAATCGTTAACAGATAATGCAGCTCCACCATCATAACCTGCAGCTAACTCAGCAACAGATATTTCGAATAATGGGTACACATAAGATCCAGCCGCAGTATCATCTAATTTACTTCTGTAAATTACATAACCGGTTGGAGAATAAGCTCCAGCACCTGCAGTGAAAATAAGATTGGTAACATCACCAGCGGCAACTGTTACAGCACCTCCACCTAACTGAGTAGGAGCAGATTCACCGAATCTATTCTTAGCAGTTACAGCATAGATGTAATCTCCAGCATCAGCAGCAGCAAACTGTGAAGTTGCTCCTACAGGAGTAGTAGTTACACCAGCAACAGGAGAGGCAGGAGCTTTATTAGCTTCAGCAGAATCTGTTAATTTTTTAGGTGCAGCTTTTGCAGCAAATATATCGTAATCAAGTTCAATTTCTCCAAATTGAGAAGCAAAGTTGTTTACTTTTTGACCCATTGTTGCTCCAGTTACTTGAACTGTAGATGGGGAAATCAACTTTTTGTCATGGAAGTTTTTAACGAAGTTAGAAACTACTGATGGTGGGCCAATTAAAAGATTTGCATGACCATAATTTCGAATGATTGAAAGCATTGCTGATTCAATATTCTCTTCTTTTAATCGTGCACCTCTAAGATCCACTACCAAGTCGTTATTTAACTGATAGTCATTTAAAGTAGCGTAGCTACCGTTCACTCTATGCTGAGTGTATAAACCATTGAATTCCTGGCTAACGATGTTGGCATCAGCTCTAAATAAAGCTCGATCAGCTTTTCGGAGGATCCATTGAATACCATTAGTTACTTCACGTTGTACAGCGTTTCCGATGTAGTTTTTCACTAAGGTCATTGGATGAGTTACTGACTTAGTAACACCCATAAACTTCACTAACTCTGCTTTTCTGATGTAAGTAGCATCTTCTTCTTCCGGCAACTCGCCTTCGTTGTTGAAACCACCTCTCTCAGCACCGTAAGAATCCAATTGTAGGTATTCTTCCACTGTGTTAAAGGCAGGAGCTTTAGGAATTCTCTTCCACATTTTGATGTCTGACTCAGAGAAGGTCAGCACCTTTAAATTTTTCTCTAGACTCTCCACTTTCAATGGAGCACCTGATGCAGTAGTTAAATCAGTAGTCTCACGACCTGTGATTGAACCAGCTTCAAGGGCTTTACTAAGTTCCGCTACGCTTTCCGCAGTTTGTGGAGCTTGTGAAAGTGCATCATCTCCGAATCCGGCACTATGACCGTAGTTCGCTAAATTGATACTTGAATTTTCCATTTTTTGGTAAATTTTGTTTATAATTCTTTTACCAATCTTGGATCTGAAACGATCACTTTACAATTCTCCTTGTCGGAAGGTAAGGGGGAATTACCCCCTTTATATTTCTATCCTATAATTTTAATATTCTCTGACTTCTGAAGGTCATCAATGATAGATTTTTCTAATCTACCACCTCGTCCGGCTGCTTCAAATGCAGTCATTGCTTTAGCATACTTCATATTTGGATTAGCTCCACCTAAATCAGACTTTCTATCTAAAAGATCAATTATTTTAGCTCTAGCTTGATCATTATCTTGGTGTAAAACTACTTGATCAGCATCCATAGACTTCTCTAAGGTTGGATGATTTCTGTAGTTAGTGGCCGTAACTGATTTAGATGGGATTGGAGTATCTCCAATTCTCTTTACTTCAGCTATTGTATCATCTAAAGCTTTCTTTAGATCATCATTAGTCTTATTAACTCCATCTAAAGATTTCTCAAGGTCATCATTCTTATTAAGAACTTCTTGGGTAATTTCAGCCAACTTAGAAATCAAACTAGCTGTCTCACCTAACCCTCTTTCGATGGCTCCAGACATTGTAGTTTCAATACCCTTAATAAGGTCTGCTACTTCTGCGGATCCACTAAGGTTATAATCTTCTGATTTCTTAATAAATTCACCTTCTTTACCAATGGAAGCAGCATTTTCATCTCCTATCATTGTTTCAGCTTTAGCTCCTGGAGCTACTGGATAACCTGTAACTTCTCCTTTTTCGAATTTATCCTTAAACTTTTCTTTATACTCTTCCATTGCTTTGCGCAACTTCTGATAGTCTTCATCTTCTGACATTGCCTTCTCCATTGGATCTGCATCATCTTCATCTGAATCCTCTGTTTCAGTTTTACCTGGTTTATCATCCTCATCTTCATCATCAGACTTTTTCATCTTCCCCTTTTCAAGGTCAGCCTCTTCTGATATTGATTTTTCTAATTCAGCTACATGATTTTTAGCTTCTTGTAACTC
>Ga0196901_1000355_pt1 | contig 24421 bp, 35 predicted proteins | sample CB_VirMetaG_FD_169099 | JGI IMG/M metagenome (GOLD analysis project Ga0196901, IMG submission 169099) | Freshwater to marine saline gradient viral communities from Chesapeake Bay - CB_1504_1 Viral MetaG (v3) (version 3) | ecosystem: Environmental > Aquatic > Marine > Coastal | place: USA... | reverse complement strand
ACTAATGGCAGAGTTGGTTTTTATCTTTATGGCGAGCGTATTAGTATCCGCACTTGGGCTATGATGCTGAATAAAACAGGCGCAGAAGAACTTGCTATGAAACTAAAATATGGAGATAGAGTATGAAACTATCTATACACCCAGAAATTCGTGGTAAATGGCCACGCGGAGAAGCATTTCCATACACAGGATGGACTAATATTGAAGTGGATTCAGTCGCAGATGCTTTTAAACTAATAACTGAAGAAGGTTATGTAAGTAGTTGTTTTTTGGATGAGTCGGGGTTGCGTGGTGCAATGCACTTTCGTAGCAGACAATTGTTTATGGTGGATATTGACTCGGGCATGACTATACCAGAATTGTTTGACAACTTATTTTATGAATCATTTGCTTGCGGATTTTACGCTACACCCAGTTGGACACCAGAATTACACAAATTTAGAATTCTGTTTCAAAAAGAAACGCCTATTGAATCAGGCGCAGATGCCAGTAAACTAATGCGAGCACTGAATCGAGAGTTTGGTGGTGATCCTGTGTGCAAAGATCCCACACGCATCTTTTATGGTACACCAGATTGTGAGATTAAAGAACTCAGAGCAGATGTGTTTTTACCAGACAGCATTGTTCAAGCATTAATCAATGAAATCAACGAATATGATGAATCACAGATGCAGATAGCCAGCACACAAGAATACACAGAAATGACTGACGAACAAAAAAGTCATATAGTAAAACTATTAAGCAGTTTGAATCTGCGTTATTCAGGCATGTATGATACTTGGAGAAACATTGGCTGGGGATTAAAGGCTGGTGGATTTAGAGTGGAAGATTTTGTTTATATCACTAGTCAAATCAGTTCATCAAAAACTGCCAGTGATGCACGTGCTGTATGGAAGTCAGGTGATGGCACAATTACTATGGGCAGCGTGATCTATTTGCTTAGACAGCACTACGATGATGAACAGATTTTTATGTCCAAAACACGTGAAGAATTGACTCTAGCAAGATTACAAGAGAAATTATATAAAAAATATAAAGGAAACACATATGGCAAAGAAGTTATCAATTGATGAATTACGGCAAGGGCGTCGCGAAGAAGAAGCACGCAAACTTGTATTAGAAGACGAATTAAGCCGTGCTACTGATGAAAGAGAACGCACTCGTTTACAAGGTGCTGTTTATGACACAGAAGATCGCATTCGTGATTTTGAACGCGATATTAGAGCATTAGAAGAAGCAGAACAATCTGCACGTAATAGCAAGCATTGGATCGAAGATCAAAAAACAGTTAGTGCAATCATGGAATCACATGACATGGGCTATTTGGTCCAGGATCAGCGCATCATTTACTGTAAGGATTTTGGTGCAAAACAAAATAATGCATTGTTTAAAGATTTTACAGCCACTGGAAGAAAAATAGTTAGATGGTTTGAAACTGTATGCGGATATAAACTTAGGGGTGCTGATGAAGATCGCATTATTGATTTATTCATTGAGCAAAAGCGTTCTTACTTGAACACTACAGCAAGTTTTAATATTGATAAGTGGAATGAAAGAAATTCCTACAACAAGATGAGTATTATTAAAAAATATTGGCTACAACCAAGCGATTCTGCTGAATATGACGAACGCTTTGACTTTTTAATGTATTGTTTGGGTGGTGGTAAAGCCGAAAATATCGAGCATTTAGAGCGTTGGGTATTAATGAAGTATATTCAACCAGAATTGGCTAGTGCTATCCCTAATATTGATTTAGGGGGTGGTGCAGGCGGTACTGGCAAAAATACTTTTATTACTTTGCTAAAAACTATCTTTACACCCATGTGCGTAGTGCAAGCACACAAAGAAGAATTACACAAATTCAACGGAAACTGGGAAATGGCACTGATATTGTATTATGACGAACCAGAAGAGCGCGAACTAGAAGCAAGCAAATTAAAGCAAGCTACGGGTTCAGAAGACATGCGTGTAGAACGCAAGGGGATTGATGCTACAATGGCAGATCGCAACTATAACTTCTTGTTTTTAAGCAATAATCCAAAAGGTGTAGTTACACTAAGTGGCGGTGCTGATTCAGCAGAAGATAGACGCTATTCGGTAATTTATACATCAACTGTTATGCTTGAAGAAGCACGTAGACGCGGCATTGAAAACGCCAAAGAATATGTGGACTCAATATGGAGCGATTTAGTAAAAAACAGAATACTTGTTAGCAATTGGTTAAGTGGTTTGATTATTAGGCATCAACAACACTTGGGCACTAAACTAAACGCATTACATGGTGAAGATTATCATAATCGCTTTGATGTGCAAAAAGACGATATTACGCATGCATTTGACGAGATCTTGCCTGTGTATCAGAGCCAGGGTGTTATACCTAAAAAATGGCTGGCTGATCTGGTCAGAACACACACTGAAAATGCCAGTTGGAAAGACAAGAATGTTGTCAAGAAATTTGAAGAATATCTCAAGCGCAACATGATTGATTATGAAATTGCTGAACGGTATCATATTGATATTGATGACGGTGAAATATCATCCACACAAGTTAGCTGTTTTCGTGACCCAGATCGTGCAGGCAAACCAGTGTTTGAATGGAATTTAATTTGTAATCGTGATTATGACATCTATCGCAGCAATGTAGGCACGCCGCTACAAATACAAAAACATCCTACAAACATTGTAAGCATACGCGATAAGTTTAAAAAATTAAAAGAAACACAAGATCGCTAAAAAATGGCTCAATACACTACTTTCGTAACTTGTGCTGCTATCATGCAGGTATTTGTAATAAACGGTGTCAATCTTGCGTCGATCTTGTTCAAAAACCGGTTTTTACAAAAAGTAACTTAGTTACGTTTTTTGGGCTAAAAAGTAACTTTTATAGGAAAATACAAAATGAATGAATCAATTGCATGGAGATGAATATTATTGATATACAATTTTGCTATACATTTTGCTATGCAATTCGTGATTTATTACGCAGATTTGAAAAAGAAAAAAATTTTTTTCCATCTGCGATGTAACAGATTTACCATGATTGTATAGCACTTTGTATAGCACTATTATAAATTAATGACTTATAACAAAAACACACGTTTAAAGGAGCGTAAAATGAAAGAAATTAGCTGGCGTAATCCAGATGGATCATGGTCACACTATTGTGTGCCAGAACAAGACATTATATCAAATTTGCAAGGGGATCCTTGTAACTGGTGCGATGTAAAAGAACCCCAAGATCCACCAACATATGAAAATACCATTTTTGGAGTAACACATGCAGGTTAAATCACGTAGAGGAAGCAAACCAGGCCCAAGACCACAAACTTGGGTAACAGGACCCGATCCTGTAGTACACGAACAATATCGTGCATTCATTCAACAGCGCAATCAAGCAAGATTCCGTGGTGAAGGATGGACTGATGAATATTCTTTTGAGCAGTGGCAATCACTGTGGCAGTCACACTGGCATCAGCGTGGTAGAAAGCCAGAAGATTATTGTATGACACGTCGCGATCCTGCCCAACCATGGACACAGGAAAATAGTCAAGTTATTCCACGCAGCGAACATATGACCACACAAGCAAGATTAGCTGCTAATGCTAGATGGAGTAAAAAAAATAATAGATAAATTTACTATTATTAGGATCACACGCAGCCTTGGACACAAGAAAACAGCCAAGTTATAACTCGTGAAAAACACGTTCAACACACGGGACGTAGTGGTGGACTAAAAAAAGCACAACTTAGACTAGAAGAGAACCATGAGAGTTGATGTATTAACCACACACAGTAGAGAAAAAATACGCACCACAATTTGAGCGTTGGTTTAGTGCAATACAAGAAGTTTACACAGGAAAAGGCTAGCGAGCAGTTTAACCCAAAATCAATAGGTTACGCACCCAAAAGTTCTTTATGACCCCATAAAAAACTCTAGTGCAACTACTAGTTGACAATTGTGCTATTTAATGTATACTATGCACATGTTTAAGCAATAGTGCTTTTACATAAAAACTTACTTGGAGAACAACGAGATGAAAACTTTTACTTTTAATGTAGAAAACGATAACGGCGAAATGGTTGATAAAACTGAAAGCGTGTCTGATATTAAACATATGATCGCATGCGATTTACGAGTTCAGGGTTATCGCACTACATTCCGTATCCGCCAAACTGGACCTGATAGTGTTGAAGCATACAACACCAAAGGCAACACCATCACTTATCACTATGGCGGCTTTGATGGATACGAAGTAGTTGAACCATATGATCACGGTGATTGGCCAAAGAAACCTTGGGTTCCTTCAAAAACCAAAAACTACTGGTCAACTCACTAATAAAAGGAGACAGCGTGATGAAAAACGATCATCTAAAGATTCATAAAGAAACTGGTATTGAAGGTAATAGTGTGTATCATTACTTGGTGAATACCTATTATGATTACACACTAACACACTATTTCCAAACAAAGAAACAAGCACAAGACTTTGTTAAACATAGTAATTTTATGGACAAATGGTTAGAGGAGACAGCGTGATGGACTTACAACAACAGTTTCAACAGTATCTTAATCAATACCATCCAATGGAAGCAACAATGGAAACACACGGCTGGACAGGCTGGTATGTTGAACGAGGCAACGGTGATACTCGTATTTGTCTAGAAGAAAAAACATACGAAGAAGCAGTTCGTGTAGCAGAAAAGAAAAATGCAGAGGAGACAGCGTAATGTTTAAGGTTAAATTTGAAATCGTAGAAGGCTTAGACGGTTATGTAATTTACGACGGTGTTGACACTTTTACACTTGAACAAGCACAACAACTTCTTAAAGAATGTAGCAAACACCCTTACAAACATTCTATTGTAGAGGAGACAGCGTGATGGAAAACTTTAGTATATACCAATACATCGATGAAAACTATTCTGGTTGGTCCAAAGACTTTTTTAAATCAGTTATACAAGCATATGAACATGATCATGGTGAAGTTGATTGGGGTAACAAAAAAGGTGATCAGATCGACAAAATGTTTAACGATATAATAACTGTTATTATATCGTCGATATAATAACAAAAGTGCGTGCAACACTTTAAACTGCACACTCCAAAAGTAGGTTCCCCCGGAGATAACATCAAAGGGGGTTTTTTATTTGCTAAATAGTTTTACTATTATTAGGATCACTCCCTGGAGGTAAAACATGAACATCATAGAATCAGATCCCATTGAACTACGTCCTGTTGATGCTGATGACTCTGCAGAAACAGACACTTATCATCCCTCATTAATGCTAACTCAACAAGAAGTGCATAATATATTGAATTGTGCTGATTTTGCTGAACGACTTGTAAATGGAGATAGCACACTTACAGCACGGGGGATAGCAGATGAGTGAAAGATCACGAAATTCATGGCGCGATAACCCAGCATTCCAAGCACGGATGTGGAAAAAAGGTATTAATCCTTATCGCGAATACCTAGAAAAATTATCTCCAGAGGAGTATGCTGAACACCTAGAACAGCGTCGTAAGCGTCGTCAAATGAAAAAGATGATGGAAGAAGTTGTTCAAGCACAAGCAGCTGGTTGGGTAGCAATGTTTAATAATGCAGCAGTTAAACTATTAGAGCGTGCTGTCGAAACCGGTGACTCACAGGCATTTGCTACTGTGTATGACAGATTGATCGGTAAACCTACGCTTAATGTTGATGCTGAATTATCAGAAAAACCTGTCTTACCATGGCGGGATGATGATTAATTATTATATACCCACTGATGAGTATGCCGATGAACACGCAGAAACACATGCTGTGATCGTAGGCAATGGTCCTAGCATTAGAATAATTGATTGGCATGGCACAGTAAATTCGAATACTTCGATTGTTGCTACTAATAGAACCTGGCAAGGTGTTCCTGCAGATTATATTATTTTTACCGATGAAAAACTATATCAAAATATTCAAGATCGTCCGAAATTGGTTCAACAAGCACGTTATATCCCAAGTGAACACGGATCAGGTTATAACGCTGGGCTATGGGCTCTTAACCACTTTGATCGTGTATGGCTTGTTGGTTTTGACGGAGCCAGAATGGGCAGAGATGAAAGCATCCACTGCGACATCGACAGCACCTCACGAGCATTCCACAGTGAACACAGACTCACCAAAATAGCACGACGAAAATATGGCATTGAACTGGAAGATTTAATACGTACCGACATACGTCGTGTGGTATTAGTAGAAACACAGGATCAATATCGTAGGCTAGAAAAAGCGACAGGGCTAAAACGAATGTTCTAACCCTGTCTAAGGAAATACGGGATGGCATCAACCCGCACTATTACTTATAAACTTTGCCCTGTTCTACTCACGGGGCTTGTATGTTTTTGCTAAATAAAAGCATAAACGCTGGCCAGCGGAGACCATTAAATGACAACAATTACTACTCGCAGTGGTAAAGGTTCAGAACTTACGTATGCTGAACTTGACGACAACTTTACCAATCTTAATACAAGCAAACTAGAAGACATCACAGGTGAAAGCATCGGTGATTTATCAGATGTTGATTTAACTAATAACACTGATGGTTATGTTTTAACATATAATTCAACTTCAGGCAACCTTGAACTAGCAGCCGCAGCTGGAGGCGGTGGTGGTGATACTGGTGATTTTGATTTTACCAATGACATACTGGCACATGCAGATGGATATTCCTATACTTCAACACGCCCCATGCCCAACCAACTTAAAATTGGTAATGGTGATAAAGATAGCGAGTTTGATGCAACATATGATTATGAAGGTAGATGGCAGAACAGTTATATAAACATTATGCATCATCAGCAATTAGGCACAAATGGAGCTAAATTTTATCCGCTAACAAATACATTTCATGCCACTGCTTCTAGTGCGCCAACCGATCGTGCATATGCTTTTGGTAATACCTTGCTTAGAGATGGTGGCGGAACTTATGGATCAGGCGATAACATTTATCAGTTCCGTGCATTTCATAATGAATTAATCACAGTAAATGGCGGAATCACAAATGCTACTAGTTTAGTTGCTCGTGTTAAACCAAGAACCGGCAGCACAATGAAAAAAGGTAATGCGATTGTTTCTGAAGGTCAAACCGCCGACACTGGCTTGCTGGAAAATTTTAGAGGGATAGTTTTTAATGTCAGCGGAAATTTAAAGAATGTTGATTTAGTTAAAAATATAGGTGTTTCCGATAACAGCGATCATGGCGTTAGTGCTTATTCCATAGATGATGCATTATCTAATGGCGGAAGATATTATTTCCTACGCAATGATGACAATTTAGCTCGTGCCAATTTAGGTGCGCTAAATTATTGGCACGAACGGTTAAATGTTGTTACTGGTGCTACGGGCAATGTAGGATCACAAGGATCAGCTAATCAAGGATGTAATCAGACATTCATTTATCTAGAAGGCGATATAGAATTTACCGGAATTAACAATCGCGCTATTAGTTCAACAACCATTAATGGTTCGTTTAAACAATATCATTCATCGCCGTTTACTATTATCTTTAAACAAGATGCAACTGGTGGACACACAGTAACATTACCCACAGGTTCAAACTTCAAGTATGCTAACGGTAACAGCGCAGTGGGCACCACAGCCAATGGTGTTACATTTGTAAGCATAATTAGTATGGATGTTGGCGGTATGACTGGTGGTCCCGAAGATATTGTTCACTTCATCACAGTAAGTCCGGAGTTTGTGTAATGTTTGCAGGTTTGCAGCGTTTTGGACACATGAGCGGCTGGTGGAATACTGGATTATCCCAATTATCTTTTGGAATAACATCAGCACTCTCTGCCAAAAGAACATATCTGTTAAATTATTCTAATCCAGATTGTTGCGGCTCAAGTGAACGTTCCTGGGATCAAGGAGAATATGTTGATTTAACTACATATACAGCACAAGCCGGATATGATCCATATGCTTATACCGTAATGTTTGCTGTTAGATTAGACAGTAATTCGTTTCTGTTTGGTGATGGTAGCAATCCGCCTCGCTTTCTAATTGGCGCCAACTTTTATGGATTATCCAATAGTGCTGCAAGCCAATACAGTGATAATATTAATTTTGCTTTAGACATTCAATTTGATGAATACGGTTACGGAACAGATTATATAATTGTTAGTGGTGGAATGGATGATTATCGCCAATTAGGTGGATATAATGAATCCAACAGTGATCCAATATTATTTTCAGATGTTGCAGATAAATGGTTATTGGTTGTGGAATCCTGTTCATCTACAGAAGCTGACTTTGCAGATTTTGAACCAGATTATTATGATCCAACAGCAACTAAATTTATACGAAGAGTATTAATTGATGTAGAATCAAATCAGGTTATATCTAAATTAGATTATATTGGAAATGATAATTACTGGCGTCGTGTAGATTTAGCTGAAGCAACACCAACAACAGCCGGTCGTTACACTTTTCCCGATGAATTTAATGTAAATTTATCTACTAATACCTCAGATACTACTCACTCAGATTTTAGTGGTTCGTGGATGAGCATAAATTATAGTGTTGATCCCGCAAACTTACCTGTATCGCCCATAGAAATTATCACTAACGCACCAAATACTATTGGTTCAGCACCAGCATTCTTTAATGCTATGTTTACACCAGGTAACCCAACATTGTCATATTATGGTGATGACCAACCGTTCTCTTGGGGAATTATGACTCCGGGCGGCGATCATTATGTTGCTAACAGTGATGGATATAGTTTTGTTATTACCGGAGATTATCATAATGGTAATATCAATGAAGTTACAGAATGGACCACTGGTGAATCAGTGCTAGTAGATTTATAAGGAATAAAAATGGCAACCGCATCAGATTATTTAGAAAACAAATTATTAGAAGCAGCATTAAAGAATACCAGCTACAGTGGTGGCACGGTTTATCTTGCTGCTTACACAGACACATTTACTGACGAAGCGTCAGCACCCACTGAATGTTCAGGGTCAGGATATAGCAGACAATCATTAACATTTGGTAGTGCGTCTAACGGTGTAATTGCTACATCAGCAGCAGTTACAATTCCAGCAACCGCAGATTACGCAGTTAAAGCTATTGCTATTGTAGACGCAAGCACTGGTGGCAATGTTTTATTTTATAGAAATGTTAATACTACTGTGAAGAGCGGCGGATTAACACTTGACAGCGGCAACATTACAGTAACATTGGATTAATATTATGGATCAATACTTTCGCGAATTACCAATAGCAATTAATGCACTAAGAGCAGCAGCAAGAATTATAAAATTAAAAGATGCTGAATCAGCAGCGGCTTTACTAGCACAAGCTGAAGCAATGCAAAAAGAATTAAATGATCATCGTTCTGGAGAATAACACATGACTTGGCCCACAACACCTATTTCGACTACACATTTAGATGCTGGATCAGACAATCCAGGATTAGCCAGAGCTGATATCAAACTCATGGCTGATAGTGTTAATGCTATTCAAGCAGAATTTAGTGTGGGCGATGGTGCTAAACTTGCTGGCATTGAAGCAGGTGCTGATGTCACAGATGCTACTAATGTAGCAGCCGCAGGTGGTGTATTAAGTGCAAGTGTTAGCACTATTGTGTCGCTTACACAAGCACAATATGATGCACTTACACCAGACGCAAACACATTATACGTAATAACTGAATGAAACTTGGGAGTTCAAACATAGCAGCCGTACAGTTAGGCACACAAACGGTGTCTAAAATGTATTTGGGTAGCACTGAAGTTTATTCAAGTGCACCAGCATTCGCCGTAACTGGCGGCACATACACTGAAGCAGGTGGTTATGCTTACCACACATTTACAACATCCGGCACACTCACTGTAACAGGTTTAGGTGAGGTAGAATATCTTGTTGTTGCTGGCGGTGGTGGAAGTAGAGGAACTGATCCTAGAAGTGGCGGTGGTGGTGGTGCCGGCGGATATCGTGCAGGATCTACAACTTTAGCAGACAATAATTATTCTATTGTTATCGGCGCCGGTGGTGTTAACAATGGTGGTATTTCATCAGCATTTGGAATTAGTTCTACAGGTGGTGGTGCAGGAGGATTATTTCAAGTTGCCGCCAATAGTGGTGGATCGGGAGGTGGTTCTGGTATATGCGGACAAATTGGCACAGGCATCGCTGGCCAAGGCAACAATGGTGGTGCAGCCGCTCCTTGCTCATCTTTTGAATGCGGTGGTGGCGGTGGTGCTGGAGCAGTAGGCGGAACAGGTGTCGCTAGTACTAAACCTGGTAATGGTGGTGCAGGCAAGCAATGGCTAAATGGTTCATACTATGCTGGCGGCGGTGCTGGAGGTAAAAGATTTGGATCTAATGGCACTGGCGGTATTGGTGGCGGTGGCAACACAAATTCCAATGGAACCATTAACACCGGAGGCGGTGCTGGCGGATATAATTATAACACATATAACCAATTAACAGGCGGTTCAGGCATTGTTATTGTGAGATACGCACTATGAGTCACTTTGCACTAATAGAAAATGATACGGTCACACAAGTTATTGTTGCTGAACAAGAGTTTGTGGACACACTTGAAGGGGAATGGATTCAAACATCATATCGCACATATGGTAATGAGCATCCAGAGAATCGCCCACTACGAAAGAATTACGCAGGCATTGGCTACACATACAATCGCGAGTTAGATGCTTTTATACCGCCAAAACCCGGCAACGAATATACACTAAATACTACTACAGGTTTGTGGGAACCTGTAGACGAATAGTCCAACTTCTCACAAAACGATATTATAGTAAGGAGAAAATATCATGGCAACATCTAATGCTGCAACTAACCACGCTGAAGATCTAGTAGTCAACTGGCTGCTAACCACTGGCACAGCCACTCGTCCAACTTCATGGACTGTGGGTTTATTTACTGCTGTTGCTGACGCAGAAGCAGGCACCGTAACTGAAGTATCAGGCGGTTCATACGCTCGCACCGCAGTCTCTTTCAGTGCTGCAAGCTCAGGCGCAACTGCTAATAGTGCTGACGTTCAGTTCCCAACTGCTAGCGCAAGCTGGGGCACAATCACTCACGCTGGTGTTTATGACAATGCTGGCAACCTACTGTTTGTTGGTGAATTAACCAACAGCAAGTCAGTTGGTTCGGGTGACACTTTCCAGATTTCAACTGGTTCATTAACTATTAGCCTAAACTAATAGAACTGGAGAACGCTGATGGCACTGATACAAGCCCAACTAGCATTATATGTAAGTGAAGGATACGTAGCTCAAGGCTATGTTGAAGGGCAACCTATCACCGCAGCGTTCTCCTCTACCATCAGTGGTGAATTAGTCACACCAGGTGTAGTTCATAGTGCTGAACTTGCTGTTGATGCACAATTTACCAACGTAACTACTGCTGTATTAACAGTAATTGGCGAAGTGTCAGTAACCGGTGCTATCGCAGCTGATATCACAGTATTTGCACAACGCACAGGTGATATCGACGTTAACAGTAATTTTGCGTTAGACACACAGGCTGTTCTAAATGTAATAGCATTGGCTGATATTGGGTTTGCAACAAGTTGGAGTGCGCAAGGAAGTCCAGTTTATGGTGCTGAACTTGACCTTTCTTCCACTATCTCTGCTGACATCTCAGCTTCTGTTACAAACAATACCAACGCCGCACTTGAATTTACCACTGAACTTGCAGTTGATTCTGCTGTAGACATCCGTGCTGAACTTGATTTAATCAGTGCATTAACCACAACTACACAAATAACTGGCTTGTTAGCAACTGATATTGTTGCTGACGGTGCGTTTGCTGTGCTGTTAGATGCTGCCGTTCTCCTTACTGGCAGCACGGATGTCAATACCACAATTGAATTTACAGCAGATGAACAATTAACATTGGGTGGCACAGTTGATTTAACTGGTGCAAGTGAATTTACTGGATCAATTACTGGTAATTTAGCAGGCGATATCACAAGTACAGCACAATTCAACACAGGTGTTGCGGGTGCGATTACAGCCGCTGCTGACACAGCGATTACAGCATCCGTTACTACATCAATTGGTGCAACAGTGATACAGCCAATATCACTAGCAGTTACGGTTGATTTTGAAAGTGTAGTAACACCATATTTCCACAGACAACGAACTGTGATTGTAACACTGGAATAAGGATAAGAAATGGCAGTTGTATTCAACGGAACAGGCGACGCTACAGTAATTTTAGATTACGACAATTATCGTGTTGGTAATTGTTCAGCACGCAGCATTGGCAATAATGCTTATCTAAACATTAAAATTCCCGGCGAAGACATAAAACTAGCCAATGACTTTACCATTGAAGGTTGGTTCTATTTTGATGCTATTTGGGCAACATATGAAATGATTGCGTTCAAAAAGTTCATCGAAATTAACGGAGATCCATCTACTATTGTTGAAAGTTATGATGGAATAAACTATAGCAGCGACGACCCAGACTTTTATATTGGATATTTTAACGATATAGATAGTATATTCCCACCTAATCCAACATTAACTCTTGGTTTTAAAGAAATTGATAGCGAAGAACATCATCGATTGTTTTATAATTGGGAATTACCTACAGAACAATGGATACACTTTGCTATTGTTAGAAATAATAACCAAATACGTTTGTATATTGACGGTAATGAAGTTACCACTGCACAATATAGTGGTAATTCATCATTAAGTTATATTCCAGTTGATGAAGGTATTGAATACTCACCATCAAGCCTATATGATCAATATCCAAATGCTGCACCTTATGCGTTTGACACAAATGTTAAGATTGGGTTGGACTATCATGGTAATTTTGATGAATTCCGCATCCGCAACGGTGCTGTTTACACATCAAACTTTACACCATCAACCACACCTTTTGAACCTAGCCTAATTTCAGATATACTGCTACTACACTTTGATGGTAACTTTAGCGATGATATCTACAATGTGCGTGGCGACAGCGAGATATCAGCACAATTTACAGCAACTACACTTGCTGGCGTAATACAACCAATTACAATTGCTGTTGATAGCGCATTTTCACAAAGCACACAGGGCTCATTGGTTATTCCAGCAAGCACAAGTATAACTGCTTCCGCTGCGGTAACAACAAATGCTGGATTGATATTACCAGGCAATTTAGAATTAACTTCTGCAATTGTTGTTGATGTCGACTCACAAGTCAATGTTGCTGCTGAACTAGCAGTAAGTGGTGTATTAACAGCCGATGCTAGTATTGTGGGCTTGTTAGACAGTGATATTCCAGCTACAGCAGCATTTACCGCCAACATCACAGGCACAAATCTAGTTATTGGCGAGTTAGCAGTTGATGCTGCCACAGCGATTACAGCAGATGAACAATTAACACTGGGCACTACTGTTGCACTGGATGCTGAATTTGCACAAACTACTACTGCTGGCAACATCATTAGATTGGTATATCCATTTAATTGGTTAACACACCCAACATGGGATGAATGGTTAATTTGGCAGAACACGTTTACCCTGCCAGCCACATTTACACAAACCACACAAGGCGACACAGTTGAACTACACCTAGCAGAAATGGCTGTGAGTGCAGAGTTTGTGACAGACACAGACAGCACAGTAGCACACACTGGCATAATTGATGTTGCATCCAACTTTGAAAGTTATGTGTCGTTTAACGGAGTTATACCAGCAGACACAGCAATTAACGCTGTGTTTGATATTGCTACAACAACACAAGTGCACCGTCCAGCAGAACTTGATTTAACTAGTGCAAGCGAATTCTCAGCAGCAATTAGTGGAAGTCGCCCAGGTGATATTGATGTTAGTGCCACTACCACAATAGCTGTTGATAGCACAGTTGAGCACACTGGCGTTGTTCAAGCCACGGCAGAATTTGTTATGGTGTCCAGTTTAGGGCGTGTAAGCGACGCTGAAATTGACACACAAGCAACATTTACCGCCACAATTGACTCACTTGTTAATTATGGTTCAGCAATTCAATTAAATACAGCATTCAATAATACGGTTGATGCTGGTATTATCCATGATGCTGCTCTAGCTGTGTCTGCTGAAACTGCGCAGTCCCTAACAGCACAGTTAACACTTAGCACTGACATGGCAGCTACAGCAGAATTTGCTGTTGACGATATTACACCACTATTGATTGTAAATGGTGCTGCTGAATGGACAGCATTAACTGCTACAGCAATTGTTGCGTTTGTTGAACGTCCAGACCCATGCAGAACATTAACTGTTTTAGCAGAAACAAGAACCCTAACTGTTGGTGCTGAAACAAGAACACTGAATATTAGAACATGTAGCTTACGGAGAGCAGCATAATGACACAAACAACAGGATTTAGAACTGATAACATTGGATCATATATTGTTAAAGATCCGGAAAGTTATCTAGACTATTCAATTGATTGGAGCGATTGGTTAGACTCGGGTGATGGCATTGCAACCAGCACTTGGACTATTCAATCAATCAGTGGCGATACTGATCCATTAACCACTGACAATAACACACGCACACTTACAACAACAACTGTGTGGTTAGCAGCAGGATCAGCCAGTAATAACTATCGCATTACCAATACAATTACAACAGCAAGCGGATTAACCGACGAACGCTATTTTAGAGTGTTTGTTAAGGATCGTAGTGCATAATGGCACTTAGTGAGTGGCAAAAAACTGTTTCCAGTGACACATCACGCTTCAAATGTGTGGTGGCTGGACGCAGAGCGGGCAAAACACATCTTTCAATACGAGAGATGGCTCGTGCTGCTCGCTATCCAGATCAAAAGATATTCTATGTGGCACCATCATACCGTCAAGCAAAACAGACAGTATGGAACAAACTAAAAAAGAAACTAATAGAATTAAATTGGGCAGATAAAATTAACGAAAGTGATTTAACTATTACTTTACGAAATGGCTCAACTATTAGTCTTCGTGGTGCAGATAACTTTGACAGTTTACGCGGCGTTGGACTTGATTACATTATTCTTGATGAATTCGCGTTCATCAATGAAGCGGCCTGGTCGGAAGTACTGAGACCTACACTATCAGATACCGGAGGAGGTGCAATGTTTATCACAACACCAGCTGGTATGGGTAATTGGGCATACGATTTGTATCAGAGAGGTCAAGATCCAACAGAAACTGACTGGCACAGTTGGCAATACACCACAGCTGATGGAGGCCGCGTTCCACTTGAAGAATTAGAAGCAGCACGTCGTGATCTAGATGAACGCACTTACAGACAAGAATACGAAGCACGCTTTGAAACATATTCTGGTGTAATTTATTATGGCTTTAACAGCGAGCGCAATCTATTACCATACACTGGTGCTAACCCCAAACAAATACTGTTAATGACAGACTTTAACTACAATCCCATGGCAGCATGTGTGGGTGTGCAATGTGATGGTTATATACACATTATTGATGAAGTTGTTATCTACGGATCAAACACACAAGAACTTGCTGACGAAGTAAAGAACAGATATCCCGACGCACGTGTAACAGTTTTCCCAGACCCCGCAGGTGCACAAAATAAGACATCAGCGGGTGGTAAAACAGATATTTCAATATTAGAAAACGCAGGCTTTCGTGCGCTATATAGACGCAAACATCCTGCGGTTAAGGATCGCATTAATGCAGTTAATTCTGCACTTAATCCCGGATCCGGCAAACCAAAACTCGTAATTGATCCAAAATGTAAACGACTCATTGAAGGTTTAGTTAAACAAACTTACAAGGAAGGCACACAGATTCCAGATAAGAACAATGATTTTAACCACATTAATGACGCGGTCGGCTATGGCGTTGAATACTTGATGCCTGTAGTAAAATACCCAGATGATACACCTCAGCCAACACACTGGGGAGTAATTACATACTAAATATAAGACAAGGATTCCATAATGGAAAAGACAGCAGCAGAACTTTTAGCAACGCATCCAGAATATGAACTTCATATTGAGTCATGGCGTTTTCTCAACAACTCATACTTGGGTGGCAGACATTACAAAGCACAGGATTACCTTCCTCGCTATACATATGAAACTGCTGAACAATATCGTCAGCGTGTAAACGAGACTCCACTGGACAATCATTGCGCCTCGATTGTTAATATCTATAACAGCTTCTTGTTTAGTGAACCGCCAGTTAGAGATTTTGGTTCTATGGCTAACAATCCTGTGCTGACTGTGTTCCTAGAAGATGCTGATCATGAAGATCGTTCATTTGATGATTTTATGAGCGAAGTGGATCGCATAAGTGCTGTTTATGGGCATGCTTGGGTAGTTGTGGATAAACCTGCTGCGGATGCAACTACACGTGCTGATGAACAACAACAGGGTATTCGTCCTTATGTTAGTATGTTTTCTCCGCCCAGTGTGTTGGATTGGGAATGGACTCGTAATCCAAACGGAACCTATGACTTAACCTATTTAAAAGTAATTGAATCACAAACAGCAACCACTACTGTTGTTAAATGTTTTTATGCGGATGTTATTGACACGCATGTAATTTATAAAAACGGAACCAGTACAGAACTACTTGCTTCAGTGCCTAATGCATTGGGTTATGTTCCAGCAGTTTGTGTTTATGACACACGCTCACCGGTTAAGGGCATTGGTATTAGTGCTATTGAAGGGCCCGCTGACATGCAGCGTTCGATTTTCTCACAAAATTCGGAGATCGAACAATTAATTCGCCTAAGCAACCATCCAAGTTTAGTTAAAACACGTGATGTAAATGCTAGTGCTGGTGCAGGTGCTATTATTACTATTCCAGATAATATTGATCCAGGTTTAGTTCCTTATTTGCTGCAACCCAATTCCGGAAACTTAGATAGCATTCGTGCTAACATCAATGACAATGTTGATGCTATTAACAGAATGGCAAATGTAGGCAGCATTCGTGTGTTGGAATCACGCACACTTAGTGGTGTAGCAATGGACACAGAGTTTCGTTTATTGTCAGCACGTTTAGCTAAAAAATCAAATCAATTAGAACTGGCTGAAGAACTAATTTGGCAAATATTTGCTAATTGGATGGATACTGAATGGGACGGGTATATTGAATACGCTGATTCATTTAACACACGTGATAAGTTAAATGACTTGAACACTTATAAATTAACACAAGAAATATTGCCCGCAAACAGTGGCTTGCAAGCTGTTATTACACGTAAGGTTGCTGAATTAATCACAGATGACAGTGATGAAATTGATGCAATTATTAACAGCACTAACACAGGACTAGATATTAATGGCTAGAAAGAAAAAATCAAATGTTTACAAAGGCGTAAGTGTTTGTAAATCAGACTGCTCAGGACATCGTGCAGGTGCGCGATATGCACGCAGTGGTGGTTCAGAACCATCACCACACTCGCCCAGCTTTAACAAAGGCATGCGTGTTGAACTGGGAACATTTAGAAGGGGGTCAAGATAATGTATAAGAAAAAGAAAGGTGGTTCAGGCAAAGGCGGACGTAAGTATCGTTGATGTTTGAAAAACAATAAATAATATACTAAAACTTATTACTGCGAAAGCAGGTTTTACTCAACACAAGAGGTTAAAAGACACATGGAAACTGAAACCATTACAAATCAGGAAAATCAAGAGGTGACTGGCACAACCGCTGAAAGCCAGGTAGAACGTGGATTTACTCAAGAAGAAGTAAACCGCATTGTTGCAGATAGAGTTGAAAGAGAACGCAAGAAATACGAATCAAAGTATTCAGGTGTAGACATTGAACACTATCAACAACTTGCCGAGGCTGAAGAAGCCCGTAAGATTGAAGATCAGAAGAAACGCGGTGAATTTGAAAACATTCTCAAAGACACAGTAAGCAAAAAGGATTCTGTAATCAATCAATTACAATCGGAGTTGAAAAGCATCAAAGTAGATGGAGCATTGCTTAACGCAGCCAGCAGCTTAAAAGCTGTTAATCCTGATCAAGTTGTAAGACTGTTAAAGGATCAAGTGCGTTTAGGCGATAGTGGCTCAGTAGAAGTGGTTGATCCAGCAACTGGTCAAATTCGTTACACTGATTCAGGTGATGCATTTGATATTAAAAGTTTGGTAAACGATTTCTTACAAGCCAATCCACATTTTGTAGCCGCAACTCCAAAAGGTTCAGGAACAGTTAGTAATACTAACAGTTCGGGCCAGGGAAAACTGGATGTGTCAAAATTAGATATGACAAATCCAGAACACCGCGAACTATACAAACAATATAGAAAAGAACGCGGTCTCGCCTAATATAATCAAGGAGATTTATAATGGCTTATGAAACTACAAGCAGCACTTTAAACGACCTGCTACCAAGCATCGTTGCTGAAGCAATGTTCGTTGCTAACGAACGCTCAATTATGCGTAACCTAGTTAAAGTTTACGATTTACCAATGGGTTCAGGTAAAACTATTACTGTTCCACGTTACCCAGTGCAAACTGCTGCTGGCGTAAACGAAGGCACTGATCTCAGCAACACCGAAGTATCTACTGATGGTGCAACACTAACTGTTGGTGAAGTTGGTATTATGACCACCGTTACTGACTATGCTATGATGACTTCAGCTAGCAATGTTATTGCTGACGTAGGTCGTTTGTTTGGTGAAGCAATTGCTAAGAAATTGGACCAGGACTTATTGGCTCTGTTCTCAGGCTTCAGCACAGACGTTGGTGGTGCTTCTACTGCAATGACTCCAGCACTAGTTATGAAGGCTATCGCTACACTCCGTGCTAACTCAGTTCCAGGTGATGAACTGTTCTGCGTATTGCACCCATATGTTGCTTATGACCTCAAGAGTGCTTTAACCACAGGTGGCACTACTGTATTCTCAGCTGGCGGTGGCGTTAGCGATGTTGCTAACGAAGCACTACGCACTGGTTATGTTGGACGCCTGTTCGGAGTTCCCGTGTTCGAAAGTGCGAACATTGCTGATACTGGCACCGCTGGTGACTATGTTGGTGGTGTATTCCATCGCAATGCACTAGGCCTCGCAATGCTTCAAGATATCAAACTTGAAACTCAGCGTGATGCTTCTTTACGTGCTACGGAAGTAGTAGGTAGTGCTGTATACGGCGTTGGTGAACTATATGACACTTATGGTGTTAAGATCACTGCTGACAGCAGCCTAGTTAATCCTTAATAGGAGCATAAACAATGGCAATGAGTAGCGACACAGATATCCTAGAATATTTTCCAGATTTATACAATTATGGAATCCAAGACTTCTCTGCGGAACACGCAAAGACTCGTGGAGATATTCTGCGTCGTCTACGCATTGAATGGTGGCCCCGTAAATCACAAGCACTAACTGTTGATATTAGTATTATTGGGTTCAATAACACTGAAATGGACGAAAGTTTAATCACAGAAAGTCAATTTACGAGGGCTGCTGTTTTCCATTGCTTGGCATACTATATACTTCCTAAACTAACACAGTTTAGTGTGGACGGTGATAGATTTGAGCGTATGATGACATACTTTAAGAGTCGTTATGAAGAAGAGTTTGATGCAGTTTTACACGATGGTGTAGAATATGACGCAGACGAATCCGGAACAATTACTAATGCTGAAAAAGTAACTCAGCATCAACAGAGATTGGTTCGATAATGAGTCGTAGAGAAGACATCACTGTTGACATTTACCGTACGCTGCTTAATGCAGATGATCCAAGATTTGGTTTAGTATCAAGAGAACCTTTTGATGCACAACAACTGAGTCGTCAACAGTTTCCAGCAGTTTATATTACAACTGCGGATGAAGATCGCAATGATATATCAATGACACACACAGGTTTGCGTGAAAGCACAATGAATGTTGTGCTAACAGCGTGGGTCAATGGTAAAAACGTAGACACACTACGCAACGATGTAATTGAGCGTGTTGAAGAAGCTCTAGAAGCAGATAGAACACGCGGTGGGATTGCTCGTTGGACGCAGTTGCGTTCTGTTGTGGTGGACTTTGATGTAGTTGAACCATTTGGTTCAGTTGAAATCACAGTGGAAGTATATTACACCTATCAGAGAGGACAAGCATGATTAATAAAGAAGGTAAAATTGCTTTAACAAACGGTCAAAAAACACGTTGGGTCAGCGAAGCACGAGCAGCAAACTACGCAGCAGGCTGGGTGCCTGTTGAAAACGCTGCCGAGGCTGAAGAACCAACAGCGGAAGACAACATTGAGTCTAACTCAATGTCAGATGTTGAAGTAGAACAAGATATTCAGGAGAATGAATAATGTCTGTATATACAGGTCAAATGGGTAGTATTTCAATTGACAACGATGTGACGAACCTCGTTGAAGTTACAAGTTTTTCAATTGAGCATACCGTAAATACAATTGAAGCCACTTCAATGGGCGACTCATATCGTTCGCATGTAGTAGGTTTGTATGAGTGGTCAGGTAGTGCTGATATCTACTGGGACACCACAGAAGTAACAACCACTGCGTTGGTTACTGGTGAAGAAGTAGATGTTGTAGCATACCCAGGTGGTGACACCGCAGGTTACGCTAAACTTTCAGGTAAAGCAAGAATCACTGGTTTTTCAGTGAACAGTGAACTTGAAGGTATGGTATCGGCAACCATTTCTTTTCAGGGAAATGGTCCTCTTACAATTGCAGCAGTTCCAGCACCATAATGAAAATCAGGGCTAACCTCGTTGTTAGCCCTGCTTTATCTCGTAAATTAGATAAAGCATTGGGCGAGTTTACAGAGGATGTTATGAGCGACTTTACACAAGCCGCACGCAACAGAACACCGGTAGACACAGGTGCTGCCCAAGCTGCTTGGCGGTTTAATGCCAATGGTGAAAAAAGCACTACAACCAATAGAAAGCCGTATATTAAACGGTTGGATGAAAACTGGAGTAAACAAACCCGAGGCAAGGGTATTGTTAAACCAGCAATTCGTGATGTAAACAGGAAATACAAAAGATGAGCAATAAAATTTTAGACAATGCCGCAACGCATTTTCGTAGCAAACTAGATGGTAGTATGCGTAGTATGGAAGTTCCAGAATGGGGAACAACAATCTATTATTATCCTACTTCAAGTTTAAAAGACGAAAGCCAAATTTTTCAACTTCAGAGCGAAGGTAAAACAGTTGAAGCACTTGTTATGAGCATTATTTTAAAAGCACGTGACGAACATGGGAAACGCTTGTTCGTCGCTGCGGATCGTGCTCAGTTTATGAATGAAGTGGATCCAATAGTAATCTTCCGTGTCGCTGCTGAAGTTAATGGTGCTGATCGTGAAAGCATCGAGGATATAGAAAAAAACTAACAGAGGACACTGACATTTACTTCCTGCTCCAACTATGTCGTGAGTTAGGATTAACATTACAACAGGGAATGGAAATGACAGTGTTCGAACTTAAAACATGGGCTGCTTTCTTAAAGTTGGAAAACAAAAGAGAAAAACAAGCAGCAGATAAAATGAAAAATAACGCTCGCAGGCGTTGATGGAGAAACACAGTGAGCAGAAATGACGCAGTTGTAAAAGTAGGGGCAGATACCAAAGACGCTGAGCGAGCGTTAGGATCATTACAGAAACAAATCAAGGGCATGAACAGTGTCCTTAAATCAGTGGCAGGTGCGTTTGCTGGTGTTAAACTAGCACAATTTACACGCAATGTTTTAGCTGCCAGTGAAGCACTGGACCTAGCAGCAAGCAAAACTGGCTTTGCTGTTGAATCACTACAAGAACTACGCTTTGCTGCTGAACAAGTTGGTGTTAGTTCTATTCAAATGGACACAGCACTACAGCGTTTCTCAAGACGCACAGGTGAAGCAGCCGACGGCACTGGCGTATTAAAAGACATATTTCGTGATCTAAACATTGAAATATACAACAGTGACGGTTCATTGCGTGACATTGAATCAACCTTTACTGATTATATTGGTGCAATAGCAAATGCCAGCAGCGAACAAGAAAAACTAAGATTAGCTGTTGCAGCATTTGACATGGAAGGTGCTAATCTAGTTAACCTTTTGCGTGATGGTGTTAATGGCTATGAAGAGTTGCGCACAGCAGCAAGAGCAGCAGGTGCAGTGGTTGGACGAGATGTTGTTGCTGCTAATGCACGTGCTAATCAATCATTAACTCGTTTAGAACAACAATTTAGTGCTATTTCAAAGGTTGCTGTTGGCGCACTTGCTCCAAGTTTAGAACGTATAAGTGATGAGTTTGGCGTATTCTTAAGCGATGAAACACGCATTAAAGAATTTACTGAATCAGTTGCTAACCTAGGTTATGCACTAGAACAAGCTGCTGGTATTGTGTTATTGATGAGTGAAAATATACAATTAATAATACAATCATTTGCTGCGTTTAAGATCGCTGACAAGATTAAAACATTTGATAAATTTGGCGAAGAGATGACGCAGGTGGTCGAAGAGCTCAAAATTGGTCAGCAAGCAATGGAAGGCTTTACTGGTGAAGCAGCAAAAACAGCAAGAGCACAAGACATTTTAGCTGCTAAAACGTTTCGCACTGAGCAAACTATGAAGGCATTGGGAATTGCTATTCGTGGTATTATTGGTTTGTTTAGTCGTCTAATTTATATTTTTGGTGCTGTTGCTGCTGCCCAAGCAATTCTCGGTGCAATTGCAGAAAGATTGCGTGATGCTAAAGTAGCACAAGACGCACTCAATAACTCAACTAAAAACTTTAGTGAACTTGAAAAGGAATCACTAAAACGCGAGCGCGAAAGATTAAAACTGCGTCTAGAAGGTTTAAAAGCTGATTTACTTGCACAAAACTATCGTGATCCATTAGATGTAGCACCATTAGAGGGTTCTGCTGATACTAAACGCGAAGAAGCAGCCATTGCTGCTATTGAAAAACAAATAAAAAGTTTAGAAGAAAATGAAAAGAAACTCAGTGATATTGTTGAAGGGCGTGTGGAGGCTCGCAAGAAAGAACAAGCAGTAATTGAACAAGCAAACAAACTGGTAGACGATGCTGTGCTTGCTTATGAGCAGCAGATTCAAGACATTGAACTTGCTATGCAGCTCAGTGGGCAGGATTTGTTTTATGCACAAGAAAAATTAAAAGTTCAGCGCGAATTAGAAAAAATTGGCAAAACAATGACTGCTTGGGACGAAGCAAATCTAGAGTTTAGCCTAGAAGAACTATGGGCATTAAAAGAAAAGTCACGCATACAAGACGAATATAATGCACAACTAGAACAAAGCAAACAACGCTATCAAGAACTAGTGCGTGCTGCTGATCCACGTGTTACAGCAGAACAAACACGCATTGATAACTTAGTAGCATTAGAAAACTATTATGTAGATACTCGCTTGATGAGCGAAGAATCATATTATGAAGCGTTGCGTGCCATTGAAGAACAATATAGATTAGAAAAGTATGCTGCTGAAGAATCATTACAACAGCGCATCGATCAATTAAAGCAGCAATCACTACAGCGTGAACTAGAACAACAGGGTTGGAATCGCGATCAAGCCAAAGATATTGCACAAACACGTGTTGATTTTGAAAAGAAATCAGACACGGAACGTGTGCAGTTTGGTATTCAACAAGGTGCTGAACTGTTTAACAGTCTAGGGCAAATGAATGAAAAAGCGTTCAAAGCAGCCAAAGCATTTAACATTGCTAATGCTATCATGAACACATACGCAGCAGCAACCAAAGCACTTGCTGCTTATCCACCGCCCTTTAACTTTATTGCTGCCGCTGCTGCTGTTGCTGCGGGTATGGCACAGGTTGCTTCAATTAGAAGTCAATCATATTCAGGACGTGCTGGTGGTGGTCCAGTTCAGGAAGGCAAACCGTATGTGGTGGGCGAACAAGGCAGAGAGTTGTTTGTGCCACAGGGTGCTGGAAAAATTGTGCCAAATGCAGGTGGTGATGTAGTAAATGTAAACTTTTCAATTACTGCCATGGACACACGAGGCTTTGATGCACTATTAGCAGAACGCAAACCAGCAATTATCAACATGGTGCGTCAAGCAATGAACGACAAAGGCAATAGAGCCTCGGTTTAAAAAAAGAGTAAATAACATATGTCAGGCACACTTAGCATTAACAGTTTCAATAATGTTGTTATCAGAAGCATTGCACCAACTATTACTACAATTGCTGTAAGCGGTGTTAGACAATCAAAGCAACTAGCAGCACAATATTGGGAAATGGATTTAGAATACGCAGCACTTACACGTGCTGATTTTGCTCGTGTAATGGGATTTATTTCCAAACAGCGTGTGGGTTTTGGTGATTTTGAAATGGTTATACCAGAAATTAGCCGCCCAGCAGGTGATATTCGTTACATTTACACAAATGTTACTCCACAAACAATGGTAGCCACAGCAGAAGCTGATGCTGGCGATAGTTATGTGGACTTTGACACAGGGTT